>Ga0335072_10005548_pt1 | contig 18580 bp, 11 predicted proteins | sample Lox_Sample_21_FD_206725 | JGI IMG/M metagenome (GOLD analysis project Ga0335072, IMG submission 206725) | Soil microbial communities from Loxahatchee National Wildlife Refuge, Florida, United States - Lox_Sample_2.1 | ecosystem: Environmental > Terrestrial > Soil > Wetlands | place: USA... | reverse complement strand
GCTGGCTGATCGCTGCCGTTCTCTTTTTCCTCATTGCCGGACTTGCCTGGTGGAAACTCCAACCCGCCACCCAAACCGGCGGCCCCATCGTCAGCGTTCCCACCGTTCCCGTCGTCGTGGGCGATATCCAGCGCTCCGTGCGCGTCACCGGAACCGTCGCCGCGCGCAACTTCGCCTCCCTGCTTGCGCCCCGCGTCCTCGGCAGCCGTTCCAACATCAACCGCGGCGGCATGGGCGGCCTTCTCGCCGGCGGCGGGTCCGATTTCAACCTCGTCCTCATTCACCTTGTCAAAGCCGGTGCCCATGTCCAAAAGGACGAGACCGTCGCCCAGTTCGACCCCACCAACCAGCTCCTCCGCCTCGACGACTACAAAGATGCGGTGATCCAGACCGATAACAGCATTCGCAAGCTGATTGCCAACCTCGCCGCCAACAAAGAAGCCCACGACCAGACCGTGCGCGCCGCCCGAGCCAGCTGGGACCAGGCCACTCTCGACCTCCGCAAGGCTCCCGTACAATCCGCCATCGATGCCGAGAACGCCAAGCTCGCCGCCGAGCAAGCCCAGGCCACCTACAAACAGCTCGTCTATGAAGATTCCCTGGTGGTCGAATCCCAGGCCGCCACTATCCGCGTCTCCGAGCTCACCAAGAAGCAGATGGCCATCGAACTCCAACGCGCCGAAGGCAACGTCAAGCGGATGGAGATCCACAGCCCCATGGATGGCATCGCCGTCATGGCCAGCATCATCCGCAACGGAGAGTGGGGGCAGGTCCGCGAAGGCGACCAGGTCAATGCCGGTCAACCCTTCCTCACCATCGTCGATCCGAGTTCCATGGTGCTGGACGCTTCCGTCAACCAGGTGGACGCGGAAAACCTCCGCCTCGGTATGAAGGCCACCGTGCACCTCGACGCGTATCCCGATATCGCCCTTCCGGCGGTGCTCGAAGGCATCGGCGCCATGTCGAAAACCAGTACCTTCCGCGCCAGCTACGTCAGCCTCATCCCCGTTCGTTTCCGCATCGAGAAGACCGACCCGCGCGTCATTCCCGATCTCACCGCCAGCGCCGATGTCATTCTGAGCAGCGACACCAATGCTCTGGTGCTGCCGCGCGCCGCCGTTTTCCAAGAGAATGGCGGCTCCTTCGTCTATGTGCAAACTCCCGAAGGCTGGGTGAAGAAACAGGTCGAGCCCGGCGCCCGCAATTACATGCAGGTGGCCATCCGTTCCGGAGTCGACAAGAACGACATCGTGGCGCTCGAGCGGCCGGCGGGGAAATCCTGACATGGCTTCCAAAGATCGCCGCCCGAAAATCCGCTTGGGAAAATCGAACCCGCGCCGCGCCAGGCTCGTCGCCTGGGCGATCGGACTGAGCGTTTGCGGCGGCGGACTGTACGCTGCCTTTCGCTATTCCACCATCACCGAAGTGGAGGTTGCCACCGCCCCCGTCCGGCGCGGCGATTTCGTCATCTCCGTGCGCACCCGCGGTGAAATCCGCAGCACCCGGTCGAGCATCCTCAAAGCGCCCGTCGCGCCGAATCTGCGCATCGTCAAGCTCGCCTCGCAGGGCTCCTTCGTCCACCGCGGCGACGTGGTGGTGCAGTTCGATAGCGTGGCGCAGGAACAGAACGTAATCCAGCAGACCCTCCAGGTGCAGTCGATCCAGGGGTCCATCGACCAGCTCCACGCCACCCAGCGCATCAACGACGATGCCGATGCCATGAACAAGATGACCGCCGAATACGGCGTGGAAAGCTCCAAGCTCGACGCCAGCAAGGCCGATGTCATCGACGCCATCGATGGAGAAAAGTACCGCATCGCGGTCGGTGTCCAGGAAGGCAGCCTTCAGCAGGTGAAGGCCAACATCAACGCCCACCTGGTAGGCAACGACGCCGATAGCTTCCGCCTCAATCAGCAAAAAGATAAGGCCGTGCGCGACCTCCACACGGCCGACAGCTATCTCGGCATGATGCAGCTCCGTGCCCCCACCGATGGCGTAGTCAACCTCATGGCGAACTTTCGCGCCGGCGGCACTTTCGGCCAATCGCCGCCCCCGTTCCGCGAAGGCGATAGCGTCTGGAACGGCGCCGAGATCGCCGAAATTCCCGACCTCAGCGAGCTCTACGTCGATCTCAAGCTCGATGAGACCGAACGCGGCAAACTCCAGATCGGGCAGCAGGTGCGCGTCCGCGTGGACGCCATCCCCGACAAGGAATTCATCGCCACCCTCGATTTCATCAGCCCCATTGCCGTGCTGGTTTTCCGCGGTGGCCCCACTTCTCAGAAGACCTTCCCGGCCCGCGGCACCCTCAAGAACCTCGACAAGCGTCTCAGCCCCGGCATGAGCGCCAGCGCCGAAATCATCATCGAGCGCGATCCCAGAAAATTGCTGATTCCCATCCGCGCCAGCTTCGATAAAGACGGCAAACCCGCCGCCTACCTGCAAACCGGCAGCACCTTCAAACTCGTCCCGATTGAAGTCGGCCGCCGCAACGACGATGAAATCGTGGTCACCAAAGGACTGAAAGAGGGTGATATCGTGACCCTCGAATCCCCCGCCGAAGCCGCCAAGCGCGCCAGGAAAAAACTGTGATCTGGCAGCAGAAAAGCACCTCTGACAGAGGCGCGGAGAAGAAAGAAAAAACTCACGGCTCGGCGATCGATTCGTTTGTCTCTGCAAACTCTGCGCCTCTGCTTGAACCAAAAGGGATTTCGCGCCCGGCCTCCACGGTGAACCATGAGGCCGCCCAATGAAAAAGGCCCTCTTCCGCATCCTCACCCTCGCCATCATGGCCGCTGCCGGATGGTACGGATACCGCTGGTATTCCCAACTCCCCTCCCGTCAGGAGCAGATCGCCACTGCCCGTGTCCAGCGCGGCGAGGTGGTCATTCGCGCCTACACCCGCGGTGAGCTCCATGCCGTCCGCTCCGTCAGTCTCGTCGCCCCCAACCTCAACGGCACCGTCCAGGTCACGCGCCTCGCGCCCATGGGATCCCTCGCCCGCGAAAAGGACCTCATCGTGGAATACGACGATTCCGAACTCCAGGCGTCCCTCGACGAAGATCAGATGTCTCTCGAGCAAACCGACCAGCAGATCAAGGGCGCCAAGGCCAATCTCGGCGTCACCGATAGTGAAGACGCCCTCAGCCTCCTGAAGCAGCGCTACGCCGTACGCACCGCCGAGCTCAACGTCCAGAAGAACCCCGTGACCGACGTCATCGACGCCAAAAAGAACCTCCTCTCCCTCGAACAATCCAAACGCGCCGTCACCCAGCTCGAAACCGACGTCGCCATGCGCAAAGCGCAGAACGATTCCATCCTCGCCGTCCTCGCCGAACAGCGCAGCCGCAACCTTCTCGACATCAAGCGCGACGAACTTCGCATCCAGCAAACCAAAGCGCTCGCCGACATCACCGGCCTCGTCGCCATCCGCCAGAACCGCGGCGGCTATTTCAATTTCGGCCAGGTGATGCCGGACATCCGCGAAGGCGACACGCTTCAGCCGGGAATGCAGGTGGCCGACATACTCGACCTTTCCGAAGTGGAAGTGTGGGCCAAAGTGGGAGAGCTCGACCGCGCCAATCTCCTCGAAGGCCAGGACGCCGCCATCCAGCTCGATTCCGTCCCCGACAAGGTATTCCACGGAAAGGTGAAAGCCTTGAGCGGCACCGCTACCGCCGACGTCTTCTCCGGCGACCCCTCCAAGAAGTTCGACGTCGTCTTCTCCGTCGATATGCGCGGCCTGCTCTCCGGTCTGGGCATGAAATCCGGCGAGGTCGATGGTGTCATGGCCACCGCCGAATCCAATTCCCGCAAGCACACCCAGCCGGGCGCTCCCTTCGCCGGCTTTTCGCTGACTCCCGGCGGCGCGCCCGGGATGCCGGCGAATGCTCCAACTTCCGGCGCGATGCCCGCCGGCCGCGGTCCCATGCCGGCGAATGCTCCAACTTCGGGCGCGATGCCCGCCGGCCGCGGTCCCATGCCGGCCACGCCGCCCTCCGGCACTATCCCTACCAATGCCAGCCCGGACGATCTGCTCAACATCATGGCTTCCGGCGGGTCGCAATACAGCGAAGACGACCGCAAAAACGCCAGGCTCCCGCTAGCGCCCGGCGAGGATTCGCAAGTGCAGGTTCTCCTTCGTCCCGGGCTGCTCGCCGATGTTGAAATCACCGTCGAAAAGCTGCCCAACGTCGTCCATGTGCCCGCTCAGGCGATCTTTCAAAAGGATGGCCAGGATATCGTCTACGTCCAGCAGCGAAACGGCAAGTTCCAGCCCCGGAAAGTCCAACTGGGCAAGCGCAGCGAATCCATGATGGTTCTCAAGTCGGGTGTCGACCCAGGCGACGTGGTCGCGCTCAGCGATCCCACCGCCGGCAAAACCGCCGCCAACGGAAAAAAAGCCGAAAAGAAGCCGCCGTCCGGCAATAATCCCATGAGTTCCATGCCAGGGGGCAAATAGCCATGCTGGGACACGTCCTTCCTGAGCTCAAAATGGGCCTCGCCAGCCTGTTCGCGCATAAGTTGCGCAGCCTGCTCACGATGCTCGGCATGATCTTCGGCGTCGGCGCCGTGGTCGCCATGCTCTCCATCACCGCCGGAGCGCAAAAGCAGATGATGAGCTTTATCGATCAGCTCGGCGTCAACAACATCATCGTCGATGCCCACGAGGCCGTCGATCGCAACGAGCTTCAGACCGTCCGCGCCGTTTCCCCGGGTTTGAGCCTGCGAGACTATCGTGCCATCTCCGAGAACGTCCAAGGGCTTGTGGCCATCACCCCGCGCAAGAAATTCAAGCTTCAGTCGCTCTTGCCGAAGACCGCCAATGAGCCGCCCATGCTGGTGGGTGTCTACCCCAATTTCCAGGTCATCAACAGCCTGCAACTGGGCCCCGGCGGCCGCTTCTTCAGCGAACAGGAGGACCGCGATTCCGCTCCGGTCTGCGTCCTCGGCGAAACCGCCAAAGTCAGCCTTTTTGGTTACGGCGACGCCCTCGGCCGCTATGTCAAAGCCAACGACACCTGGCTCCAGGTCATTGGCGTGCTGCGCCCCCAATCCGGCAGCGATTCCGATACCGGAGACGTCCAGACTCTCGACCGCAATAACATGATCATCGCGCCATTCAACACCGTCATGCGGCGCTTCGAAGATCAAACCAGCTATCTCAAAGACGAAATCGACGGCATTTATATGAAGGTAGAACCAACCGTCGATTCCATCGAAACCTCCGGCGTGGTCAGCGCCCTGCTCGCCGCCACCCACAAGGACGCCGGCGATTACACCGTCACCGTCCCCGCCGGTCTGCTCGAGCAGCGCAAGCAGACCCAGTTCATCTTCAACATCGTCATGATCTGCATTGCCGGCATCTCTCTGTTGGTGGGGGGCATCGGCATCATGAACATCATGTTGGCCACGGTTCTCGAACGAACCCGTGAAATCGGCATTCGCCGCGCCATCGGTGCACGCCAGGCCGATATCGTGCGTCAATTCCTCACGGAGGCCATCATGATCTCGATCGCGGGAGGGCTCATCGGTATCGCCTTCGGCTTCGCGCTCTCGCAAATCATCGCCACGGCCGCCGGCTGGTCGACCGTCGTAACTACGTCCTCAATCGCCATCGCATTCGGAGTTTCGGTATTTATCGGGTTGTTGTTCGGAATCTATCCCGCGGTGCAAGCCGCCAAACTCGATCCCATCGAGGCCATTCGATACGAGTAGATATATGCAGTCACTTCTTACCGCCTTTCGCCGTCACTTACACCAGTCCCGTGCGCCCCGCTCGATCGCGTGCGCAAAGTTAAAGCCGTCCCCCCGTGCCTTTGTGCCTTTGGGTTGCATACTAAGCCTCGCGGTCTCCGCTTTCGCCCAGACCAGCTCGTTCCCGAAACCCGACTATTTCCGCCAGGTCTTCGAGCGTACCCGCACCAAAGTCGAGCTCATGGACCCCGTGAAATTAAAAGACTTCGTCGTAAACGGCAAGTTCTCTCTCTCCCTCAAGGATTACCTCGAGCTGGTAATGGCCAATAATACCGATATCCAGGTGACCTTCCTCAGCGTCGAAACCCCGCGCAACAACATCACCGCAGCCTACGGCATCTGGGACCCTACCGCGACCGCCAGTTTCTCCTCCACCCGCGTCACCAGCGTCGCCACCAATCCTTCGCAATCGGAAAACGCTTCCTTCGGGTCCACTACCAAGAGCCTGTACCAGCCGTTCTCCCTGGGTTATACCCAGGCACTCGACACCGGCACCAGTTATCAGGTAGCCTTCGGCGGGGCCAAGGATTCTTTCAGCAACAGTTACTCCTCTTACAACCCCAGCATCACCTCCAGCATGTCGTTCCAGGCCACCCAAAACCTGATCCGCAATCGTGGCCGCTATATCAATCGCATCCCGCTGATGACCGCGCAGAGCACTTATAAGCGGTCGCAATATAACCTGCGCGCCAATCTGCTCAGTTGGGTGAACAACGCCGAGAGCGTTTACTGGAGAGTGGTTTCGGCCCGTGAAAACGTCCGCGTCCAGGAAAAAGCCCGCGAAACCTCTAAAGCCAACCTCGATTTCGTGCAGAAACAGCTCGACCTCGGCGCCGTCTCCCCGCTCAGCATCTATAACCCACAAGGCCAACTCGCCGGCGCCGACCTCAACCTTTCGCAAGCCAAGTTCGCCCTCGAACAGGCCGAAGACGCCCTCCGCCACCAGATCGGCGTCGATCTCGACCCCGACCTCCGCACCCTCGCCATCGACCTTACGGAACCCGTCGACATTTCCATGGCGGGCATCGATCTCGAAGCCGAGAGCGAAGTCCGCAAAGCTCTCGCCAACAACCCCAATGTGAAGGCCGCCGCTCAATCGCTCGACATCGACGATCTCGGCATTCGCGGCGCGCAGAACGGCTTGCTGCCCAACCTCAGCTTTACGGCGTCATATGCCGGCGCCGGCCAGGGCGGTATCTACACCTCTAGTGGCGCCGCGCTGCTCGGCGGAGGTCCCGCCGTCGTCGTGCCGGGAGGATTGGGCGATGCCCTCAGCCAAATGTTCGGCCTCAATAACCCCACCTATATGGGCAGCATCAACCTGTCTCTTCCCATCCGCTCCCGCAGCGCGTCCATGAACCTCGCCAACGCCCTCGTCGCCAAGAAGACCGACGCTCTCAATCTCCGCAATGTCGAGCAGAACACCCGCCTCAACGTCCTCACCGCGATCAGCACCGTCAATGGCGCCATCGATTCCCTTCGCCTCGCGAAGATACAGGAAGACTTGCAGCACAAAAACTACGACGCCGAAGTCGAGGAGTACACCCTCGGCACCGATATCAACCAGAACGTCGTCATCGCTCTGCAAAACTGGGTGGTCGCGCAGTCCGCGGTAGTTACCGCCCAAGTCAACTTGCGCATGAGCATTCTGAATCTCTACACGCAGACCGGCGAACTTCTCGATGAGCGCGGAATCATCGTTAAGTGATTCCGCGTTACATGAGTGGGCATCCCAGCTTCAGGACACTGTGGGCGACAACCTGGGTCGCCCCTGAGGTCATTCGCCGCGGACCCCGAGCGCTTCGTTGATCATCCGTTGAATATTCGCCACGCCAGGCTGGGCATCCGCGCTAACCTCCCAGGCGGCGCCAGCGCTCATGCCGCGATCTAAGCCCCAAGGTCGGCGCGGCGCAGGGTCTGTTGTGCGAGAGACGCCGCTCCCGGTGCTGACTGTGCGGATTACTCCAGCGGCGGTCACCCGGAGCCCGCGCCCGTATTTTCCTTAGTCTCAATCACTTCTCACCAGGCCCGCGGCCGGCCCATTGACCGGCGATTAACATGTCGTTGTATGACTGTCTCCAGAAACACCTGTCACGCGCCGCAAATTGGCTTCGTTCCGCAAATGCGCCGCCTGCCGGGGGCGGCCGCCCTGAATCGGCCGCTCCCGATTGGCTTCGTTCCGCGTTTCACGCGCATGCCGCGGATTGGCTTCGTTCCTCCAAACGATTCACCGGCTCTCGCATCGGGTTCGTTCCGCGTTTCTCACGCACGCCGTGGATTGGCTTCGTTCCTCCAAACGATCCACCGGCTCTCGCATCGGGTTCGTTCCGCATTTCTCGCGCATGTCACGGATTGGCTTCGTTCCGCGTTTCTCACGCACGCTGCGGATTGGCTTCGTTCCTCCAAACGATTCACCGGTGCTTGCCCAATTGGGTTCGGTCCGCCGAACCGGGCTCGCCGAACCCGTCCCACCGAGGAACGTCCCGTCCCAAAAGCGGACACTCAATTTTCCTTCCTATCCTTCCTTACCCCTGAAGCGTCATAATGTTACCGTAGGTACGAATTGGCAGGAGCCGTGCCCCCTGTCGATTGGAAATCATCTATGGATGTACAACGGAAGGGCGTCAAAAAACGCAAGGCCATCGTCACCACCATCGTGGCCGTGCTTGGCCTCGGTGGCGCGGTCGCGCTCTGGGGATGGGCCCGCAATCTCAAACCGGCCGCCCCCGGAGTCGAACTCTCCACGCTGTGGCCCGACACGGTCAAGCGTGGGCCCATGGTCCGCGAAGTCCGCGGCCTCGGCACGCTCGTCCCCGAGGACACCGTCCTCCTCACCGCTACCACCGATTCCACGGTGAAGAAGATCCTGATCAAACCCGGACTGCCCGTTAAAGCCGACTCGGTCATCATGATCATGACGAGCCCCGAGTTGGAGACTTCCCTTTCGGCCGCCAAGTACGCCATGCTGGGCGCCCAGGCCGACTACGAGAATCTCAAGGTCACCCTTCAAAAGGCTCACCTCGACCTCCAATCGACCCTCGCCCAGACCAATGCCGATTACAGCACGGCCAAACTCGAAGCCGACCGCGATGCCGCTCTAGCCAAAGATCATCTCCTCGCCGAAACCGATGCCAAGATCTCCCAGGTGAAGGCCGCACAACTCGCCGAGAAGCTCAAGATCGATCAGGCGCGGTTCGATAGCGATGCCGGCGCCGAGAAGGCGCAGTTGGAAGCCCAGCAGGTGAAGGTGGACACTTTCAAGGCCCAATACGAGCTCACCCAGAGCCAGGTCGATAAGCTGAACGTGCGCGCCGGCGTCGATGGCATCTTGCAATCCGTTCCGCCGCCGCTCGTTCCGGTCGAAGAAGGACAGAAGGTCACTGCCGGGACTGCGCTTGGTAAGGTTGCCCAGCCCGGGCACTTGAAGGCCGAACTGAAGATCGCCGAGACCCAGATCCGCGACGTCCTGCCCAATCAGCCCGCGGTCATCGACACGCGCCTGGCCGGCGGCGGAAACACGGGCCTCGTGAATGGCCGGGTATCGCGTATCGAACAATCGATCGTAAACGGAACCGTCACCGTGGACGTCACCTTAACGGGACCGCTTCCTCCCGGTTCGCGCGCCGACCTTAGCGTGGATGGAACCATACAGTTGGAGAAACTCGACAACGTGGTGTATGTCGGCCGGCCCGTTTTCGGCCAGGAAAACAGCACCGTCACGCTCTTTAAGATCGAGCCCGACGGCAAGTATGCCAACAAGGTCAAGGTCAGCTTCGGGCGCAGCTCCGTCAACACGATCGAGATCAAGGATGGTCTTCAGGTGGGAGACCGGGTCATCCTCTCGGATATGTCGCAATACGATCAGTACGACCGAATCAAGCTGAATTGAGAAATTTTTTGCGAACTAAAGACACCCGATACGCGTAATGAGGTATTAACTACCATGGATAACGGCGCACAACCTTTAATCCGACTTGAGAACGTCAGCAAAGTCTTCGTCACCGACGAGGTGGAGACTCACGCTCTCTCGTCCGTCCATTTCGATGTCAAGAAAGGAGAGTACCTGTCGATTGCCGGCCCGTCGGGCTGCGGCAAATCGACCCTGCTCGCCATTCTTGGCTTGCTGGATACGCCTTCGGATGGCACCTACTACCTGAACGGCAAGCCCGTAACCGGGTTGAAGCTTTCGGAGCGGGCGCGCATCCGCAACCGCGAGATCGGGTTCATCTTCCAGGCGTTCAACCTGATCGGCGACCTCACGGTTTACGAGAATGTGGAACTGCCGCTCACCTATCGCGGCATGCCTTCGGCGGAGCGAAAGCGGCGCGTGCAGGAATCCCTCGACCGCGTCGGCATGTCGCACCGCATGAAGCACTATCCGTCGCAGCTCTCCGGTGGTCAGCAACAGCGCGTTGCCGTGGCCCGAGCCTTGAGCGGCGATCCCCTCATCCTGCTGGCCGACGAGCCTACCGGAAACCTGGATTCCGCCAACGGCGAAGCTGTCATGAGCCTGCTGCGGGAACTCCACGCCGCCGGGTCCACCATCTGCATGGTGACCCACGATCCGCGCTACGCCGAGTTTGCCGATCGCAACATCCGGCTTTTCGACGGCCGCGTGGTTGAGGAAAGCACCGAAGCGGCCAAGCATTAGGGCGGCGGCTCTCGCGCCGGCCGCAGTCAACTGGGGTGGTGTATCAACGGAGGGGGCCTCATGGGTAGACGGCGAACTATCTGGACGGTACTGGCGGCCATGGCGGCAGCCAGTGCCCTGTCCGCCAGCGTCATCAGCCGGCCAGCCGGCGAATTCCGCCAGCTGTATGCGCTGCATCCCAACGCTCGCGTAACCGTCGAGAACCTCTACGGGAACGTCAGCATCACGGCTTGGGACCGCAACGCCGTATTGGTGGAGGCCGTCAAGCACGCCTCCGACCCGCGCCGCCTCGATGACGCCCGCATCGTCGTTGAGCCCTCGCCCGATTCGCTCTCCATCCGCACCCAATACGCCGGGTCCGACGCCGAACACCCCACCAGCGTCGAGTACCGGATCACCGTTCCGCGCCGCATTCACCTGGAGAAGGTGGCCCTCACCAACGGCCGCCTGTCGCTGGACGGGCTTGCCGGACCGGTGAAAGCATCGGCCGTCAACGGCGATATCCGCGCTTTGAAACTCGCCGGCGAGGCGGATCTCTCTACCGTAAACGGCCGCGTCGAGGCCAACTTCAACCGGACCAACGCCGCCAACTCCATCTCGCTGAGTTCCATCAACGGAGCCATCAACCTCACGCTCCCCTCCTTTTCCGGCGTCAGCCTGGAGGCGCGGAATCTGAGCGGCGGCATCGCCTCGGAAATCGGCCACGCCTCGCGCAGCGACAATGGCCATCGCCTCGTTGTCAAAGGCATCGGCCCCCACATCCGCGTGCATAACGTCAACGGCGGCATCTCGATTCATGCCGCCGAGCGCCCCTGCACCTGAGAATATCCGCAGGGGCGGCCGCGCATACAGAGAAACCCTCCATCGGCGTCTACTGGCGCCTTGGGCGAACTTTCCTAAAATGAAATCTGTTAACCTGACAAGCCATGCACTCAGTTCGCCGCGACCTGCGATACGGCGTTCGTCTGCTTCGCAACGCGCCCGGGTTCACGCTGGTGGCCCTCGCCGCGCTGGCGCTCGGCCTCGGCGCCGTCACCGCTATCTTTAGCGTGGTGGATGCCGTGCTCCTGGAGCCGCCGTACCCCCATGCCGATCGTCTGCTGGTCGTGTGGGAGAAAAATCCGTCGCAAAACCAGTTCAAGATGCTGGCCGCCGGCGGCAATTTCGCCGCCTGGAGCGTTCAGAGCCGCACCTTGCAGTCCGTCGGCGGATACCAGGAAGTCCACGTCAACCTCACCGGCGGCCCCGACGGCCCTACCGACGCCGAAGAACTTCCCGCCCTGCGCATTTCCGCGGGACTTTTACCGCTGCTTGGCGTCCAGCCCATCGTGGGACGCTTTTTCCTGCCCGGCGAAGACCGCCCCGGCCACTCCGATTTCGCCCTGCTCAGCTACAATCTCTGGCGCCGCTTCGGGGCCGACCGCGCCATCGCCGGGAAAACCCTGCGCCTCGACGACAAGACCTACACCATTGTCGGCGTGATGCCGCGCGCATTCCGCGTCATGGCCAGCCCGGCCGATGTCTGGATTCCGCTCGCCATGGACCCCGCCGACTCCAGGACTGCCCACAGCCGCTTCCTCATCGTCCTCGCAGCCATGCGCCCCGGCGTCAAAATCTCGCAGGTGCGTGCCGAACTCGATGCGCTCGGCAATCGCCTCGCCGAAGCCGATCCCGTCCTCAATCGCGGCTGGGGGCCCTCCGTCTTTCCCCTGCGCGAAGAACTGCTCGGCGATGTCGAGAAGCCGCTCGAGGTGCTGATGGGCGCGGTGGCGCTTCTTTTGCTGATCGCTTGCGTGAACGTCGCCAATCTGCTGCTCGCGCGCGGCAGCACGCGGAGGCGCGAAATCGCCGTGCGGATGGCCCTGGGCGCCGGCCGCGGGCGCATCGCCGCGCAGTTACTGTTTGAAAGTCTGCTGCTCTCTGTCGGGGGAGGTGCAATCGGTTTGCTGCTCGCCTGGGGCGCCGTCTCGCTGGTGCGCCGGCTGGGCCCTACCTCCATGCACGGTCTGGCGGAAGCTGCTCTCGATTGGCGTGCCTTTCTGTTCGCCCTTGCGGTCTCGCTCCTCACCGGGCTCTTGTTCGGCCTCGCGCCGGCCATCCAGGGTTCCGATGCCACCCTGTATACCGCCTTGATGGAAGGCAGCCGCGGCCGCACGGCCGCCCGGTCCGGCCGCCTGCTGCGCAGCGCGCTGGTGACAGTCGAAGTTGGGCTTGCGGTCCTGGTATTGATCGGCGCCACCCTGCTGGTTCGCAGTTTCGAGCGCTTGCGCCATTTCGATCTCGGCTTCCGGCCCTCCGGCGCCCTCACCCTGCGCCTGCCGCTGGCGGGTGACCGCAATGCCAAATCCGATCGCCGCGTCGCATTTGTGCAACAGGTCGAAGACCGCGTGGGCGCGCTCCCGGGCGCCCGTGCCGTTGCGGCGGTCGACACGTTGCCCTTGGGCGGCTTCGGATTTGCCGATACGTTCGTGGTGGAAGGACGCCCCGCACCTGCCGACAAACCCATGGCCCTGGTTCGTGCGGTGACGCCGGGATATTTTCGGACCATGGGCCTGCCGCTCCTCGAAGGCCGCGATTTCACGGCTGGGGATACCAAAGACGTTCCATTCGTGATGGTGGCCAGCCGCAGTCTGGCCCGCCGGTACTGGCCCCAAGGCGGCGCCCTCGGCAGCCATCTGCTGCTCGATCCCAATAACCGCCGGGCCGAAATCGTCGGCGTGGTGGGCGACGTTAAGCCCGAGACCATCGAGGGCGAAACCTGGCTCACGCTTTACGGCCCTTATGCGCAAAACGCTTTCCGCAGTATGACCCTGGTGATGCGCAGCGCGCTCCCCGATGCCGCCGCGCTCTCTGCTGCCGGCCAAGCCATCCGCCAACTCGATCCGGGTGAGCCCGTCGCCGATCCACAGCCCATGGACAAGGTCATTGATCGGGCAGTTGCCGGTCCGCGGTTCAATACCGTGCTGCTGGCGATTTTCGCGCAGATCGCGTTCCTCCTGGCAGCCGTGGGCGTCTTTGGCGTGGTCTCCTATGATGTGAGCCGGCGCAGCGGCGAAATCGGTCTGCGGCTGGCCCTCGGAGCGGTTCCGCGAGACGTCCTGCGCATGGTTCTCAAGCAAGCGGCGGCGCTCGCCGCGTTCGGGATCGCCGCGGGGGTGGCCGCCGCCTGGGGATTGACGCGCCTGATGAGCACCATGCTCTTCGGTATCGGGCCCACCGACCTCTTCACATTTGTGGCTATCCCCGTGCTGTTGGGGACAGTCGTATTGCTGGCCGGATATCTTCCCGCCCGGCGCGCCATGGCACTTGACCCCGCCGTCGCGTTGCGGCATGAATAAGGATGGAATCATGATTACACTTCGGAATGTCGAGAAGTTTTACGAAGGCGGCTACGGCCGCACCTACGTGTTGCGCCGTGTCAACATCGAGATCAAGGAGGGGGAGTTCGTCACCATCATGGGCCCCTCCGGGGCGGGGAAGTCTACCCTGCTGAGCATTCTCGGAATGCTCGATGGCGCGTGGACCGGCGAGTTCGAGTTCTTCACTCACCTGGTCCACCGCATGAAGCCCAAGGATCGCGTGGAGCTGAATAAGAAGTATATCGGGTTCGTCTTTCAGAGCTATCACCTCATAGACAACCTCACGGTGTATGAGAATCTCGATATTCCGCTGTCGTACCGTAATGTGAAAAGCTCCGAGCGCGCCGCCATGGTGTGCGACACGCTCGATCGCTTCCACATCGTGGGCAAGCGCGATCTCTATCCCAGCCAGCTCTCCGGCGGTCAGCAGCAATTAGTCGCCGTGGCGCGCGCCGTGATCGCCAATCCCAAGCTGATTCTCGCCGACGAGCCCACTGGCAACCTGCATTCCAGCCAGGGCAAGGAAATCATGGAGCTTTTCAAGAAGCTCAACGACGAAGGCACCACCATTGTCCAGGTGACGCACTCGGAAGCCAATTCCGCCTACGGACATCGCATCATCAACCTGGCTGACGGCTGGGTGGTCAGCGGCGGCTCCGATACCGTGCAGGGAAAAACGGCATAACGCCGGGGCGACAACCCGATCCTGGCTGCCGCCGCCTTTCAGGAGCCGAGCGGTCAACTAAATCGCTAAAAAAGTGGCTGAACGCGCCGATGAGAGGTTTGTAAGGGGGAGAACCATGATCAGTCCCGTCAGCGGCGCCAACGCCTACTATCCGATTTACACTCAATCCGCGGTAAGGCCCCAGCAGCCGCAGCAGAGCAGCGATCCGCAGGATACCGTCCACCTCAGTCCGGCGGCCCAAAAGGCCAGCGATGTGGATCACGACGGAGACAGCCACTAGCGTCGCGGCCGCACCATCAATTTCGCCCTGTCGGATTTACACTCAATCCACGGCAACAGACCAGCGATCCGCAGATTACCGTTCCCCTCAGTGCCGCGGTCCAAAAGGCCGGCGATGTGGATCACGACTCGTCTCGAAGCCTGCCCTTCTCTGTGCGGTTTCATACACACTCCGTCCTCAGAATCCCAACTTTGAAGTTTCCATCTTGTAATCGCCCCCGGTGAAGTTCCGTTGTATGATGTATGGAACTACCGTGCCGGAAATCGCACATCGGAGGAGCGAACAGGTATGAGTACGGGGTGTTTCTGGCGTTTTCTTTGTCTTTTCACTCTCACCGCTGCTTGGAGCTACAGCTCCCCTTACAGCAATTGCGACGTCAACCGCCTCGGCACAACGGGTATCGCCGACGTCCAAACGGTGATCAACGAGGCTCTCGGTGCCGCCCAGCCCAAAAACGACCTGAATAGCGATGGCATCGTCAATGTCGTGGATGTCGAAATCGACCTCAATGCCGCGCTTGGGCTGGCTTGCGTGGCCGACCCCGGTCTCGTCTCCATCGTTCCGAACACCGGTTCCCAAGGCGCTTCGAACCTTGGCGTGACTATTACCGGCAGGCTCACCAGCTTCACCAACGGCAGTTCCGTCAGCCTGGGCACGGGGATTACGGTATCGAACGTGGCAGCCACCAACGCCACGACGCTTACCGCGACCCTCGCCATCGACGCCGGCGCGGCCGCGGGCGCACGAACTCTGGCGGTGGACAGCTTTACTTTGCCCAATGCATTTACCGTCACCGCTCCGGTATCGGTCTCCTACACATACGATTCCCAAGGCCGGTTGGCGACCGCTACTTACGTCTCAGGAACGGGCACTACAACGGTTGTCACTTACACTTACGATGCCGCCGGCAACCGCACGTCGGTAGTAGCGAGATAACTCGGAGGCAATTCATGAAGCGCACTTGGGCTTTGGCCGTCGCAGCGATTTTGTCCGGAACTGCCGCCGCGCAGGTTCGTCCCCCCATGTCTCGCAGCCATTTCGTGCCCGCGCCGGTACCGTTCGAACAGGCGCGCCGCGCCACGCTCGAAGCCAAGCGGCGGGCTCCGGTCGCCCGGCAGAGCACATCCACTGCCACGCCTCCCGAAATCGTGGAACTCGCGCGGGCGCTCCAGAACGACCCCGACCTGATTTACCAATACGTCCACGACAATATCGAGTACAGCCCGTTGTGGGGCTATTTGAAGGGCCCGGTGGGGACTCTGCTCGATGGACGGGGCGATTCCTTCGACCAGGCAGGGCTGATGGTCGCGCTGCTGAATCAGGCGAGCCTTTCGAATTCCGCCATTTCGAACGTCAATTTCGTGATTGGCCAGGTGAAAGTGAGCGCCGCGCAGCTCGAAAGCTGGATGGGCGTCGATAACAATCCTAATTCCATCGGCGGCATTCTCGGCTCGGCGGGAATTCCCGGGAATCCCTTCGGCGGCGGCGGAGCCAGCGTGGGCGAGGTTTGGGTGTCGGTGGGCATCAACGGCACCACTTATGCATTCGACCCGGCATTCAAATCGCACACATATAAGACTGGGATCGTCGCCAATCTGCCCACGATCATGGGCTATACGCAAGCGCAGTTTATTACGGATGCCGGGGCCACGTTGCAGCAGGGCAACGCGGCGATCTCAGGTATAAATCGGACCAACCTACGGAACGATCTGACGACTTATGCCAACAATCTCGCCAGTTACGTGCGCACGAATCTGCCGACCGGAGGAGTAAGCGACGTTCTGGGCGGCGGAACGATCGTGCCCACTCCGTTCACAAATGGAGTGACGGTGCGGCAAACCAGCAATCCAAACGAGGACTCCTCAATCCAGCCGATCGTCACGTCTACGATTCCCAGCGAATACATGGCCACCTTATCGGTCACGGTGCAGGGCGGCGACATGGCGACCTTCAATTCCGCCGATCTCTACGGTCATCGCCTTTCGGTCTTTTTCGATTCGTCGTTCACGCCGACCTTGTACCTTGACGGGGTCGTCCAGACGAGCGGCTTCCCGGATTTCGAGGGAGACCAGGTCACGGTTGAGGAAAGCGTCGACATCCCGTGGTTTACGAGCGCCAATCAGGACATCACGCAATATGTAACGGCCGAGTCGAACGCCAACGGCGCGGGTTACGTGATCGTCACCGGTTGGGGGCAGGTTGGCCGGGCGATGGTCGAGAAGCACCGCAGCATTCTCACGCAGGCGATCAACAGCGGCGCGGCGGCGAACTCCGAACTGGTTCTCGGCGAGTCGTCGGAAGTGCTCGGCCTGACCTGGCTGGCGGAGAACGCCGCCCAGCAGGAAATTGCCGATCAGTTACTCGGCACGGCAACTCAATATTTTTACGGCGGCGGCATCGCGGGACAAGCCGTCGGCACCAGCGTGGTAAGCCCCTATGTGGATTTGCCGGTGAACTTCATCAATACGCCGGCGCGCGTCAACAGCGGCAACGGGCAATCGGCAACTTCGATGGCGGCGTTCCTCGATGGCAACGGCACCAGCAGTTCGTTCGAATCGACGGTGTTGGAGCAAACTCAGGCGGCTGTAACGGGCTTCACCGCGGCTTCCACGGTCAAACTACTGGACATTGCGGTTGAGAACGGCGACACCATTTTCGACATCAATAATGGCAATACCGCCGCGACACAGGCAGCTTACCAGAACACGATCCGGCTCCAGATGGCGCCCAATTACGATTCGTTCGATCTCGAAAACATCGACAGCTATGTTTCCAGCGGCTTCCGCGTGATTGCGCCGCTACATGGGAAGATACCGATCGGATCCTGGACCGGCGTCGGATTCAAGACCATGGAAGGATCGCAGGACAGCGGCTTTTCCTACGGCGAAATTATTTCCGGGGGGCTTTCCGGCGCCTCTCGCCGGCAGGCAGGCGGCTTCGGCGGCAGCAACGACCCGAACTCGCCCGGAAATACCGATGGATCGGGGCAGCCAGGGTCGAATTCGCCTGGCTCCAACGGTCCCGGCGGGAACGGAAACGCGGGCGATCCGGTCGAGCGCCGGAAGGGCTCGCTCCAGTACCAGAACACCGACCTCGCAGCCGGGCCCAAGGCGTTTCCGTATGGGCTCAATTTCCAGCGCAGCTACGATTCGAATGCCCAGGCTATTGCCGGTCCATTGGGCAACGGCTGGACCCATAATTTTGCAATCACCGCTTCGATGGGAAGCGACGGATTCACGGGAATGGGCCAGGGAACATTGCTGAACGCGGTCAGTTCCATCGTCGCCCTGTATGTCTCCTCCGATCTCGTGAACGGGCAGCCGCTCACGGGCCAGGCGAACCTGCCGAACTTCGTCTACGAAACCGTGGTGAACCACTGGTTCACCGATCAGTTGACCCAGAACGTGGTGAACGTCAGCCAGGGATGGCAGACCGAAGAGTTCGTGAAGATGGCGGACGGAACTTACTCGGCGCCGCCGGGATCCGCCACTCTGCTGGACGAACCCAGCGGGAGTTTCCGTTATCGCACCAAGACGGGGATGACCATGAGCTTCAACTCGTCGGGACAGATTGCCACGTGGGGGAATGCCGCGGGAGCGTCGGTAGCATTCACATATTCGAATGGTGTGCTGGCCTCGGTGGCGAATGCGGCCACCGGCCGGGAACTCACTTTGACGTATAACGGAAAGCTGATCTCCTCCGTGTCGGATGGATCGCGGACCGTCTCCTACAATTACACAGACGGCAACCTTACAAGTTACAGCGATCCGCTGAGTCAGACCACGACGTTCGCCTACGACACCAGCGGCAAGGAGGATACCGCGGGCCATCTGACGCAGGTGTTTGAT
>Ga0335072_10005546_pt1 | contig 18583 bp, 10 predicted proteins | sample Lox_Sample_21_FD_206725 | JGI IMG/M metagenome (GOLD analysis project Ga0335072, IMG submission 206725) | Soil microbial communities from Loxahatchee National Wildlife Refuge, Florida, United States - Lox_Sample_2.1 | ecosystem: Environmental > Terrestrial > Soil > Wetlands | place: USA... | reverse complement strand
TTGCTCGAGACGGCGCCGGAAAACGCTCCTTTTTCGTAACCGAAAAGTTCGCTTTCGAGAAGATTTTCCGGGATGGCGGTGCTGTTGATTTTGACGAACGGGCCGCGGGAGCGATGGGAATGTTCGTGGATGGCGCGGGCGATGAGGTCTTTCCCGACGCCGCTTTCGCCGCCAAGTAGAACAGTGGAATTCGTGGGCGCGACGCGCTCCACGAGCGCCAGAACGGCCTGCATTTTTTCGCTGCCGGCGACGATGTTGGCGTATTCATATTTGACGCCAAGGGCTTCGCGGAGCGAGCGGTTTTCTTCGCGGAGTTCGCTCGTGGAAAGCTCTTTGCGAACGACGAGAGCAAGTTCAGCGAGAGAGAAGGGTTTCAGGATGTAATTGCTGGCGCCGGCTTTCATGGCTTCGACGGCGGATTCGACGGTGCCGTGAGCGGTCATGATGACGACGGGAATTTCGGCGTCGGCTTTTTTCGCAGCTCTCAGAAATTCGAGACCGTTCATGCCGGGAAGCTTCAGGTCGGTGAGGATGAGAGAGAAGGAATTCTTGTTGAGGAGCTTCAGGGCGGCTTCGGCGTCGGGCGCGGATTCGACGGCGAAGCCTTCGTCGGCGAGATGAAGCTCAACGAGGCGGCGGAGCTTGGGTTCGTCTTCGACGACGAGGATGGCGGATTTGGGAGAGGGCATCGGTCGGGTAGCCGGGAAAAATTTGCAATGACCGCGGGTTTCCCGGCAACGATGAGCGTATCACGAGCGGGAGGATGGAGAGCAAGCGCACGGAAAGGTACGGCCGCGCCAAACCAAAGAAGAGATCCCTCGCGCGAAACGTCCCCGCTCGGGATGACCGGGGATGAGCAAACGATAGTTAGTTGTCAGGAGAACAGGGAAGAAAAATGTGGAAGCAGGCGCCAGGGAGAGAACTGACCGCTGGAGCGTCGAGTTTGATCCAGCCGCGATGGTCATCGAGAATTTTTGCGACGATGGCGAGTCCCAGGCCCACGCCATCCTTCTTCGTCGTGTAAAACGGATTGAAGATTTCCTCGCGCGCGGCCGGAGGAATGCCGGGGCCGGAGTCTTCGATATGCACGCCGATGCCAGAGACGCCGCCGGAAGTTTCTTTCGCGAGAGCGATACGGAGAGTGCCGGAACCGTCGCCGGAAGCGGCCATTGCCTGGTAAGCGTTGACGATCAAATTCAGGAAAACCTGTTCGAGGAGCTGAGCGTCGAGAAGCGCCTCAGGTTCGGCGCCGTAATGTTTTTCAACGGTGATGCGCGCGGAGGGAAATTGGTGCAAAGCGGCATCGAGAGCGCGATCGATGATGGCGGAAACTTTGTGGCGCTGGAGTTCGAGGCGCGAAGGACGGGCGAAGTCAAGAAAGCGGGCGACGAGAGAATTCAGGCGGTTCACTTCGCTGGAAATATTGTCGGCCATTTCGGAGGCGAGAGGGTTCGAGTCACCGACTTTTTTCGAGAGCATTTCCGCCGAGCCCTTGATGACCCCCAAAGGATTGCGGATTTCGTGGGCTAGGCCGGCGGAAAGCTGGCCGAGAGCGGCGAGGCGCTCGGAACGGCGGGCGTCGGCTTCGGCGCGTTGGAGCTGGAGGTTGGTGGCTTCGAGAGTCTCGGAAAGCTCGCGGAATCGGCGCACCTGGCGGCGGTTTTCAACGACGAATCGATTGACGAGGACGCCGGCGAGAAAAAAGAAGAGGATACGGATGGCGAGTTCGGAGGCGCCTTCCGGCGTGAATTCGTATTCTTGAAGAGCTGGAATTAAATAGGAGAGATAAGCGAGCGAGGCAAGAGCGGTCCAGAGAAGCGTGGCGATGGGGCCGTAGTAGATCGCGGCGGTGACTACGGGAACGAAAAAGATGGGGTAGTAGCTGCTGTTGATGCCGATTTGGCCGGTGTGATCGAGCAGCACGGTCGCCAGAAGAATCTTTATGATCACGGCGTAGGCGCGGCCGCGGCCGGGAAGCCAGGCGATGAGGCGTCCTTCGAGAAGCTGGAAAACGCCGAAGCCGAGAAGGATGAGCTGCTTGTGAATTTCGTTGAGAGGAGGAAGAAGCGCGAGGCCGAGGAGAAAGACCAGCCAAATGACGTCGATCCAGTTGATGCCGGATTGCTTGCGGTCGAGCATGGGAAACGAGAATGTAGCACGGAGGCGCGGGGAGGCGAAACGCGCGCGGGCTCTGGAAGGAGAATCGCCACGGACGCGCTGGCGCGTCCGCGGGTTGAGTTGTCGCGCGAGACGAAGCGGCAGCTTTGCGCGCGTGGCTATTGCGGCAAGAAGCGCGAGGAACCGTAGACGAGGCCGAGGGTGAGAAATGCGATGACGATCTCACCCAGGGCGCCGACGGCAAACGGGCGCAAACCCTGCTTTCGCAGCTCGCCAATATTTGTGCGCAGGCCGACGCCCGCAAACGTGAGCAGGAAAGCCCAGCGGGAAAGATTCGCGAGGCTGTCGATTTGCGGCTTCGAGAAGGCGTGCGCGGTGGCGACGGCTGAAATCAGCAAAAAGCCGAGAACGAATTTCGGAAATTTGGACCAGAGAAACGCGGCTTTGTTGCCGGGCTCGGCCGTGTGCTGCTTGCGCGCCCAGTGGATCGCATAGCCGAGAACGACGAAGCCGATGGTGGCGTTGCGCGCGGTCTTGGCGAGGACTGCGACTCTTCCGGCCGTGTCGGAGTAAAGCATTCCGGCGGCGGTGACTTCGGCCGTGTTGTCGATGCCAAGGCCGGCCCAGATGCCGTAGGCCGTGTCGCTCAAATGCAGCCAGTGACCGACAAGCGGAAAGACAAAAAGGCTGATAGCTCCGAGAGACAGAATGGCGGCGATGGCGAAGGAAGCGTCGTCATCGTCGGCGTCGATGGCTCCCTGCGCGGCGATGATAGCGGAGACGCCGCATATCGAGGAGCCGACAGCGAGGAGCGATGTGAGCTTAGGTTTGAGCTTGAAGGCTCGGCCGAGCGCGTGCATGAAGAGAATGGAAAAGGAAATTTCGACGACGACGAGGACGAGGCTGACGCCGCCGAGCTTCAGGACGTCGCCAAGAAGGAAGCGCGCGCCGAGAAGAACAATGCCTGATTTGAGCCAGAATTCGTACGTCGCAAGGCCCGGTTGGAAGATGCGAGGCACGCCGATCGTGTTGGCAATGACGAGACCGATGACGATTGCCCAGAGGACGTACTCGATATTCGGGAGAGTCAAATGATGCGTTTTGCCGTAGGTGGCGATGGAGCGCTCAATGATGCGCCCCGCATAGCCTACGGCAGCGAGAAGAGCGACGCCCGGGAGAAGATCGAGGAGACGGCGGAAGAGTCCCTGCGAGAGCGGTTGAGGCAGTGCGACGGAAGTAGCCATACGCTGAGCATTTCTCCTTAGCTAGCATTCAAGAGTTTGAAATGGACTGGCCAAACTTCTTCAGGAACGGGGCTACCGCTTCAGGGGAGACAACAACAGCGATTCGTGGCGGACATGCAGAGACGAATTACCATGGCACGTGTTTGATCACGCCAGCATAGACAAGCGCGGACAAGCTGAGAGCCAAAACAACGGCCCATAAGTCGATAGAATCCGCACGGGCGGTGCGGGATTTTCCAGAAGCAGCGGGCGCCGGATTTGTTTGAGTCGTCACCGCGAGTGCGTCCTTTCTTCCAGTGCGAGAGTTTCGGCAGCCGGAGAAGCGATCCCCGGCGCCAGAAGCTCGAGAAAGCTCTCCCAGTCAGAGTTGAGCGTTGAGGTCGGATCTGGCGCAGTGGCGCTGGCCGTTGACGTGTGCGCGACGGCGCGACCAATGAGAAGAATCGAAGGAGCGTCGAAAGAGGGGCTGGAGACGAGCGTGGAGAGCGTGGCGCGATGTTCGCGCTGCGATGGAGTGGAGGCGCGAGAGACGATGATGGCGGGAGTGTCGGGAGCGAGACCGGCGTTGAGAAGCTCGCGCTGGAGATGCGCGATGTCGCGACCGGGCATGTAGATGACGAGCGTAGCGTCTTCGCGCGCAAGGCCTCGCCAGTCGGTGCTTTCCGCGCCGCCAGATTGTGAAGCAGACGCGCGATGGGCGCTGGCAAAGACGACGCGGGAGCTCAAGCGGCGGTCCGTGAGCGAAACGCCGAGCGAAGCAGCGGCGGCCATGCCTGCAGAAACACCGGGAACAATTTCAAAAGGAATGGCAGCGGCTGAAAGGGCATCGATTTCTTCGGCGAGGCGGCCGAAGATCGCCGGATCGCCGCTCTTGAGGCGAACAACATCGGCGCCGCGACGCGCGAAGCCGATCATGAGCGCGTTGATGTCCGACTGCGTGATGCGTTTTGCGCCGCAGCGCTTGCCGACGTTGAGAACGACGGCGTCGGGAGAGGCGAGCGCGAGAATTTCCGGAGCGACGAGATCGTCGTGAAGGATTACGCGCGCCGAGCGGAGCAGGGAATCGGCGCGCACCGTGAGCAGCGCGGGGTCGCCGGGACCGGCGCCAACGAAACGGACTATGCCAGGAGCGGTTGAGCTCATCGCGTCACCAGAGCGGGAGCGGAATCTTCAGGCGTAATTTCAGCGGGCGTGGACTGGCGCGATTGCCAGGCCTCCCACGCCCCATGGGAGGCGAGACGGTGGAGAAGAGATTTGCGAGCCTCGGATGCGGGCTCGGACGCCAGAATTTCGCGGCGGAGTTCGCCGATTTCGCGGAGCCATTTGCCGAGCCGGGCGTCGAGCGATTCGTCGAGCTCGATGCGGAGGCGCTGCGCGAGCGCAGGGCTTTCTCCGGCCGTCGAAATGGCGAATTGAAGATCGCCGCGGCGAACGATAGAAGGAAAGTAGAAATCGCAATGCGGCGGATCGTCGACGGAATTGCAAAGGACGCCGCGCTGGCGCGATTCGAGAAAAACCAGACAATTGACGGTCGGATCGGACGTGGCGGCGATGGCCAGGAAGACGCCGTCGAGGTCGCCGGGAAGGAAGATGCGCGAAGCCCAGCGAATTTTTCCGTCATTGGCGAGACGCTCGATTTCCGGAGAAGCCTGGGGCGCGACGACGGTGACGACAGCCCCCGCTTCGACGAGCGACGAAATTTTCGAAGCGGCAACGGCGCCCGCTCCGACAACAAGACACGGCCGTCCCGCCAGCTTGAAGAAAACTGGGAACAGAGGTTCGGCCATGGCTATTCTCCTACTCCGTGAGGTACGGGACCGGGCGATGGGTCGCGAAGAACCGGTGCGAGGATTTCTCCGGCAAGTTGCGCGCGGAGATCGTGATCGGAAAAGCGCGCGAAATAGGCGCGAAGATGTTCGCCGTCGCGGCGCTCGTCCAGATAGGCGCGCAGCAGGCGTTCGATGGCTGCGGGAACTTCGCTCGCCACGCAGCGGTAGCCGATGGGGCGGGCAAGACGCTGAAATTCGCCCACGGCGCCGCCAACGCAGAAATAGAACGCGTCGACCATTGCTCCGAGGTGCTTGATTTTCTTGCCCTCAAGGCCGATATCGGCAATCCAGTGCTGGCCGCAGGAATTGGGGCAGCCGGTGACGTGGAGCTTGAGCTGCTGGTCGAATTCCGGCACGCGCTCTTCGAGCTCTTCGACGAGCCAGCGGGTGAAGCCTTTCGTCTCGGTGATGGCGAGCTTGCAGAACTCCGTGCCGGTGCAGGAAATTGCGCCGCGCCAGAACGGAGAAGCCTCGACGCGCAGGCCGATGGCGCCAAGTTCGCGGACCAGAGGATCGACGTTGGTGCGGGGAACGTTGACGACCAGAAGATTCTGCATGCCGGTGGCGCGGAGCTCGCCGGAAGCGAAACGGTCGGCAAGGTCGGCAGCGGCGCGCAACTGCTGCGCGGAAATGCGTCCGCGAAGGACGGCCGCGCCGACGTAAAACAGACCGGGTTGTTTTTGCGCGTGAATGCCGACGTGATCGCGGTAGACGTCGACGGGAACGTTTTCCTCGACGCCGGGATCGAGCGTGTATCCCAGGCGGCGATTGAGTTCGGAGAGGAAGGTTTCGGCCGTCCAGCCGAATTGCGAGAAGAGGTGCTTCAGGCGGGCGCGCTTGCGATTGTCGCGCAGGTCTTCCTGCTCACGGAAAATTTCGGCAATGGCGCGGACCACTTCGAGTACCTGATGCGGGCGGACGAAAGTGTCGAGACGGACGGCAAGGTGCGGATCGGCGGAAAGGCCTCCACCGACGCGGACGGAAAAGCCGATTTCGGGCGCGCCGGACGTGCGGCGGACGGCGGCGGTGAGGCCGATATCGTTGATTTCGGGATAGGAGCACCAGACGGGGCAACCCGTGATCGAGATCTTGAATTTGCGCGGAAGATTGTAGAAATCCGCGTTGGCGCGCAAAAGTTCAGAGGCCTCGCGGACGATGGGAGACGCGTCGATGATTTCATCCGCGGCGACACCGGCGAGCGGGCAGCCAGTGATATTGCGAACCACGTCGCCGCAGGCGCCTTTGGGGCTCATGCCAAGCGCGCCCAGCGTTTCAATGATTTCGGGAAGCGCTTCGATGGGGAGCCAATGAAGCTGGATATTCTGGCGGACGGTGATGTCGACGAGCGAGCGGCCGTAGCGCTCGGAGATGTTGGCGATGGCGTGGAGCTGTGTGGAATTTACGAAGCCGTTAGGAAGAGGAACGCGCAGCATGAAGTAGGGCGAGGCCTTGCCTTCGCCGTTCTGGCCGCCGACCGCGCCCGCGCCGTCGCCCTGCGTATAAATGCCCCACCATTTGAAATAGGCGGAGGCCCATTCAGGCAGGACAGCCGAGCGGCCCTGGCGCGCGAACTCCTTGATCTCCTCGAAATGCTCCCAAGGATTCTTTTCGCGCTTGAGGCGTTCGATGCGCTGCGCTTTGGTCTCTTTTTTCGGCGCGACGTTCGTGTTCGTTTCCAAGAAAGGCCTCTGTAATCTTCAAAATTGGCGCATAAAAACAAAAAACCCGCCGACCAGCGAAGCGGCTGGTGAGCGGGCTGTGAAATCCGGGTTATTAGAGTGCTACATGCGCCGGTTCCCACACACACGCCAGCCGTTTGCCGTACAACAACAAACGGCGCAACAAGCGTGAATCGTGAGGGAATCCATATTCATCAATCTTATGGAAATTCGATGCGGGCGTCAACAGAAAGATTCCGGGAAGATGCGTAAGGATGGATTTATTGGAGCACGGGCACGCGAGAAGAGGGTGAAACAGCGGAGGTGGGTTGCGCGTAACCCCAATGGTGAGACTCGGGGGCGGGGAGGGATGGGATGGAAACCCGCTAGAGAAATCTGAACTGAGTGAAACCAGCCGCAGGGACGAAGCGTCGAACTGAAAGGTACCGATGGGACATGGGATTGAATGATTTTGGGCCCACAGGTCATCGTGTGTGTTGAATTTCCCCGCGAAGAGATTTAGACCGCGCCAGAAGCGAGAAGGCCGAAGAGCTCCAAAAGCTACGGACAAAATCGAACCAAGGTGAGGCGTCTATCAGGATGAGCGAAACACCCAAATCAGCAAGAGTCGGTGCAGAAGGGCGCAGTGAAGCCCATTTAGGCATGGGATCCGGCGGCGGAAACACACACAAAAGCCGCTGGTGGATATGGGTCGTGGTGGCGGTGGTGGGGCTGGCGCTGATCATTTATGTCCGCCAGCGGCAGTCGAGCAACGAAGCGAAGGTGAAGGCGGCACCCCCGGCTAGGAGCGTGCCGATACTCGCGGCGACTGCGACAAAGGGCACCATGGGAGTGTATGTGCAGGCGCTCGGGACGGTGACGCCGGTCTATACCGTGACGGTGACGAGCCGCGTGCAGGGAGAAATCGTCAAGATTTACTACACCGAAGGGCAGATGGTCCGGAAAGGCGACCCGTTGATCGATATCGATCCGCGCCCTTACCAAGCTGCGCTGACGCAAGCCCAGGGGCAACTCGCGCACGATCAGGCCGTCTTGAGCGAGGCGCAAATCGACAGCGAGCGCTACAAAGCGGCGTATTCGCGGAATGCCATCGCGCAGCAGCAGGTGGCGGACCAGGAGCAGACCGTGCTGCAGGATGAAGGCACGGTGAAAAACGACGAAGGGAACCTGGAGAACGCGAAAGTCAATCTGGTGTATACGCACATCACCTCTCCGATCGACGGGCGCGTCGGGCTGAGGCTGGTGGATCCCGGAAACATTGTGCAGGCAAACAGCACGACGGCCCTGGTGGTGATCACGCAGTTGCAGCCAATCACCGTGATCTTCAGCGTGGCCGAGGATTACCTGCCGCAAATTCTGAAGCAGTTGCACTCGGGAAAAAGACTGGAGGTAGACGCGCTCGACCGGCAGCAGGAGACGAAACTCGCGTCGGGATACCTGCTGACGCTGGACAACGAAGTGGACACGACGACCGGAACAGTGAAATTGAAAGCGCAGTTCGACAACCGCGATGGAGCGCTCTTTCCCAGCCAGTTTGTAAACGCGCGACTGCTGGTGAATACGATCGAGGGAGCGACGCTGGTGCCGACGCAAGCGGTGCAGCAGAGCGCAACCGGCGCATTCGTCTACGTCGTCAAGCCGGATGAAACAGTGGCGATGCAGCCGATAAAGCAGGGAAGCACGGACGGAACGAATACGGCCGTCGACGGAATTACGCCGGGAACGATCGTGGCCACGAGCGGATTCGACAAACTACAGGATGGCGCCAAAGTCGCGGTTCGCACTGGGCACGGCAAAGGAAACGGCGGGAACGCAGGAGAAAGCTCCGGAGCGAGCGATGCGGGAGGATCCCCGGCGGGAGGAAATGCCGCGCCGGGAGCCGGCGCAGGTGCTGAGGGTGGGGCCGCTGGCGCGGGTAAATCAGGAAAGAGAAGTTCGAATTGAGCCCATCGCGCCCATTTATTATCCGTCCAGTAGCGACGTCGCTGCTGATGGCGGCAATTCTGCTGGCCGGAACGGTGGCGTTCTTCCAGTTGCCGGTGTCGGCGCTGCCGGAAGTCGACTATCCCACCATTCAAGTAGTCACGTTTTATCCGGGAGCGAACCCGGATGTGATGGCCTCAGCTGTGACGGCGCCGCTCGAGCGGCAGTTCGGCGAAGTTCCCGGACTGCAGCAGATGACCTCGACCAGTTCGGACGGATGCTCGGTGATCGTGCTGCAGTTTTCGCTGGACCTGAACATCGACGTGGCCGAGCAGGAAGTGCAGGAGTCGATTAACGCCGCGCAAACGTATCTGCCGCCTGATCTGCCTGCCCCGCCGATTTACAGCAAGACCAATCCTGCCGATTTTCCCATCCTGACGCTCGCGCTGACCTCCGACACCGTCCCCCTCTCGCAGGTCGAAGATCTGGCCGACACTCGGCTGGCGGAGAAAATCTCGCAGCTGACGGGTGTCGGATTGGTGAGCATCAGCGGCGGGCAGAAACCAGCCGTGCGCGTTCAGGTGAATCCGACGCAGCTTTCGGCATACGGAATCAACCTGGAGGATGTGCGGACGGCGCTGCAGCAGACCAGCCTCGACCTGGCAAAGGGCAACTTCGACGGGCCGCACCAGGATTATCAGATCGACGCAAACGATCAGCTGATAACCAGCAAGGATTATCACCAGGTTGTGGTGGCATATCACAATGGCGCGCCGGTGTTTTTGTCCGATGTGGCGAAAATTGTGGACGCCGTCGAAAACACGCGGCAAGCGGCGTGGATGAACGAGACGCCGGCCGTGATTATGAACATCCAGCGGCAGCCGGGAGCGAACATCATTCAGGTGGTCGACCGGATCACGAAGCTGCTGCCCGCCCTGCAGGGAACGCTGCCGGCATCGGTGAAGGTGACCGTGCTGACGGACCGGACCACGACGATCCGCGCGTCCGTGCACGACGTGGAATTCGAGCTGATGCTGACCGTCGCGCTGGTGGTGATGGTCATCTTTCTGTTTTTGCGCAACGTGTCCGCGACGATCATCCCCAGCGTGGCCGTGCCGCTCTCGCTGGTCGGCACGTTCGGCGTGATGTATTTAGCGGGCTACAGCCTGAACAACCTGACGCTCATGGCGCTGACGATATCGACCGGATTCGTGGTGGACGATGCCATCGTCATGATCGAAAACATCGTCCGGTTCATCGAGGAGGGAGAAAAGCCGCTGCAGGCGGCGTTGATGGGCTCCGAGCAGATCGGATTCACGATCGTTTCGCTGACGATTTCGCTGATCGCCGTGCTGATTCCTCTTCTGTTCATGGGAGACATCGTCGGGCGGCTATTCCGCGAATTTGCGATCACGCTGAGCGTGACGATTCTGGTCTCCGCCGTGGTCTCGCTGACGCTTACGCCGATGATGTGTTCCCGCCTCCTGAAGCACAAACCCGAGTCGGAGGAAAGCCGCTTCTTCAAGGCCTCGGAGCGAGTCTTTGACCGGGTGATTGATTACTACGCGCGAACGCTGCAAGTGGTGCTGCGGCACCAGACGGCGACGCTGGTCGTGGCGCTGGCAACGGTCGCTCTCACCGTGGGGCTTTACATCGTGGTGCCAAAGGGATTTTTCCCGGTGCAGGATACCGGCATCATTCAGGGCATTTCGCAGGCGTCGGAAACGATTTCGTTCGATTCGATGGCGCAGAAACAGCAGGCGCTGGCGCACATCATTCTGCAGGACCCATCTGTCGAAAGCTTGTCGTCGTTTATCGGCATCGACGGGACGAACACAACGCTCAATTCGGGGCGCATCCAGATCAACCTGAAGCCTATCGAGCAGCGTAGCTTGAGCGCGACGGAGGTGATCCGCGAATTGCAGCCGAAACTGGCGCAAGTGGAGGGAATCACGCTGTACATGCAGCCGGTGCAGGATCTGACGGTGGAAGACCGCGTGAGCCGCACGCAGTTTCAATACACTCTGGAAGACCCGGATGCCGATGAGCTGAATCACTGGACCGAGCGGCTGGTGGCGAAAATGAAGACTCTGCCGGCACTTCGCGATGTGGCGACCGACCAGCAGACCGGCGGCCTGCAGGAAATGCTGGTGATCGACCGCGAGACGGCTTCGCGCCTTGGAATTTCTCCGCAGATGATCGACGAGACGCTGTACGACGCATTCGGTCAGCGGCAAGTGTCGACGCTCTACACGCAGCTCAACCAGTATCACGTGGTGCTCGAGACCATGCCGGGCTTCCAGCAGACGCCCGGAATGCTCAACGACATTTACGTGCGTTCGGCCACGGCGCCTTCGGCGACCGCGACATCGTCAAGCAACGCGAACTCGATTGTGACAGTCACCGGATCCGCCGGCTCTCCGCCCAACGGGCCCAGCCCCACATCTACCTCGGGCTCTGCGAGTCCCGCTCCAGTGGCGAGCGTGAACGGCGCTGCAATACCGCTGAGCGCCATCGCGCATTTCGAGATGCGGCGGGCGCCGCTTTCCGTGAATCATCAGGGACAGTTTCCCGTGGTGACGATTTCGTTCAACCTCGCTCCCAGAGCTTCCCTCGGAGATGCAACCAAGGCGATCGCGGAGGCGCAACAGTCGCTCGGAATGCCGCTGAGCATTCAGGCAGCGTTTCAGGGGACTGCGGCGTCGTTTCAAGCGTCGCTCTCGAACGAGCCCATCCTCATTTTGGCCGCGCTAGTTACGGTCTACATCGTGCTCGGCGTGCTTTATGAAAGCTACATTCACCCTCTGACGATTCTTTCGACGCTGCCTTCGGCGGGAGTGGGCGCATTTCTAGCGCTGATGCTGACGGGGCAGGAGTTCAACGTCGTCTCACTGATTGGGATCATCTTGCTAATCGGCATCGTGAAAAAGAACGGCATCATGATGATCGACTTTGCACTGGAAGCCGAGCGGAAGGAAGGGAAGAGCCCGACCGAGGCGATTTACCAGGCGTGCCTGTTGCGCTTCCGGCCCATCATGATGACAACTATGGCGGCGCTGCTCGGAGGGCTGCCGCTTGCGCTCGGGTCGGGAATGGGCAGCGAGCTGCGCCGGCCGCTGGGCATTTCGATGGTCGGCGGGCTTCTCTTGAGCCAAGTGCTGACGCTTTACACGACGCCAGTGATTTACATCTTTTTCGACAACCTCGCGCGGCGGTTCTCCCGCGCCGGAGCTTCTCATGGGAGCGCGGAAGCGCTGCCGGCGGATTGACCAATGAGCATTGCCGAACCATTTATCAAAAGGCCCGTCGCCACCACGCTGCTGACAGTGGCCATCGCGCTCGCGGGCGCGGCGGCATTCGCCGTCCTGCCGGTGTCTCCGCTGCCGCAGATCGATTTCCCGACGATCACGGTCGGAGCTTCGCTGCCGGGCGCGAGCCCGGAAATCATGGCGTCTTCGGTCGCCACGCCTCTCGAGCGGCAATTCGGAAGAATTGCGGGCGTGAATGAGATGACCTCGTCGAGCAACCTGGGAACGACGAGCATCACGATGCAGTTCGATCTCGACCGGAATATCGATGGTGCGGCGCGCGACGTGCAGGCGGCAATCAACGCGGCGCGGAGCTACTTGCCTGCCAACCTGCCGAGCAATCCCACCTACCGCAAAGTGAATCCAGCAGATGCGCCGATCATGATTCTGGCGCTGACATCGAATATCTACGACCGCGGGCAGATGTACGACGCGGCGTCGACCATCATCCAGCAGAGCCTTTCGCAGATTCAGGGGGTGGGCCAGGTGAACGTCGGCGGCAGCTCGCTGCCGGCAGTGCGCGTGGAGCTGAATCCGACGCAGTTGAACAGCTACGGCCTCGGGCTACTCGACGTGGCGAACGTCCTGAAAGCGCAAAATGCGAACCTGCCGAAAGGCCAAATCGCCAACGCCACGACGACGGCGGATATTTCCGATAACGACCAGCTGCTGCGGGCCGATTATTACAAGCCACTTGTCGTCGGATTTCACAACGGCGCAGCCATCAAGCTTTCGGACGTGGCGGACGTGACCGACTCGGTGGAAAACATCCGCGCGGCAGGATTCACGAACGGCAAGCCCGCCGTACTGCTGATTATTTTCCGGCAACCCGGCGCGAACATCATCGACACGGTGGACCGCATCCGCGCGGCGCTACCAGCCGTGAAGGCATCGATTCCCGCCGGGATCGATATGACGATCACGCTCGACCGCACGACGACGATCCGCGCCTCTGTAAGCGAAGTCGAAAAGACTCTGTCGATTTCAATCGCACTCGTGATTCTCGTCGTGTTCCTGTTTCTGCGTGACGTTCGCGCCACGCTGATTCCAAGCGTTGCCGTGCCTGTGTCGCTGATCGGGACGTTCGGCGTGATGTACCTGCTGCACTACAGCATCGACAATTTGTCGCTGATGGCGCTAACGATTTCCACCGGCTTCGTCGTCGACGATGCCATCGTCGTGATCGAAAACATCACGCGGTACCACGAAATGGGTATGACGGCGATGCAGGCGGCGATGAAGGGCGCGGCGGAAATCGGGTTCACCGTGCTGTCCATGAGCCTGTCGCTGGTCGCCGTGTTCATTCCGATTCTGATGATGGGCGGCATTGTGGGCCGGCTGTTCCGCGAGTTTGCCGTCACGCTCTCGGTGGCGATTCTCGTTTCGCTGGTGGTTTCACTGACGACCACGCCGATGATGTGTTCGCGATTGCTGAAGGGTTCGCGGGAAGTGAAGCACGGCAGGATCTACCGGGCGAGCGAGGGTGCGTTCAATGCGGTCTTGAGCTTCTATGAACGGACGCTGCGCGTGGTGCTGCGGCATCCTGCTGTGACGCTGTGCGTGCTGCTGATCACGATCGGCGTCAACGTGGTGCTGCTCAAAATCGTGCCCAAGGGATTCTTTCCTCTGCAGGACAACGGGACTGTGTTCGGCGGGATTCTGGGCGCCGAAGATATTTCCTTTCAGGAAATGCAGGTCCTGACCAGGCAGTTTGTGAACATCGTCCGAAAGGACCCGGCCGTGGAAAACGTGATGGCCTTCACCGGCGGGTCGGGGCCGACGAATCATGGCTTCATCTATCTTGGATTGAAGCCGCTCGAAGAGAGAAAAATCAGCTCGAGTGGAGTTATCGACCGGCTGCGCCCGAAATTGATGTCGGTTCCGGACGCGGCAGTGTTCCTGCAAGCGGGGCAGGACCTGCGAATCGGCGGCCGGCAGTCTAATGCGCAGTATCAATACACGCTTCAGAGCGACAACCTGCAGGACCTGACGATTTGGGGCCCAATTCTTTTGCGCGAGATGAAAAAACTGCCCGGCTTCACCGACGTCAACACCGACCAGCAGGACAACGGCCTGCGGACACTCTTGACCTACGACCGCGACACCTCCTCGCGCCTGAACATCACTCCACAGACCATCGACCAGACGCTCTACGATGCCTTCGGTCAGGCGCAGGTCTCGACGATGTACACGGCGCTCAACCAGTATCACGTGGTGATGGAGGTCGCGCCACCGTTTTGGCAGACGCCGCAGGGCCTCGACGATATATACATTCATCCGCCGAGTTCCGGGTCCGGCTCCGGCGGCGCCAGTTCGCTGAATGTTCCCCGCGTCGTGCCGTTGAGCGCCGTCACGGAGGCCGCGCCCTCCATTGCGCCGCTTTCGATCAACCACCAGGGACAATTTCCTTCGGTGACGGTGTCGTTCAATCTGGCTCCCGGCGTAGCTCTGAGCGACGCCGCCAATCGCATCGCCGCCATGGAGCTGCGGCTTGGAACTCCTTCGACGATCCACGGAATGTTTTCCGGGACTCTGCAGGCGTTTGAGGATTCGCTTTCGACGGAGCCGTATCTGATCTTGACCGCACTCATGGCTGTTTACATCGTTCTTGGAATTCTTTACGAGAGCTACATTCACCCGATCACGATTCTCTCGACGCTGCCTTCTGCCGGCGTCGGAGCCGCTCTCGCGCTTCTGATCTTTCACGTGGATTTAAGCGTGATCGCACTGATCGGAATTATTTTGCTGATCGGCATTGTGAAGAAGAACGCCATCATGATGATCGATTTCGCCCTAATGGCGGAGCGCACGGAAGGGAAGAAGCCGGTGGACGCAATTTTCGAGGCGTGCCTCCTGCGCTTCCGTCCCATTCTAATGACCACCATGTGCGCGCTCTTCGGCGCTCTGCCGCTGGCGCTCGGCACCGGCACGGGCTCGGAGCTGCGGCGCCCGCTCGGCATCACGATCATCGGAGGACTGATTTTCAGCCAGATGCTGACGCTGTACACGACCCCCGTCGTGTACCTCTATCTCGACCGCATGCGGCTGTGGTGGGCGCGCACACGGCACGAAGCGGCTCATTCCTCGCCGCAGGAGACGATTGGATGAACTTTCTGCCGCAGATACATGATCCAGAGAGAGCCGCGACGGAGCGGAATCGCGCGCGTCGCAAAGGCGTGATTCGTCCCGAATGCCTTTCCGCGATTGCTCTCGCAAGCTTGCTTTTCGCGGCCGGTTGCAACGTTGGGCCGAAATACGCCCGTCCGCCCGTAGATATGCCCCCGGCGTATAAAGAGGTGACTCCCGCCGACTACACAGGAACCAATGGCTGGAAAGTTGCCCAGCCGGAGGATGCAACGCTCCACGGCCAGTGGTGGGAGATGTTCAAGGATCCGGAGCTCAACAAGCTGGAAGAGCAGGCAAATGCATCGAACCAGACCATCGCCGCGGCCGTGTCGAGTCTCTTGGAGGCGCGCGCCCTCGTGAAACAGGCACAGTCGCAATATTTCCCCACAGGAGTTGTGGCGCCATCGGTCACTGAGAACCGCACGTCGGGAAATCTGGTGAACAGCAACACCGGAACCGGAAGCTCACACACGCTGGGGGACTATACGCTCCCATTCGACGCGACGTGGGTACCTGACCTATGGGGGCGAGTGCGCAATACCGTCGCCGCCAATGCCGCGGCTGCGCAGGTGAGCGCGGCAGACCTCGAGAATACGCGCTTGACCGTAAACGCCGAGGTCGCGGTCGACTATTTCGATCTTCGCGGGCAGGACGCCTTGAAGGAATTGCTCGATTCCACCGTGGTCGCTTACCAGCAATCGCTCGACCTCACCAAAGCGCTCTATGAAACAGGCATCGATTCTGACGAATCCGTGGCGCAGGCGGAAACACAACTGGAGACCACGCAGGCGGAGGACACCAACCTGGGAATCCTTCGCGCGCAGTACGAACACGCGCTCGCGACGCTGACGGGAAAGACTGCATCGACGTTTTCCGTTCCTGTGCTGACGATCTCGACCCAGCCTCCCGGAATTCCGCTGGGCCTTCCCTCGCAGCTTCTGGAAAGGCGCCCGGACATCGCCGCGGCCGAAAGAACGATGGCGGAATCTAACGCAGAGATCGGCGTCGCGCGCGCTGCCTACTATCCCACGATTACGCTGAGCGGATCGGCGGGATTTGAGAGCAACTCGATCACGGATTGGCTTTCCTGGCCGTCGCGCATCTGGGCAGTTGGCTCGTCGATGTCCGAGACAGTCTTTGATGCGGGGTTGCGCCGCGCTACAGTACAGCAATATCGCGCGGCCTACGACGCGTCGGTCGCGAATTACCGGCAATCCGTGCTGACAGCTTTCCAGCAGGTCGAGGACAATCTGGCGGCGCTGCGCATCCTTTCGCAGGAAGTTCAGCAGCAGGATGCGGCCGTAAACTCCGCGCAGAGAAACCTGAGCCTTGCGACGGACCGCTATAAGCTCGGCATCGACCCGTATTTGAACGTCATCACCGCACAAACGACGCTGCTGACCAACAAGCAGACGGCTGTAAATCTGCGTATCCAGCAGATGACTTCCAGCGTTCAATTGATCGAAGCGCTCGGCGGCGGTTGGGATTCCTCGCAGCTTCCTACGCCGCGGCAGTTGATTGCGCAGTCTCCGCAGGGTGCCGCTTCGAGCACTGCGGGTCCTTCGACGGCCGGCGCGCCCGCGAAACATGATTGAAGCTTGCGCGGAAGTGGACGCGGTCATGCTCCCGTACGCATCGCGAAACGCCGCCGGACGCGAAGAAACGGCAAAGGCCGGGACGCCTTTGGCGCACCGGCGGCGAAAATCCCCTTTGCAGCGCGCCTTTTGTAATATAATGACGCTGATATGATGAATCGCTGCCAGAGCTGCCTCTGCGCGTGTTGTATGTGTTGCGGGTATGCCTGCTCTGGCGCGGGGAAATTGGGCGGCTAGAAACAAATCTACGATTCAGCCCTTTTGAGCCCACCGCCAGGAACACTGGCCGGTGGGTTTTTTGCTTTATGGGATCACGCACGATTTTTGGAAATTCAAAAAACAGAGTAAGGAGAGAAGAAATGGCCGAATACAAGCATCCGGAAGTGCTGGTGACCACGCAGTGGGCGGCGGACCATGCAAACGATCCGAAGGTGAGGCTGGTGGAGGTGGACGTCGACACGACCGCTTACGATCAGGGGCACATCCCTGGCGCCGTGGGCTGGAACTGGCAGACGCAACTGCAGGACAACGTCCGCCGGGATTTGATCGACAAGCCTGCACTTGAGGAACTGTTGTCGAAGTCCGGGATCTCCAACGACACAATCATCGCGCTCTACGGCGACAACAATAATTGGTTTGCGGCTTATGCCTTCTGGCAATTGAAGTATTACGGCCACAAAGACGTGCGGCTGATTAACGGTGGGCGCAAAAAGTGGCTCGAAGAAAAGCGGCCGGTGACCACCGATGCGCCGAAGGTGACTGCGTCGACGTATCGCGCCACGGGGCCGGACGAATCGCTCCGTGCGCGCAAAGAAGAAGTGTTTGCCCTAGTCGATCATAAGAAAAACGGAAAGCTGGTGGATGTGCGCTCCGGCGACGAATTCACCGGCAAGATCATCGCGCCTCCGGGAATGACGGAGACCGCGCAGCGTGCCGGCCACATTCCCGGCGCGGCGAACATTCCCTGGTCGCAGGCGGCGAATGAGGATGGCACGTTCAAGAGCGCCGATGCGCTGCAGCAGCTGTATCAGAACAAGGGCGTCGCGGGTGAGGGCGAGACGATCGCCTATTGCCGAATCGGCGAGCGCAGTTCGCACACTTGGTTCGTGCTGAAGTATCTGCTCGGCTACGACAACGTGAAGAACTACGACGGTTCGTGGACTGAGTGGGGCAATCTGATCGGCGCACCAATCGAGAAGGAAGCGGCGGCCGCGGCGCGATAACGCCGCGTAGAAATGAATCGACCCGGGCGGATGGGGGAGGCTCGCGTTAGCAGCGGGCCGCCCTTAGTTTTGTGAAGTCGAATAGCGGCACTTTTGCAGAGCGTGTGCCTCTGAAGCTCTGTTTGGATGGGATTGAATGGTTTGCCATGCTGTCGTAAGCTAATAGGACTGCATTGCGGCATTTGCGCGCCCGTAGCTCAGCTGGATAGAGCGTTTGGCTACGAACCAAAAGGTCGGGAGTTCGAATCTCTCCGGGCGCGCCACTTCTTTAGAGGCTTGTTTTCAACCACTTCCTAAGCAACTCTTCATGCAATTTCGAACTTAGGTTTCGGGGGTGACCACTTGTCCGGTTTCCGCGTTAACCAGGAGCTACTGAGAATATTCTCGGTTCTCCGTGTCGATTCTGCACTTCCTCGTTCGACGTATGGGTAGAGCATCAATTAAGCTCTGAACTTGAACGTCAGCTCAACTCAACCCGAAAGGACAAACGAAATGCGATTCATGGTCATCGTCAAGTGTCTCGAAAACGAAGGCGCCC
>Ga0335072_10005545_pt1 | contig 18584 bp, 35 predicted proteins | sample Lox_Sample_21_FD_206725 | JGI IMG/M metagenome (GOLD analysis project Ga0335072, IMG submission 206725) | Soil microbial communities from Loxahatchee National Wildlife Refuge, Florida, United States - Lox_Sample_2.1 | ecosystem: Environmental > Terrestrial > Soil > Wetlands | place: USA... | reverse complement strand
GGAGTCCGCCATCGACTACTCGGGCCTGTACGGCACCGGCAGCGGCCTGACCGGCACGTCCACCGGCCAGGACCTCACGCCGCCTAACGTCGTGCAGGGCACCACCTACGGGTCCAACGCCGCCTGGGCGCAGGCCGTGGAGTCAGGGCTGACCGACATCGGCTACTCCTCCACGGACGTGGCCGCCGCCCTCGGCCGGTACCTGGCCAACCTGTCGGAGACCTCCTCCCAGGCGTCCATCGTCCAGGCGGGCATCGCCGAGTACGGGCCGCCGCCGGTCGGCTCCTATCAGGTGATCCTGGCGTCCTCCGGGCCGAGCACCACCGCGACCGTGCCGAACGTCATCGGCCAGTCCACCAGCGACGCGGACAGCGCGATCACCGCCGCCGGGCTGGTCCCCGGCTCCCACGCCGGCCAGTCCGGGACGGTCAACGGGCAGAACCCCGCCGGCGGCACGAAGGTCAGCCCGGGCACCACCGTGGACCTGTCCGTCGCCGCCCCGGCCGCGTCCTCCGGGCCGAGCACCACCGCGACCGTGCCGAACGTCACCGGCAAGACCGCCACCGCCGCCGTCAGTGAGCTGAAGTCCTACGGCTTCACCACCGGCGTCAACGGCTCCGGGACGGTCGTCTCCCAGACCCCGGGGGCTGGCAAGAAGGCCGCCAAGGGGTCCCGCGTCGACCTCCACGCAGAGACCACCAAGTAAAGGACTGACAACGATGGCATTGAAGCCGAACGAGCAGATCATCGTCAGCGCGGCCACGGCCACGGCGGTTTACGCCATTTTTCAGCTCAACGCCCCGAACCTGGCCGACGTGAAGGCGTCCGCCCCGGGCGGCGCCGCCTCGGTCAACACGCACAAGTCCGTCAAGACGGCGGTGTGGACCTCGGCCATCTTCGTGTCCGGACTGGCCGTCCTGGCCCGGGACCCGGCGATCTTCATCGTCGGCGGCCTGCTGACCTCGGTAGAAGGGTGGAAGTACTACCACGCCAACGCTGTCGACCAGGCCACCGGCGCGGTGATCGCCCCCGGCGCCGCCGCCACCGGCCAGCCGTCGCCCACCCTCAACGGCGGCAGCTGATGACGTGGTTCGCCTGGAGCGGCCTTAACGGCGGCAAGGCCGTCAACCTCACTGGCCTGGACGAGAAGGCCGCCGCCGCTGACGGCTTCCACGGCTACGCAACCGAGGCCGAGGCCGAGGCCAAGCCCAACTCGCTCAACCCGCTGACCCGGATCGAGGCCGAGGCGTTCATCCCCGGGACGCTCGCCAACAACCCCGATAAGTCCGTCGCGAAGGACCTAGGGAACACGGCGGCATCCGCTATCCCTGGCCTCTCGGACATCGGGGATTTCTTCTCGGCCCTCAGCCAGAAGAACACGTGGATCCGCGTGGGCAAGGTCGTGCTGGGCGGGCTGCTGCTGGTCATCGGCCTGGCGCGCATCACCGGCGCCGACAACGCTGTCGCCGCGATGGCGAGGAAGGTCCCGGTGCCCGTATGACCGACGTCCTCACCGACCCGGAGGAGCTGTTCCCGCCCCGCCCCGGCGGCCAGGTCGACACCATCAGGCGGCAGCGGCAGGCCGAGGCGGACCAGCTGGACGCCCTGGCCCAGGCCCCCGCCTCCCCGGGCAGCACGCGGATGGACGTGCCTGTTGCCGACCACGCCGCCGAGCTGGCCCGCGCGCGCACCTTCAGCGTCAACACGAGCAGCAACCCGATCGCCGAGCTCCTGGGCCGGGATGACAGCCGCAGGAACGCGGTCATCATGACCCTGGACGAGCCGGTGGTGATCTCGTTCAGCCAGCAGGCCGCCGACGATCCCCGCAACCTGGTCAACGCCGCCGGGCTGTCCGCCAACGGCTTCACCCTCCCGGTGAACGTGCCGGTGAGCATCGCCAGCAGGAGCGTCATCTGGTGCACGGCCACCAGCTCCACGGCCACCCGCGTGTCCGTCATGTCCTTCTCCTACGCGGAGGGGTGATCAGTGCGCCAGCTGCCGCTGAACCTGAAGGCGTACACCATCCTGGACGGCTCCGGGGACGGCACCGCCTCCATAGGCCCGCAGTCCTTCGGGGAGTCCTGGGACTCCCTCACGGTCGGCGTGAGCGTGGCAACGAACGCCAGCGAGGCGACGTGCGCCATCTACGCGGGAGCGGCGGCAACCCCTGGCTACTTCGCCGACGCCACCACGTGGGGAAGCACCGGCGACAGCACGCAGAACCTTCCCACGGTGCGGGTCGGCGGGAGCGTATGGGCCGTGTGGACCGGCGGGGACGCCGGCGCTAAGGCCACGATGACGGTCACGGGCATGAGGACGGTGGCATAGATGCCAGAGCTCAACTTCATCTCCACGGACGCGCAGGACACCACCGGGTCCAAGGGCCTCGTACAGCAGCCGTACCTTGCCACCACCACGCCGGGATACAACTACGGCGGTGCCGGGCAGCCCACCGGGGACGGCTTCCTGGAGTACGGCACCGGTACCCCCGGGTCGCTGCCGTTCCGCGTGGACCAGGCGGGCAACGTCACCGCCGCCAGCATCACCGGGGCCACCGGCACCACCGACTGGCTGAACGTCAAGGCATACGGCGCCACCGGGAACGGCACCACCGATGACACGGCGGCCATCCAGGCAGCGCTGACCGCCGCGCAGCTGGGCCAGGTGGTCTACTTCCCCGCTGGGCGATACCTCGTCAGCTCCCCGGTCGTTATCCCCCCCTGGGTGACCGTCATGGGTTCGGGGATTGTGCTCAACGGCTCCTACCGCACGGACTACCCGTCCACCCTCGTCGCCTCGGCGTCATTCAGCGGCGGCAGCTGGCCGGTTACGGCAGTCATCCTCATGGTGGCGCAGGCCCTTGGCGGCTATTCAGTGGCCAGTGCGGGGCAGGCCATCGTCAACATCGGGATTGACTGCACGAGCGCGCCGGCCTCGGTCGATGGCATCGACGCCTACGGCTCCGTGAACGGCAACTACTTCCAGAACATCTACATTGGCAGCCCGACGGGCAACGGCCTATCGGCAATCTACAACGCTACCTACGACCAGCCTGATGGCTGGCGCATGAACGGGATCATGGTCGCCGGCGCTGGAGGAAACGGTTTTCAGCTGACCATGGCGGACGTGGTCGCCAACGACCTGCACGCCATCGGCTGCGGCGGCGATGGCTTCTCGTGCATCGGGCTGGCCAACTCGCAGCTCAGTAACTGCCGCATGGCCAACAACACCGGCAACGGCTGGAACTTCGGCCGCTCCGGCAGCGGCACCGCAAGCGCTGGCACCTACATCACGCTCACCGGGTGCAATTCCCAGCTCAACGGCAAGAACGGGCTGCTTATCGACTGGCCCGTCCAAGGAGGGCAGTCGCTGATCCTGGAGGGCTTCACCTCCGTCGCGGACGGCCTCAACGGCGGCAGCGGCGGCGGGAGCTACGCCGGCGTGAACGTCACCAGCGCCGGGACGCCGATCGTCTTCGACGGCCTGTACGTGATCCCCGGGACCGGCACCCAGACAGCCCCGGAATATGGCCTAAGCGTTACCGACTGCTCTTACCTGATGATCCGGGGCGGCGTCATCCAGGGCTACACTCAGCCCGTCTTTAATGGCGGCTCCAACGGGGTAATCCAGATAGACCCCTCCGTGCTCACCGGGACGGGGCTAGCCACGGCGCCCACCTTCAATACCCTGCCGGCCACGCTGGGACCAGCGGCACTCCCATCAGACCACGGGCTGCTGGCCTGGAACTTCGACCCGTCCAACGCGAACACCGCGACCATCATGGCCAGCGAGAGCCTGTACGTCATGGGCCTCTACATCCGGACGCCCATGAAGGTAAGCAAGATCTGGCTAGCGATGACCACCGGGGCGTCCTCCAGTGGATTCACTGCGGCTGGCCTCGGCCTCTACAGCGTCGCCGGCGGGACGGCTTCACTGCTATCTGGTACCGGCACGAGTGCCACTACCTGGGAGACTGGGGGCGTCCAGCCATTCACCTTGACCACAGCGCAGCTAGTGCAGCCCGGGTTCTATATCGTCGCCGGGTTCAATGAGGCGACGACGCCGGCGACGCTCCGGAACGGCGGCGGCGGCAGCGACTCCAACGCGGGGATCACCACGGCGGCGGCTTACCGGTTCGCTGTCAATGGCACCTCAGTTACTTCCCTGCCGTCCTCCATCACGCTATCGGCCAATTCCACGACCGGCCTGATTCCAGCGTGGGCGGGAGTCTCCTGATGGCCGGCTTCCAGCACGACGTGGCGGGCGGCCAGGGCAACCTGGTCGTCACCTCCTTGCAGTCGCCCAACTTCGAGGCCGGCTCCATGGGCTGGCAAGTGGCCAAGAACGGAAACGCGGAATTCAACAACGCGATAATCCGGGGCATCGTGGAGTCCGGCCAGTTCATCGGCACGGGTGAGGGAAACGAGATCCTGATCTACACCGCCGCCCCGGCCGCTGGTGACCTGATCGCGTCCGTCTCCTCGACCAACGACACCGACGCCGAGGGCAACACGGTGGTCGACGGACTCGCGTCCTACGGGCCGAACGCCGGCCGGGTCCAGGTGGCCGCGAACCAGTCAACCGGCATCCCCTATGTCATCTGGGTACCGCCCTCGGCCGCTCACGTGTCGGTGCCCCCGCAGGCCAACGCCGAGGCCGTCACCCCCGGCTCGACTGAGTACTACCAGCTGACCCTCACCTCAGGTCACCCCGCCAGCGGCCCCACGGACGCCAGCCTGGTGCTGCTGAGCGAGAACAACACGGCATCCCTGGCGGCCAACGGGGCACTGCAGATCGGCGGCGTGACGATCCTCGGGTGGGACGCCGCCCAGATCGTCCCCACCGTGCCGATCATCTACGACACCTGGCACACTATCCCCATGCTCACCGGCTGGTCAGCGATCGGCGGCAGCCCGGTGCCCAGCTACCGCAAGCTACCCGACGGTAACGTCCAGGTCTGCGGGGTGGCCGGCTACACCAGCAGCTTCACCAGCGGGCAAGCGTTCGCGGCGGCCGGGTCGGTGCCGTCACCCGCGACCACGCAGCGGCTACCCGGGTCAGGCAGCAATGCCTACGGCCAGGTGTCGACAGCGGGGGCCATCACGGCCGAGCCGTTCAACGCCAGCACGTCCACGAGCGTGGTCGTCCTCGGTGGCAGCTACCCCACCAACCTGTAGCGCAGCGTAGACAACGTGGTCACCGTGTGGTGAATAGCCCTGGACGGGGCAGAGAGCCACGTAGAGGCACTGAGAGGGCGGGCCCATCTATCGGCACGCTAACCGGATTTCGTCCATTCTTGACGTGCCAGTTCGGTAGGTCCGTAAAGTTGTGTTCGAGTGTCGAACGCTACTCCGCGACGAATGATCCGATGCCCGTTGCCGTCACGATCAGGCCCTCCTCGCGCAGCAGCGCCAGGGCCTTGCGCACGGTGGGGTAGGCGACGTCCATGGCGTCCGCGATGGACTGCTCACCCGGCAGCCCGTCGCCGGGCGCCAGCCGTCCGTCCTCGATGGCCGCGCGGATGTACGCCGCCACCTGGCGCCACAGCGGCACCGGGCCGTGCCTGGCGGTGAAGGCGGCGTAGTCAAGGCTCACAGCGCGTTACCGTACCCACCCGTGCTACGCGCCTGGTCTGTCTATCTCACAACAGCTCTATCCACGTCTGACTGCCTCTTAGTAGTCTGGCCAGTAGCCAGGTACAGAGGGGAAGACAACGATGGCTGAGATCAAGTTCGGCATAGACCTGGAGCTGGAACGGCTCCAGGGGAAGTACGGCGCCCGGTTCCGCGTGTGGTTCGTGCACAAGGCGGTCGGGCCTACGTCCTGGTGCGCGATGCACCACGGCGCCCCCAGGTCCGAGAAGGTCACCGACAGCGTGGCGGAGCTGGAGGAGTGGCTGGAGGGGCAGTCATGAGCGGGCGGTCGCTGTTCCTGGACGCGGGCGGCAGGATGCGGCCCCGCTACATGAGTGACGGGGAGATCAAGGCCGAGATGCAGCAGACTAGGGACCGGCGGCGGTGGGCGGCGCTGGCAACGGAGATGCGGGACCGGGAGCTGGCCCGCGCGGCGCACGCCCAGGAGCTGTCCAGGCAGCAGGGAAGGATCAGGGCGATATGACGTTCTTCAAGTACGTGGCGGCGGGCTTCCTGGTCGCGCTGGCCCTCGGCGTGCTGCTCCTCCTGGCCCGCTACGCCCTGGCATAACGATCGGATCTCATCTGCTGCTGTAGTTAACTAAGGCTGACTAACCCAGGGGATAATAGGTCTTAGTTAACTACACCTCACGGAGGAGGGGCCATGATCCCGGCAGCCAGGTTCATCAGGGTCAGCGGCGACACGCAGGACGAGGAGTCCCAGGTGCAGGACTGCGACCGGGCGGCGCAGCGGGAGGGCCTGGAGTTCGTCATGCCGGACTTCCGGCTCCACGCGGTGAGCGGAAGCAAGGGCGTGAAGAAGCACCTGGACGCCCTGGAGCAGGCCCTGGAGGCCGTCAGGTCCGGGCAGATACAGGCCATCGTGGTCGCCCACTCCAGCCGCCTGACCCGCCTGGACCCCGATGACGCCATGATCTACTCCATCGCGGTCAGGAAGGCCGGCGGCCGGGTCTACTCCCACGACGAGCCGCACTTCGGCTCCCCGGACAAGCTGGGCCGGCTGCTGTCCATGCTGGCCGCCGACGACAACCACGAGTACTCCCAGACCCTCTCAGGCCACATCTGCCGCAAGTTCAGGGCGATGGACGCCGACGGCGCCTTCCGTGGCCAGCCCCCGGCCGGGTATGAGGTGACGGGCGAGAAGTGGTCCAAGAAGCTGGTGCCGGCGGCCGGGCGGCGGCAGGCGGAGCGGACCCGCAAGGGCCAGCGGGTCATGATCACGCTGCCCAGCGCCGCCGACATCCGGGAGGCCTTCAGGGACGCCGCCGCCGGCACCGCGACCCCGGCCCTGGGCCGCAGGCTGGGGATGACCAGCGACGCCGTGGCGAAGCTGCTGCGGAGCCCTGTCTACTCCACCGGCATCTACTCGGTAAAGCGAAAGGACGGCGTGACCGTGATCCACAAGTGCGAGCCGCTGGTGCACCCGGGCCTCCAGGAGGCGGCCATCGCGGGGCTGGCCGCCCGCCGCCGGGGCGACAACGTCAGCTCCCGGGCGATCGTCAAGGAGGACTTCTCCACGGCGCTGCGCTGCGGGCACTGCGGCGGGCGGACGCACCGCTACTACGGCGGCGGCAGGAAGCGCAAGGACGGCACGCCGGGCGCGAAGGTCCGCCGGTACGTGTGCGAGTCGTGCATGCGGTCGGTGAACGCGGACGCCGCCGACGCCGCCGTGCACCAGCTGATGAGCACTAGCGGGCACTGGTGGGCGCGCATGGTCTACGTCCCCGGGGACGACAGCTCCGCCGCCCTGGCGCGGGTGAACCTGGAGCTGCGGGAGCTGCCGGGCCGGGGGCTGGAGGAGGACGCCGAGGACGCCGAGCGGGCACGGCTGCGGGCGGAGCGCCGGCACCTGGAGGCCCTGCCGTCCACCCCCGCCCGGATGGAGATGCAGGTCGCCCGCCGCGAGGACGGCAGCGTGATCAGCGAGGGAGAGCACTGGGCGCAGATGAGCATGACGGAGCGCCGGGCCTACCTGCTGGGCATGGGCGGCATGGGCGGCTGGCTGAGGATCACGGCGGCGCCGGGGCGCAAGGGGCTGGCGCTGGTCGAGCGGGAGTGGGCGGAGGCGGCCTAACAGCCTAGTAGCACAAGGAGGGCTACCGCTACCCGGGAGGGGGCGGTAGCCTTTTTCGTGCACCCCTCGACGAAAGGAAAACCCCAGTGACCACGGCAAGGAAGGGCCGGCCACCAGTGCCGGAGAAGGACCGCCTGGACCGCTACGCCACCACCCGCCTGACGGAGGAGGACTACCAGTTCCTCCAGGAGCTGGCCGACAGCCACGGCGTGACGGTGGCCGAGGAGGTCCGCCACCAGCTCCTGGAGGGCCGCCAGGAGGAGGACCGCGCGCGGCTGGCGCAGCTGGAGGCCATCGCCCGGGGCATCCCCGAGCTGGCCAAGAAGGTCGACGCCATCGGCGCCCAGGTCACCCAGATCGGTGACAGCGTCCGCTGGCTGGTGGCCCGCGCCCAGGAGCGGAAGGCGGCATGATGCACAGGAGCCACACGCCTGAGGCGAACAACGTCCTGGTGGACATCCTGTCGGGCAGCGTGGACAGGTACGCGCACGCCTCCCAGAACGCCCCGGGGCTGCTGCGCCAGCTCCTGGACGGCGGCGACTGGCTGGACTTCACCACGAAGCTGGGCACCCGGGTGCGGCCCGCGTCCTGGGACGAGTTCGTCACCACGCCGCCGCTGCGGGGCCTGGGCGCCACGCACGCGGTGCTGGAGCGGCTGTGCCAGGACGAGCCCGACCTGATCGCGCGGATGCGCGCGCTGCGCGGTCTCTAGCCGGCTAGCAGTCGCACGACGGGCCAGATGGCCCTAGCAATGAAGCAGGGCGCCAGGTGGAGGAAGGCCACCCGGCGCCCTAGGCAAAACTCTCTGACAAGAGGATAGAACATGCAGGACACGCAGGTTATTTCTGGAATCGACTGGGATGCCGTCTTCGCTGACGTCGACTGGACGCGGTCGCTGCGCGAGCAGTTCCAGGACCGCGCGGACGCCCTCGGCTTCGAGGTGGCAACGCTGCCGCCGACCCTGCTGGGCGTCAGCTGGACGCTGGAGAGGCGGGCGGCGCGCGGGGACCAGGCCGCGCGCCAGCGGCTGGAGTCCCTGGAGGCGTGGCAGGACGCCGTCCCCACGGCGGCAGGGCAGCTGGCCGAGTGGGACGCCACGCTAGAGCAGATGTGGCGGCGGGGGCAGCTGGAGCGCCGCTACCCGGGCAGCGTGAGGTTCATGCTGGAGGGCACCCACGCGGCGGGCTGCTCCAGCTGGGAGGAGCTGTGGGAGTTCTCCCGCGAGAGCATCTACCGCGAGCTGCGGCGGGAGGAGACCCTGCGGCTGACCCGCCAGTGGAACGAGGTGGCGCAGGAGCAGGCCGACACCCGGCAGCTCCTCGCGCTGTCGGCCGACGGCCGGATGCTGAAGAAGGCAGGTTTGCTGTGAGCGATGACAACGTTGTGCAGCTGGCGGGGAAGCTCGCGACCGTCAAGCGGGCGGACAAGATCGCCAGCGCCATCGTGGCGGCGGACGGGCGCAAGCCCTGGTACCCGCTGGACCGGGCGGCGATGCTGGCGCTGCCCGACCCGGTGCCGCTGGTCCAGGGCTGGCTGCAACTGGACTCCGTGAACTGGCTGGGGGGACCCCCGCAATCGGGCAAGTCCTTCGTGGCCCTCGACATGGCGGCGTCCATCGCGGCGGGCATCCCCTGGCAGGGCTGCGCGGTGTTCCCGGCGCCGGTGCTGTACGTCGTGGCGGAGAGCCCGGCGGGCTTCAAGAAGCGAATTATCGCCTGGGAGATGCTGCACAACCGGGAGATGACCGGCGTCACCTTCGTCAACGGGGCGCCCCAGCTGACGTCAGCGGAGGACGTGGACGCCCTGGCCCGCTGCGGGCACGATCAGCATGTGGCCCTGGTCGTCATCGACACGCAGGCCCGCTGCACGGTTGGCGTTGACGAGAACAGCGCCAAGGAGATGTCGACGGTCATCGAGTCCCTGGACAAGATCCGCATGGCCACCGGCGCGGCGGTGCTGAGCGTCCACCACACGCCGCGCGGCGCGGTGAACCTGCGGGGGACGATCGCCCAGGAGGGCGCGGCCACCACGATCATCATGGCCGAGAAGGACGGCCTGAACGTCACCGTGAGCGCCCAGCAGCGCCGTGGAGGCAAGCAGAAGGACGTGGAGGCCCAGCCGGACCTGACGCTGACGCTCTCCCCGTACGGCCAGTCTGTGGCCCTCACGAAGGGGGCCACGGGGCTGAACGGGTCGGCACGGGCCGTCCTGAGCATCCTGGTCAGGCACAAGGTGCGGATCAGCAAGACGGAGCTGCTGAACCGGGCGAAGGCCGAGGGCGTGTCGGAGTCCTCCGTGCACCGGGCTGCCGCCGCCCTGGTGGAGCAGTTCCTGGCCGAGGTGATCCGTGAGGGACAGCGCACCTCCTACGCGGTGACGGAGCTGGGCATCGCCGCAGGCCAGGAGGGGTAAGGCAACAGGCTGCCATCACACAGCTACTCTGCGATTACTGTCAAAAGGCCGTGACAGTTGAGGGTGTCACGGCCTCCTGGCACCCCATGACACCTCGGCCGGGCGCGGGGGCAAAACCCCAGGTCAGCCGCCGTATTCCAGGTGTCATATCACGATGACAGTCGCCAAGGTGTCAGGTGTCCCCCCCCTATAAGGGGGGGACCTGCCGTGACAGTAGGAAAGTGACACCCGGCAGTAGACCCCCCGTGGAGTACGGCCTGTCTCCCCTAGGCCCCCGCCCCGCGCCCCGGCCGCCGGGAAGGGCCCTCGCACTGCGAGCACCCCTGGGCGTCGGTTGAGCCGACTCCCAAAACTGGTAGCCCAGATCCGTAGCATGTAGCACTCCAGTGCGGCACACTGGAAGCATGGAGACCTACCCCGTTCAGATCTACCGGTTCACCCGCGAGGAGTTCTGCGCGGCCCTCGGCATCCCGCTGCCTGACTACACGGGCGTCCACGTCAGGTGCCAGTACGACATGGACATCGAAGTGACGGTCATCCCGCCCGGTGACTGAGGCCCAGCTGCTGGCGGTGGTGATGCGCATGTGCGAGAGCCGTGGCCTGCTGCACCACCACTGCCGGGACAGCCGGTACTGCGGCGGCTACCCGGGCCTGCCGGACCTGGTCATCTCCTCCCGGCACGGCACCATCTTCGCGGAGCTCAAGAGCGCCACCGGGGACCTGGCCCCGCAGCAGAACCGGTGGGCCTGGAGCCTGCGGGCGTCGCGGGAGCAGTGGCACCTGTGGCGCCCTATCGACCTGGCCGACGGCACCATCCAGGACGCCCTGGACTACCTGGCCGGCGACGGCGAGGACCCCTGGCACGACTGCACGGACACGAGCATGGAGGACGCAGCATGACCATGCCCGCACCCCAGATTCACGAAGTCCGCCTGTACAACTCGATCGACAGCATTCGCGGGCGCGTCGTGGAGGTTCACGACACGGGGAATGCGGTGCGCTACTACCTCATGGACTCCTACGGCGACCTGCTGCGCGGCCAGGTGATCATGACGGAGTGCCGGGACAACGACGTCGTGCATGACGTCATCCTGTTCCTGTTCGCGCAGGAGGGCCGCTTCCCCAGGGTGCTGGGAGTCCTTTCCCGGGCCGCCAAGCGGGCTGAGGAGGACGCAGCATGACCATGCCGTACACCCTGGAGATCATCTCCGAGCCAGACGGCGACCTGCTGTGGGTGGGGTACTTCGCCACTGCCGAGGAGGCGGAGGAAGCGCTGCCTGGGCTGCCGCCCGGGGACGCGCCGCCCGTGCGCATGTGCGCCCGCCTGTATGCGACCCCAGGAGACTGACATGGCTTTCGCCGACGTAGCGCAGCGCCTGGCCAGGGACGTCCCCGACGTCGATGTCGATGCCCTGTGCAGGCCAGTCCTGCTTCCTGACGGGACCGTGGACATCGACTCTCTTTTTGCCGCTCACCTCGTTGCCAGGGCCTTCCTCGACTGCTCTGACTGCGGGAGGGGCCCGGACTGTGAGGACGCCGCATCCCTATGGTCGACCATACCCTAGCTGCACGCGCAGGCGAGCATTTTTTCGGCGGAATTCACCGCCCTGCGACCAACCCTCCTGGCAACGGGCAGGGCGGGAGAAGTACCGGTATAGCCGTGCTATCGCAGGTGCTACATCGCACGTAGAATGGCTACGTGACCCGCAGGTATGCCCCCGTCCGCAGGGGCGAGCTGAAGCAGCCGGACTGCACGGCGCATATCCGCGCGTCCATCGACCAGGCGGGCGGCAGGCACGACGAGCGGGGCTGGTACGCCACCCTGGTCTACTCCGGCTGCGAGACCCGCGAGCGGGCGATCGAGATCAAGAACGGGCTGTACCGCGCGGCACGGCGGGCGAAGGTCTCCGTGGCCACGCAGGTCCGCCCCGCCGATGACGGCACCTGGCTGGTGGAGTTCACCGCGATCAACAAGGTTTTCGGCCGGGCCTACGTGGCGGCCACCTACGGCAATGACACGCACCACTGGCCTTACGACCCGTTCCACGGGCGGATAAGCGGCGAGGAGACCCCAGGCTGATGGACGGCAAGATCCCGGCGGTGATGGCGGCGGTGGCCCTGGTCTCCGTGGCCCTACTGTCCGTTTCGATGGCCCTGGTCAGCGCGCGCGTAGGACTGCTGGAGCGCAGGGAGCGTGAGCGGTGACGTACCACAGCTGCCCTGAGTGCGGCATGTCCCACGACAGCGCCGTCCCCGCCGCCGAGGCCGCCGAGGTGGCCATCGCCCGCATCCAGGCTGACTCGGCCGTCCGCATCGCCGAGCTCCAGGCCCGCACGGAGCGGCACGCCGCCGACGTGGAGGCCGAGGTGGCCGCTGACGTCGCGGAGGCCCAGGCGGAGGTGGTCGCGACCGTCCTGGCGGAGGCCGGCGATCCCCCGCCCCCCGACCCTGACCCGGCGCCGGAGCCGATCGTCATCGCCCCCGGCGCCCCCGCCGATGACGGGCCGCAGGACGCCCCGCCGCCCCGCGAGGACGACGGCCCGCACGAGCCCGCCGCCCACCGCCGCAAGCCGGCGGGGCTGGGGTTCTGGTGATGTTCCGGCGTGAGCGTGAGGCCGTCACGGCGGCCACGGAGACAGTCAAGACGTCGATGAGCGTCGCCCTGGCGGTGTCGGTCGGCGCCGCCATCCTGGCCGCCCTGGCCGTCGTGATCGCCATAGCGAGGAGCACGTGATGCTGACCAAGAAGGACAAGCTGGACCGCTGGAGCACCGTCATAGACATCGCCCTGGAGGGCGCCCTGTCGGCCCTGCTCGTTGCCCTCCTCGCCCAGGACATCCGCAAGGCAGCCCAGTGGAAGGACCGCTGATGCCTGACATCACCGCTCCCGGCGCCTGGGCGAAGACCCGGGATGCCCTGCTGCTCGCTGCCCTGGGCGTCACGTGCTTCGTCATGGTGGCGGGCTACCTAGACAGCCGCAAGTACCGGCAGTCAGTCGCCATCCTCATGCGCCACGGCGATGACCCGGATGCCGAGCTCCGCCAGATGACGGAGGAGGCCGGCGATGCCTGAGGGCCTGACCACCGCCGCCGGGCAGAAGCTGGGCACCGCCGCCGCCGGCGCTGACACCTCCGCCTTCGATGAGGCCATCGCCGCCGCTGCCGCTGACAAGGTGCTGCCTGAGCACCAGCCGCCCCGCCGCGAGAAGCCCGTCCCCACCGCCGAGGAAGCCACCGCGCTGCGCCGTGAGGCCGCCAAGCCCAAGCGGGAGGCCAAGCCCCGCACGGCCCCCGAAAAGCCAAAGCCCAGGAAGTCCGCCGCTGATGTCCGGTCGGACCGCGTGGAGGGCGTCAAGGGCCTGGTGCAGCTGTCCGCCGTTGTCTGCCTGGCGATCGACCAGCGCACGCCGGAGACGGACATCTCCTACCGGGCCGATGCGCTCACGCTGGTTAACAACGCGGATGCCATCGCCACGGCGGTTGCTGACACCTGTGACAGCAACGAGAGCCTGGCGCGGGTCATCGACTACGTCACCCAGGCCGGCCCCTACGCGGCCCTGGTGGGCGTCATGTTCAGCGTGGGCGCGCAGATTGCCCGTAACCATGGCGTCCAGGCCGCGAAGGCCCTCGGCACGAAGTCGCCCGAGGAGATCATCGCCGAGGCCACCGAGGTACAGCAGGCGGCCTAGGTGAGTGGTGTCTTGCACGTTGGCCGCGAGGAGTTCGTTCATGATCTCTTCGATTACGAGCCCGGTGAGTCCATCGCGATCATCGGCCCCACGGGGACGGGCAAGACTTACACCGGCTGGCAGCTGATCAATGAGGCCACCCGGCAGAACCCCCAGCTGGCCGTCACGGCCCTCCAGCCCAAGCCCGCCGACGACACCACGGCGGCCTACGTCCAGAACCTGGGCCTGGAGGTCCGCGACGCCTACCCCTTCCGCAAGCGCCTGCTGCACGCCCAGCCTTACGGCTACGTCCACTGGCCCCGGCACATAAAAGGCGATGAAGAGGCGAACATCGCTCACCTTCACGACGAGTTCTCCCGCTCCCTTTCGGGTGAGTACTGGGCGGGACACAAGCTGGTGCTGGTCGATGACACCTATCTCATCGCCGCCTATTACAAGTGCTCCGCTGCGTTCGACAAGTACCTGATTGCTGGCCGGTCGAATAAGGCGGGAGTGGTGGCCTGCCTCCAGCAGCCGAGGGGAACCGTCCAGGGCGGGGCCGTTTCTTCCTTTGTCTACAACCAGCCGACTCATCTTCTGCTGGGCAAGGACGGGAACAGGGCCAACCGGGAGCGTTTCGGTGAGATCGGGATGGGCCTGGACCCCCGGATGATCGAGTCCGTCGTGGCCGGCCTGAGGGTGTACCGGGTCAACGGCAGCGCTGTCAGCCAGCTGCTGTACCTGGACCGGCGGGGGCCGTACCTGTGCGTCGTTGACCCCTGGTAAGGCCCCGCTGGCGTGTTTCAGACCGGCATGCACGTACCGTGTGCCGGGATCTCCCCGGCCACCATGCGCCAGCGGGGCCTGATCCCAGCATAGTCGCCATGTAGCACTAGCTGGACTACACTGGAAGTGCTAAGAGACTGCCCGGGGCGTGAGCGCCTTTCTCGGGTGGTCTCTTAGCGCGTCCCGGGCAGTCTCCCTTTTCCAGGGAGGCACGTTGCCGGGAATGCCCTCGGGCCGTCCTTACACTGACGCCGCGCGCCGCATGGCCGATGCCATGAACCTGCACGCCGTCGCGAAGTCCCGGGGCTGGGCCCGCTTCGCCCTGGCCGATGGCCGCAGCGACGGAATCCCTTATGAGACCCGCGATGAGGCCGTCCGCTCAACGCGGTGGGACCGGGACAACTACCTGTACCTCCAGATTCCCGCCGACGGCGTCCAGGACCCCGCCGAGATGCAGGGCTGCCTGGATTACGCGCGCGCATTGCAGAAGGCCGGATACCGCCTTCCTGACCCCCGCGACTTCAACGCGGCTGATCACGACTTCCCTTACCACCAGCCGCCGGCCATGCGCGGTGACTGGCGCCAGCAAATCCTCAACCTGACGAAGAGGTAGCCAATGGCCACCGATACCCAGCCCGCACCCTCCGGCAGCGGCGGCAAGGCCCAGCAGGCCCCCCTGGCGCCATTCCGGGCGGGAACCCAGCCGACCTACAAGCCAAGCGGCTATTCCCAGGTTAACGCCCTCGGCTCTACCGCGACGGAACTGCCTGATTACCAGATCGGCCCGACGAACCTCCTGCGGGGCATCGAGATCGAGATCTCGGCAGTAGGCTCCAACGGCAGCGGGTCGAATGTCGCCTTCAATGGTGACATGCCGCTGGGCGTCCTTTCCACCATTAACTTCCAGGACAGCGGAGGAAACAGCATCGTCGGCTCCTTCGACGGCTACACGCTTTCCATGATCATGAAGTACGGCGGTTATGCCCCGGGCGTTTCCGGTGACCCCCGCCAGTCCGTGGTCTACTCCGCCACCACTGGCACGGGCAGCACCGCAGGGTCCTTTAACCTCGTGCAGCGGATTCCGGTGGAGTTCGTGCAGCGCACCGGCGCCGGGTCGCTGACCAACCAGACCACGCAGTCGCCCCTCACGCTGTCCCTGACGCTGACCACGTCGGCCCTGGTGTTCTCCACCGCCCCCTCGTCGTCCTGCACGGTCACCGTGAGCGTGGACCTCCTCGGGTACTGGAAGGGCAGCAACGCCGCCGCCACCCCGTCCCCCAAGATCGCCGGGTCCACGCAGTACTGGAACCGGTCGTCTATCCAGGCCCTGAATGGCGCCAGCGACTTCTACGCCCCGCAGCTGGGAATGGGCAAGTCCATCCGCACCTTCCTGTGGCTGAATTACGCCACCGGCGGCGCCAGGTCCACGGCCGACTTCCCCTCGCCGCTCACGATCAACTACAAGGGCAATCTTCTTTTCAACCGGACGAAGAACCAGTGGCAGAACGAGATGTCCCGCTGGTTCGGCCTGACCGGCGGAACGGCCGATACCGGCCCCGGGCTGGACACCGGCGTCTTCGTCCAGCCATTCGCGACCGACTTCGGCAAGGACGTCGGCGCCGAGCTGATGCTCAGCTACCTGAACACCGATGTCGGTGACGCCATCGAGTTCATCGGCAGCTGGAATGCCAGCTCCACGCTCTATCACGTCGTGAACTACATCGACGTCCAGGGCGCCCTGACCCCCGGCCTGGTCTGAGAAAGGCACAAGGAATGAAGAAGACCGTTCTCCTGGTCGTCGGCGGCGTCGTCCTCGGCTACGTCCTGGCCCCCCAGGTCAACAAGATCCCGTTCGTCAACAAGCTCCCGCAGTTCTAGAGGACGCCCCCTAATGTCCGGCCGCATCAATGGCTTCTCCCTGGCGTACACCGCCGTGGGAGCTGTCGTGCTGTGGTCGGGCATTAAGGGCGAGACCCTGACGGACACGTTCCGGGGCCTGCTGTCGGGGACGGCGCCGGCCCTGGACGAGGAGCCGATCACGCAGTCCTCCAGCTCCAGCGGCTCCGGCTCCTCCTCCTCCTCCTCGGGCAGCACCGCGAGTGCTCCCGCCGGGGACACCGGCGCCGCTGGAGCTGGAGCCGCTGCCAACCAGGCAACTGCCCGGCTGCTGGCCGCCCCCTATGGCTGGTCGACGGGGACCGAGTGGGCGGACCTGGTCAGCCTGTGGAACCGCGAGTCCAGCTGGGACAACCAGGCCACCAACCCGGGCAGCGGCGCCTACGGCATCGCCCAGGCCCTCGGCCACGGGGACGGCGCCAACACCGCCGGCACCGTGACGAACGAGTACGGCGGCTACGGGGTGTCCGACAGCGTCGCCCAGGCCGCCAACTCCGGCAGTGCGGCAGCCCAGATCACCTGGGGGCTGGCCTACATCAAGGCGACGTACGGCAGCCCTGAGTCCGCCTGGGCGACGGAGGAAAGCCAGGGGGCCTACTGACATGTCAGTCATCACGCCCGTCCTGGCCACCACCGGCGTCGCCCTCGCCAACGCCTGGTACAACACCGGCTCCCCGGACCTGAAGATCCCGGTGGCCGGGGCCATCGCCGCCGTCATCGGCAGCGCCATCGGGGCGGTGCCGGGCCTGGGCCCGGTGATGACGGCCATCGGCTGGCTGGCCTTCATCGCGGTCCTGATCGCCCCTGTGCAGAACCCCAGCCCCGTCATGAACCTGAACAAGATCATCGGAGGTCTCTGACCCCATGGGAGACATCACGAAGGTGCTGCTGGCCATCACCACGGTTGCCCTGGTGGCCACCGCCGTGGTCAACGGCACCAACTCCGCCAAGGTCATCTCGGCGGCCACCGGCGGCTTCAGCAACTCCCTGTCGGCAGCCGAGAAGGGCTGAGCCCGTGGCCTACCTCGCCTCCTCGCTGACCTCCGCCGTGGGCCCTGACTGGCTCACGCAGGACGTCACCGACCCCACCGGCAAGGGCCCCGTCCAGACCGGCCCGGTCGAGCCGATCGCCGAGCCCGTCAACGGCACCGCCCCCGTTGACCTCAACACGTTCCCCGCTGACTGGCGGGAGCCGGAGCTGGCGCAGGCGCCCCCGGACTACTTCTACGAGTCTTCCTTCCCGCACGCCGGCCCGTGGCCTGCCCTGCCGGAGGCCTGGGACGGCAAGGAGCCGTTCGGCACGCTGCCCGATGACGGCATCACCCCCCGGGGCTACTACAAGATCCCGCCTAAGATCACCGGGCTGGCGCAGTCACCGACCGTGCACCCGGGGCATGACCGGCACTCCCAGGACGTGGACTCCGCCGGCTGGGAGCAGTACACCCCCTCGGGCCGGTCAGCCACCGTGCAGTACTGGACGCAGCACTACCCGGGCGTCGAGAATTTCTGGCCGGTCAGCCAGCCGAACATGGCGATCAGGCCGCAGGCCATCGGCGGCAACCAGGAAATCAACGGCGTCGTCGCCCAGTACGGGGACCTGGCCAGCTCCGGCGGTGACGCCGCCCTGCCCCTCCCGGTGCCGCCCGCCACGACCAGCGTGCAGCCGGCCCCGCAGGCCCTCACGATCCCCCAGTGGGGGTTCGCGTGGCCGACCTAGACATCTCCGGCCACAAGGTCAGCCCCCTGGCGGCCACCGCCATCGGGGCAGGCTCGCTGGTGGTCATCTGGTTCGCCTGGCGGCAGCACCAGGCCGCGCAGTCGGCCAGCTCCGGGGACTCCTCGGCTATTGACCCGGTGACGGGGCTGCCCTACTCCCAGGACTCCCAGACTGACCCGCTGACCGGCATGACCTACCTCCAGGAAGCGCAGGAGTACGGGTCGGTGCAGGCCGCCGAGCAGGCCACCGCCGGGGAGTCCGCCATCGACTACTCGGGCCTGTACGGCACCGGCAGCGGCCTGACCGGCACGTCCACCGGCCAGGACCTCACGCCGCCTAACGTCGTGCAGGGCACCACCTACGGGTCCAACGCCGCCTGG
>Ga0335072_10005542_pt1 | contig 18591 bp, 15 predicted proteins | sample Lox_Sample_21_FD_206725 | JGI IMG/M metagenome (GOLD analysis project Ga0335072, IMG submission 206725) | Soil microbial communities from Loxahatchee National Wildlife Refuge, Florida, United States - Lox_Sample_2.1 | ecosystem: Environmental > Terrestrial > Soil > Wetlands | place: USA... | reverse complement strand
ACAATCCCGTGTCGGCTATGGCCTGTGCCCGCGTTCAAACTGGTTTTCCCCTGCTCGTGGTCAGCGGCGATGAGCAAATCCATTCATCGCTCGGAACAATTTTGTGCTCCGACTGCAAACTGCACCGCGCGGCGGGATGCCGCGATGCATTGTCTGCGATCCGGCGATTCCGGCCCTGGGTCGTGGTTTGCGATCAAAACCTCGCGGATGGGGATTGGCGGGACTTACTGCGACACCTCGAAAATGAACCGCGCACTCCACCGCTGATTGTGTCCTCGCCCCTGGCGGACGAGCGGCTGTGGGCGGAAGTTTTGAACCTCGGAGGATACGACCTGCTGGCGAGCCCATTCGCTGCCACGGAGGTCAGGCGGGTCGTACAGATGGCGGCTCACCGCGGGAACACCAGTGGCGCGGATCAATGTCCACCGGCGGTTCCCCGCGGCGCCGCGAGGTAGACCATCATTTGCACTCGCCCGCTGGTCTTGACGCGCGCATCGTCCAGCCGGGATCAATGTCCGCCCGCGGTCCCCGCGGGGTAGACCATGATTTGCACCTCGCCCGACGGCGACGGCGCCTCCTTTGCCAGTCCCATAGTCTTGACGCGCGCATCGTCCAGCTTGAAGTTATTCACCAGGTAGTCGCGCACCACCGCCGCGCGCGCCAGGGTCAGTTGTTTCTCCTGGCTGGTGTCTCCCTTCGCGCTCCCCAACGCCGCCACCACCGCAAGGCCGAATGGATTGCCCGCCAGGAACTGTCCCACCGGCTGGAGATCTTTCTCGTTCTTCAGCTTAGCGGTGTCCGGTTTCTCAAACAGGTTCTTGCCGTCGAGGGTGAATTCTTTGGAGGCGGGATTCCCCGGTAATTGCCCGATTTCGTTCTTGGTCAGCTCCGAGGCATCTTCGTAGCCGCGCTTTTTGAAAAAGCTGCGCAGAAGAAAATTGTGCTTGAGCGCCTCCGCATCTTCCTGAAAGTCCTGAACCCCGGCGTTCGCCTCGTTGTATAGCGACTTGTTGTTGATCAGGGCGCCCACGGTCCCGGTGCCGGAGTTGACCTTGCCGCTGATATCTTCCATGTTCTTCGATACGCCTTGCAGGTTTTGCGCCACCAGCTGCACCTGGTCCAGGATGCCGTTGGTCTTGTTGAAAAGCTGCGACATCTCGAGCGGTGGCTGGCCGGCGATGGTATCGCCATCGTGAACCGGCGGGGCGCCTTTCGAGCCGAACGAAACTTCGATGTATTCGTCCCCTACCAGGCCCTCCGCCTGAATGGAGGCCACCGAATCTTTGCGCAGCACCGCGCGCGTCTTGGCGGCGAGATCCATGCGCACCGCCACTTTTCCATCCGGCGATTGCGGCAGCTCGATCGACCGGACCGTGCCCATGTGAATGCCGCCCACCCGAACGTCCGCTCCCGCAACCAGTCCCCCCGCATTCGGAAATTCCGCCTTCAAGGTGTACGTGGACATGAAATCCAGCTTCCGGCTGCCGATCAGAAAAACTCCCCCGCTCAGAATCGCCAGCGCGCAGATCGCGAAAATTCCTAACCGGACGGTACTCATGCGCTCGTTTTTCATGACAGGCTCCCCACGAACTGCTGCACGAACCGGTCGTCGTTCTGCTGGAGATCGGCGAAACTGCCCTCGGCTACGATCTTCCCCTCTCGCAGCAGCACCAGGCGGTGTGCGAATGTTCTGGCGCCGCGGATATCGTGAGTCACCACGATGGCGGTCAGTTTTCGTTTCTCGCGCAGTTCCACAATCAGTTCGTCGATTTCTCCCGAGGTGATCGGATCGAGGCCGGCGGTGGGTTCGTCGAACAGCAGAATATCGGGATCGAGCACCAAGGCCCTCGCCAGGCCCACGCGTTTCTGCATCCCTCCCGAAATCTCCGACGGCATTTTGTTGCCGTGGTCCTGCATGCCTACGCTTTCCAGCAGCTCGCGCACTTTCTCCCGCTGCTTCTCCTGAGGGTCGCTGCTGTGCCGGCGCAACGGAAAGGCGACATTGTCTTCCACCGTCAGCGAGTCGTATAGCGCCGCCTGCTGGAACAGAAATCCAATCCGCAGCCGCAATTCGTTCAGCTGTTGCCCGTTTAATGTGGCGAGATCTTTTCCGTGAATCGCGATCCGCCCCGAGTCGGGTTTTTGCAGACCGATCAGCAGCTTCAGCAGCACGCTTTTTCCGGTCCCGCTGCGCCCCAGCACGGCCAGCGTTTCGCCGCTCGCCACTTGCAGGTTCACGCCGTCGAGCACTTTTTGCTTTCCGAAAGCCTTCTTCAAGCTCTCGACTTCGACGGGATTTTCACGCGGTTCGGATTCCAACGTCCACCTCCTCAATCCCAGATGGCCAGAATGAGACGCACCAGCAGCACATCGGCGAGAATCACGAACAGCGACGCCAGCACCACCGAGCGCGTAGTCGACCTGCCTACGCCTTCGGTGCCCCCTCTGGTCCGCATGCCTTCGAAGCACGCAATCGTGCCGATAATCAGCCCGTACACCGCGGTTTTGAACGTTTCGGGCAGAAAGTCGCTGAAATCCACGCTCTTGAACCCACTCTGGAAGAAGTAGCGGAAGGAAATCGGTTCCTGTAAATTGTTCGCCATCCACCCCAAAAGAATCCCGCAAAAGTCCGCCGCCAAAGTCAGCAGGGGGAGCATCAGGATGCACGCCAGGACGCGCGTCGCCACCAGATATCGCAATGGGTCGACGCCCGATGCCTCCATCGCATCGATCTGTTCGGTGACTTTCATGGAACCCAGTTCCGCGCCGATTCCCGCGCCCACCCGCCCGCTCACCACCAGGCCCGTAATAATGGGACCGCTCTCTTTGAGAATCGAAAACACGATCACCGCCGGCAGCATGGTTTTTGCCCCGAAGCGGATCAGGCTCTCCCGCGTCTCGAGCGATAACACCACGCCGGTCGCGGCGCCCGCCAGCGCCACTAACGGTAGCGAGAGGGAGCCGATCCGGTCGCATTGACGCAGCAATTCCCGCCATTCGTACGGCGGGCGTACGGCCGAACGAATCAGCCCTCCGCAGTAGGCCGCAATCTCGCCGAACCAGTCCAGCAATCCGGTCAGCACGTGCCAGGCGCTGGCATGGCCGCTGGCCGGCTTCCGCCCGGCACTACCCGCCGCAATTTCCATAGTTCACCCACATCTTGCACGGTGCCGTCGCCGCCGCGCCGGAGAGATGTCTCGCAGAAGCCGGCGCAGTTTCAATCCCTCGTCGATAAATGCAAGTCGGGTGCCACCCTCCCCCCGTCGTGTGTGCCGGAATCACCAGTGGCAGGTATGGTGCAGCATCCTTACCAGAGAGCAGGAGAATCAGAAATGCTGCAGACCATTTTGGTAGTCCTCCTGGTCTTGTGGCTGCTCGGCATGGTGACGTCTTTCACTCTTTACGGGTCCTTTCATTCTTCCCGTTGTTGCGGCAATCGTTCTGGTATTCCGGCTGGTCCAGGGAAGGACCGCCTTGTGAGCGGGTGCGCGGTTCTAAGCAATTTAATAATGGAGGCGCTATGTGTGACTATTCTTTGATGGAGTTTCCGAATCGCCTGGCTGTAGAGGGCGAAGTACTGGTGGTGCATCGGTTCCGTTCCGGCTCACTCGGCTTGGCCGCCGCGGCCGAATGTGAGCCCAATCGCATGAAAACGGCCCAGAAAAAGAGTTTCTGGGAAAGGTTCAAGGATCTTTTGTTTTTACCCGAGCCGCCGCAGACTGCCGCGGTGTGCATCCCTCCGGGCGCGCGCCTGGTTCTGCACGACGTGCCGGCCTCGCTCCAGAAACAGCTTCACATCGGCCCCGACGAAGAAGTGACTTTCATGCAAACCTCCGCGGCCGAAAACCGCCATCGCGATGCCGTCCGCTTCCGCACCGGCCACGTCCTTCGGCTACAGGAGTTGACCGTCGGCCAACGGGTGCAGGTGATGGATCTCGGCAGCAGCGCCGAAGAAGAGCCCAACATTTCATCGAGCTACGAAACCATCGGTCGCTGGTGAGCGCGGGTGGGCAGCCAATCTGCCCGCGCTATCCTTTGCCGCCGTCCTTGAGAACCAGGACCGAACAGGGAGCGTTTTTCACCACGTGCTGGGAAACGCTCCCCACTAAGAACCTCTCGATACGCGAACGGTCGTGCCATCCGACCACAATCAGGTCGGCGCCCCACTTGCGGGCATGCTCGAGAATCTCGGTCTCCGGATCGCCCGTCGAGCTGAATCCCTCGGCCGTCAGCCCCAGTTCGCGAAATCGCGAAGCTGCGCTGCTCGAGATCGAACTCACTTCTTCCCGCGACGGAATTTCGAGATCCGTCACGTCGATCGGATCCGGCCCCATCGCCATCATCACGGGATACGCCACCTCCGCAACCGTCAGAACGTGAATTTCAGAACCCTTCGGCCAGGGAAACGAAAATGCGTGATGGGCGGCATCGCGATCCGGATTGTAGCCTCCGCTGGTAGCGACTAGAATCTTCATAGCGCCAGGTATCGGTGCATTTTTATGTCCACGCCGCGATTACAACCGCGCGGCGCGCCCGCTTCCGTAACCGGATTGTGCCCATTCCACCCAGGCCGATCTCGGCTTCCAATGACATCCGGGCCCGGTGCCCACGGAGTCTATGCCCTCATGGTTTCTTCCGCCTCACCCGCAGCGGAGCCGAATGAACTTGCGCCAGCTTGGTCGGATCGTAGCGCTCGCGCAGCACTTTCCAATTCGGGTGCGTCGCTCCCGAGGGTAGGTCGCGAAAACTCACCTGCGCGCGCAGTTGATAACCGTCCCCCCCGATGTTCGAGGGATGAAAATACACGCCCGCCGCGCCGAGATGAGTCGTAAACAACTGCGCCTTGTCCTGGCCCAGATCGTCGTGTACCACCGAACATACCGCGCCGGCGCCGGAATCTCCCAGCGCCTTCCAAGGCATCAGGCTGTCGGCATCCGTACCGTAGGGCGCTTTGTAGTAATCCGCGCCCCGTAATCCACCCTGCGCCGCGGTGCAATTCCAGGCGTCTTTTCCGTTGTGTGTCCCCCGAATCGTCGGCAAGCTGTCCTCTGGAAATGTATGCGCGCGCGCCCGCTCTGCCGTGTCGTCCGCGGTGTCGATCTGGTCTTCCGGCTCCAGATCGCGGAACGTCCAATCGACGCGGATCGGCCCGGTCGCTGCCCGCGACGCTTTCGTGATGTCCGGAATCGCGCCACTGGTCAGGGAATCGCTCCTTCGCAGCACCGGAATCGTGACTTCCAGCGGAATCCACGGACGGCAGGGGGAGGCGGCATCCAGGTTCGCCGCCAGCGCTTTATGTGGTGCCGCGTCCGTTTCGGTGTCGTTGTGCCGCTCGTCCACCCACACCGTAGCCGGCGTATTGTTGTCGTTCAGAGCGCTCGCGATCCGGTCGTTGCCCTTCAGATTTTTACCGTCCTGATCGCCAAATAGAGGCCTGCGGTCCGGCGCCAGCGCGGCAATCGCGGTTTTCGTCGATGCATCGATCGTTCCGTCGGCTCTTAGCCGTTCCGTGCTCCCGTGCCGGATATGATCGCGTTGCAATTCGCGCACCGCTTGCAGGTACGGCGCCTGATCTTCGCCATCCGCCACCGGACCGGGGTGGTATCCGCCCTTGGCCAACCGCAGCTTGCGTCCCTTGGCGGAATCTTCAGGGGGCGCCGGGCCCGCATAGTAGGGCGCCAATGCCAGCGGCAGCACCTGCGGTTCTTCTTCGTGATCTGCGCCGAACGTCCCGATCGCCTGATCCGTGAACAGGCGGACCTCGGTATGCATGGCGGCGATGGCGAACCCGTCGTCGGTGTCCTGATCGGTGTGCAGTTGAATCTGCACGCGGTAAGGCATGAAATCTTCCTCGATCTTCGCCTTTGCCTCGTCCGGCAAATCGAACTCCTGGTCGCCATTGCCGCAGTGGGCGGGCGCAAGATGCTGCTGCCAGACCATCCTGTCCTTGTCGAACAGTTGAATCTGCCCCTGCAATCCACCCGGACAATTCTTCGTCGTCCACCTGACTCTTACGGAATCCGAAACCAGGCTGCGACGATCGCCGTCGCCGGACCAGCGCGGCCAGAACGAATGCAGAATGACGAAAGCCGTCTTGGCCGCCGTTTTGGAATACCGCAGTACCACGGTGTAGGGCGACGACGCGGCGTTAATGTAACGCTTGCCGCCGTCGCGCTTCGCCAGCACGCCGCTCGCGGCTTCGCTCTCGCCTTGCCAGAGCTCGATGGGGCCGCTTTGCCGCTGGGTCGCTGCGCTGCTGACCGATCTTTGCAAGATGGGCACATCCGGAGTGTCGGCGTAGGTGTAGTCCACCAAATCGTCCTTCACCTGCGCCGTCGCTTCGCAGTAGTTGCTGGCGTATACGTCGAAATCGAGCAGTTGGGCCCGCTCCTTGAGGCCTTCCAGCTGGTAAAAAATGCCGCACCGTTCTTCCCCCGGAAGAAACCAGGCGTCCATGCTGGTGATGCTGACCGCGGTTGCCGGCAATGACTTTTTCACCGTCAGCCTGTGTACCTTTTCGTACTCCAGCCCGCCCTTCTTCCAAAGCTTCGGAAGCAGGATTTTGCCCTTCAGTCCGTTCTTGGGATTCAGTTCGCACTCCAACGGATCGCGCGTGCTGGCGTCCTCCACGCCGACCAGTTCCACCAGCGCGCGCAGAATCTCCGATTCCGCAACCGCCCCCCAATTGAACTGCGCCACTTCTTCGGGAGTGATCGGCGGCTTCGCTTTTTCGCACTTGGCGGCCACTTCGCGAAAAGTCTCGCCCGCCTTCGGCGTGTATGGCGTGGCTTGCGCTCGCGGAAGAAAAATGCGGCCCATGGAAGCATCGCCGGACTATTCGATGTCGGCGATAACCTCCCACGCAACTTTCTCGTCCGAAGTTTCCACGATGTTGCCCGCGCCGCCGGGCGTCAGATCGTCGAAGCGGACCACCGGCGACTTCTTGGACGTCGTTCCCGTCTTTATGCCGGCGTCGGTCAGTTCGACCGCAATCGTCAGCCCCGCTACGTTTTGGGCGCTATTCCCTTCCTCGACGACCGTAATCGCGAACCAGGATTTCGTCTGGCGGGAAGAGGTGGGAGTGACGGCTGCCATGTTGCTGGGAGTGCTCCGAACTCGATTGCTTCCTCTGCTTTTACTTGTGCCGGCGTTCTTCGGGGCGGCGCTTCGCACCGGCTTCTCCCCCGCCGCATTGGCCTCCACCCGGGGACTCGACGCCCGGCTGGAGAACTTTCCCCGCCAGGCGAAGCGCCAGTTGCCGCGTGGCCACTTTCCAGGCAATGAGTTCGATCACTTCGTCGTTTTCGAAGAGCGAGATCTGGTACCGCGGCGTTAGAACGCTCCGCAGGTGCGCCATCACTCTGCGGTCGCTCTTGAATCGGCGCAGGAAGCGGACCAACTCGGGACGTTCCAGGAAATCGATGAACCGGTCCTTCTCCGCACACTGTGCGAACGGAATAATCTCCCATGATCCCTCGGGTGGTTCAAACACGCCCGCACCTCATCGCCATAGGCCGAATACTACAGCGTGCGCAACGCTTGAGTCAAGCCAACCGGTACTCCCCCGGTATCGGAGCCCTTGCTTGTCGCCGTACCGTCGCGAGGAAATGCGCGACGCTTGGCCTTATCCCACCAGCCCCACGAATTTCGGAGTGTAGCCCGGAAAAACCCCTTGTAACGATGGATTGCCGCTGTGGCGGCTCACCAACTCCCCCAGCACGTCGCGAAAATCCGTGGTGAGGTACAAATCCCGGCCTTCATACAACTGCTGCTGTTCCAGCCCCGGCCATTTGCCGTAGACCTTGCCGCCCTTGATATCGCCGCCCATCACGAACATGCAATTCGCATGCCCGTGATCGGTGCCGCGATTGCCGTTCTCTTTTGCCGTCCGGCCGAACTCCGACATGGTGACCACCGCGATATCCTGCATGCGGTCGCCCATATCGTTCCAGAAGGCGCTGAGTGCCTGTCCGAACGTGCGCAGCAGATCGGCCAGCCGTCCCTGATCGGCCGTCTGCCCCACTTCCTGCACGTGGTGGTCCCAGTTGCCAATGTCGGCAAAAGCCATTTCCATGCCCACATCCGCTTTGATCAACTGCGCAATCTGCTTGAGGTTCTCGCCCAGCGGCGCGCGCGGATATTCTGCGCCGCCCGCCGGGGTGTAAGGCTGTTTCTGGATCGCTTGCAGCATCGCCATGGCTTCGAAGGTCTCGCGCGCGGTGGCCTGCAATACCGGATCTTTGCTGGCTTCGAACATCTGCTGGAATTCCGCCGCCGCTTTGGCGTCGCGCACCTGGAACGCCCCGATACTCTGCATGGCTACCGCCGCCTCTTGGCCGCGAAGCGTGCGCGGCAGTTCGGCTCCCAGCGCTACCGCTCTCACCGGCGACACCTTGCCTTCGGGCTTGGTGAGCGCGCGATTCATCCAGCCGCTCTCCGTGGATTTCAGCCCCGGAGTCCCCGATTCCATGTAGTCCTGCGCGTCGAAGTGCGAGCGCGTCGGGTCGGGCGAACCGGCGGCATCTACGATGGCCAGGTGCCTCTGTTCGAACAGCGGCTTCAATGGCGCTAGCGCGGGATGCAGGCCGAAAAAGCCATCCAGATCGATGGCGGCCTTCCCCGCCTGGTCCCCGGCTGAAGAGGGGCGCGGTACCGAAATCGTGGGCCGCAGCGCGTAGTAAGCACTCTCGCCGTGCGGCACGACGATGTTCAAACCATCCGCGGCGCCGCGCTGGAAAATAGCCACCAGGATCTTCTTCCGCGGCGTCGGAACCCCCTCGGCGTAAAGCGCCCGTTGCAGCCAGAGCGGCGCTGTGCCGGCTCCTATCATCGCCAGTGCGGAATTGCGAAGAAAAATACGACGGTTCGTCATTGCCCTACCTCTAACGCTTTTGAAACTCCGGCGAGCCCAGCGCGATATCGGTACTCGCCGGCGTTTGGTCTACGGTCACACCCGGCACTTTGTTGCCGGATAGCTGCACCGCGAAGTTCATCCGAGCCATCAGTCCCGCGGTGCTCATCCATTCGCGGCTGGTATTGGAATAGCCCGTAGGCTCTATTTTTCGATACAACGGTTCGCCCAATTGCGCCACCTGGTTCACCAAGGCCTGCGCGAAATCCACGCTGCCGTTGCTCGCCCGCACCGCGCTCACCACCACTTCCAGCGGCGACTTCATCTTCGACTGGTACGCCGCCTGCGACCAGAATTCCTTCGATCCCAGCATCGTCTCCATCACGGCGCGCAAATCGCCATCCGTCTTCAGGAACGTCTGCGCCATCCGCTCGACTAGCGCCGGGGGCGGATCGTCGGCCACAAAACGCTGCGCCAGTTCCTTCGAAATGAAATGTGCCGTCGAGGGATGGTGCGCCACGATGTCGAGCACTTTCTCGCCGTCCTTCTCGCCGCCGCCCGCGGGAATCCTCACCCCCAGCACCACTTTTTCGCCCAAATCGTGCTGCCGCTCCGCGAACCGGAATCCGCCGCCCAGGTTCGGCCGGTCGATCGTCCAGCCCGTGAAACACCGCGCCACTTCCGTAACGTCTTTCTGCGTGTAGCCGCCATCCACGCCCAGGGTGTGCAATTCCAGCAGTTCCCGCCCGTAGTTTTCATTCAAACCCCGCCGCTGCCCCTTCGCGCCGGCGAAAGCCGCCGGAGTGGAGACCCCCACAGATTCCCAGTTGTCCAGATAAAACAGCATGGCCGGGCTCTTGGCCGTGGCTTCCAGCAGGTCGCGGAATTTACCCAGCACGTGCGGTCGGATGACGTCGCGCTCGTATTCCGTGGTGAGGTAGTGGTCGGCGCCCTTGTCGATGAAGACGTTGAAGTGGTTGAACCAGAAATCGGTGAGCACTTCCTCGAGCTGCCGGTCGCTGTAAACCGCGCGCAGAATCTTGCTTTCCTGAAGGTCGCGCGCCACTACTTGCGCCGGCCCCGAAGTGAATTCGATGCGCCGCCGCAGCTCCGGCGGAGCGGCGGCGAATAATCCCTGGCGCATGCCCTGCGGCAGCGCGCCGATCACGTCGTCCTGCTTCTCGCGCGGCAGCGCTTCCAGGGCGGCGAGCCGTTCCTGCGGCGGTCCGGTGCGCAGCGAGCGAATTTCCTCCGGGCTGAGGATCTCCGCCAGCCGCTGCGGCGCCGGTGCATCGGTCGGCAGCGCGCCGGCCTCGTTCTGTTTCGCCTCGTCCCGCTTCACGATTTTCTGGATCATCAGGCGCCGGTCGGGATCGCTCGGGAACGGAATTTTTCCCTCCACCATCTGTTTCACGATGGCTGGCGCCGGATAGTTCCGTACCATATCCTTGGCGGACATGTTGAGGCTGTCGAGCGGCTTCAGCTTTTCCGCCAGTACCGGATTCTCCGCAATCCGGTCGGGGTGCAGCTGGAGCTCGATCCACTTTTTCAGCCCCATCGATTTAACTTGTTGGAAATCGCCGGGCCGGGGCCCGAAAGTCAGGCGGTTGAGGGCCTGCCGGATGCGCTCGTCGCCCGCAAGCTGTTTGTTAAAGCTTATGCTTTCCGCGTAAGCGCCCACTACCAGGACAACCCCGATTCCCCAGCATGCCAGGCGGCGCATCCTTATCCTCACAAACTATTAAACTCCATTTTGGCCTGCGAGTTGCGTGATCCGCCGGATCCGCCGGCCTGCCCCTGGGGCCGCGCCCCAAAATGGCGTACATTGAAATCCATGGCTACTTCCGAAATTGCGACGTTGGGCGGGGGCTGTTTCTGGTGCCTGGAAGCCGTTTACGATCAGATGGAAGGCGTGCTCTCGGTGGAATCGGGCTACATGGGAGGGCATGTCGCCAATCCGGATTACCGGGCCGTCTGCACCGGCCGCACCGGCCACGTGGAGGTGGTGCAGATCACATTCGACCCGGCCGTGGCTTCCTTCCACGACATTCTCGAAGTCTTTTTCGCCATCCACGACCCCACCTCCATGGACCGGCAGGGCAACGATTCCGGTCCGCAGTATCGCAGCGTGATCTTCTTTCATGACGACGCGCAGCATGCCACGGCCGAACAGATGATTGCCGGACTGGAGCACGAAGGCGCGTTCGGCCGCCCCATCGTCACCGAGTTGCGCGCGGCCTCGGCCTTCTATCCCGCCGAGGATTACCATCAGGAGTATTTCGTCAACAACCCGGAGCAGCCCTACTGCGCCTTCGTCGTCTCGCCGAAAGTAAAAAAGTTTCGCCAGAAGTTCGCCGCCCGCCTGCGGCGATAATCGCGCCAGCTTTTACTCGTAGCGAAGCACTTCCGCCGGGGCGATCAGGGTGGCATTGCGCGCCGGATACAGCGTCGCCAGGAAGCTGATCGCAATCGCCGCGCCCGCGATCCAGATGCCGTAGGTCCAGTGGATCTCGAACGGCACGTACGAGAAGGCATATACCGATGCGTCGATGCGAATCCATTTGTACTTTTCCGCGAAATAGCAAAGCGTGTACCCGGCGGCCAGCCCGATGGCGCTCCCCACAACCCCGATCAACACTCCTTGCAGCATGAAAATCGCCCGTATCTGCTGCCGCCGCGCCCCCATCGACATCAGCACCGCGATGTCGCGGTATTTCTCCATCACCATCATCACCAGAACGATCAGGATATTCAGCGCCGCCACCAGCTCGATCAGCCCGATGATGATAATCGTCACCACGCGCTCGCCGTTCATGGCATCGAACAGGCGGCGGTTCTGCTCCTGCCAGGGCGTGGCCGTGAAATGCGGGCCCAGAAGTCTTTCCAGGTCCCGCGCAATTTCCGGCGCGCGATTCAGGTCGTCCACTTTCAGTTCGATGGCGTTCACTTCGTCCTCGAGCCCGAGCATCCTTTGCACCGCGGCGATGGAGGCGTATGCCTGGCTGTCGTCGATCTCGAAGAAGCCGCTCTCGAAAATACCCGTAACCAGAAACGGCCGGGCCGTGGGCAGAGGGCCAACCAGCGGGTTTATGTCGCCGCCTTCGGGAGACAGCACCTCGATCCGGTTCTTCAGGCGGATTCCGGTATCGTTGATCAGGTCCTTGCCCAGGAGGATGCCCGGGGGGTTGGCGTTCGGGTCGCGCAGCCGGTCGAGCGAACCCTCCTTTAAATGCCGCAGGGTCTCGCTGATTCGCAATTCGGCGTCGACGTCGATCCCTTTGATTTCACCCGCCTTGGAGTTCACCGCGCCGGCGATCAGCACCGGACTGTACAACGCCGGAGCTGCCGCGATAACGTGCGGCGCTGCCCGCAGGCGCGCCATCAGCAAGCGCCAGTCCTCGATGCCTTCGCCGGGCACTCTGGGCAGCACGTTGATGTGGGCCATCGCGCCCAACAGGCTCCGCTGCAGTTGATTGCGGAATCCCGTCGTCACCGCCAGGGCGATCACCAGGGCCATCACTCCCGCCGCGACTCCGATCACCGAAATCACCGTGATCACCGACACCACGGTGTGCTTGCGGCGGGCCCGCAAATAGCGGCTGGCGATGAACAGCTCGAAAGTTCTCACAGCTTGTCGAGTTCGCGCATCCGGCCGATCAGCTCGATCGGCCCTTCGGGCCGCAGCAGCGGGAACAGGATTACGTCGCGGATGGTGCGCGAATTGGTCAGGATCATGGTTAAACGGTCGATGCCGATCCCTTCTCCGCCCGCAGGCGGCATGCCATACGCCAGCGCCCGCACGTAATCTTCGTCCATCTGGTGCGCCTCTTGGTCGCCCCGTTCGCGCATGGCGAGTTGCATCTCGAACCGGCGGCGCTGTTCCTGCGGGTCGTTCAGTTCGCTGAAGGCATTCCCGATCTCCATGCCCGCGGCGAAGATTTCGTAGCGGTCCACCAGCGTGGGATCGCCGGGTTTTTGCTTCGAAAGCGGCGAAGTCTCTACGGGGTAGTCGTAGACGAAGCACGGCTGGAACAGCTTCTTTTCCGCATGGATTTCGAACAGTTCGGTCAGCGCTTCGCCCGGCGTGGCTTTATCCGAGTGTGCGCGCAGCCATTCGGGATCGGCCACATCCTGCAGGCTGGGCTTCTGTTCACCTTCCCAGAACTGGACTACCGCTTCCCGCATGGTGTAACGTTCGAAGCGGCCGAAATCCAGCCTTCGGCCTTCGAATTCCACGGTAGTGCCGCCGGTGGCGTCGATCGCCACCTGCTTCAACATCTCGGCGGTGAAATCCATCAGGCCCTGGTAATCGGTATAAGCCTGGTAAAACTCGAGCATCGTGAACTCGGGGTTGTGATTCTTCGACAACCCCTCGTTGCGGAAGTTGCGGTTGATCTCGTAGACGCGCTCCAGGCCGCCCACCACCAGCCGCTTCAGGTAAAGCTCGGGCGCGATGCGCAGGTAGAGATCGATATCCAGCGTGTTGTGATGCGTAAGGAACGGGCGCGCCGCAGCCCCGCCGTAGAGCGGCTGCATCATCGGCGTTTCCACTTCGATGAAGCTGTTGGCCTCGAGCTGCCGGCGCAGGGAAGAGATGATTTTGGCGCGCGCGACGAACACCCGGCGAACCTCCGGGTTGGCGATCAGGTCCAGGTATCGCTGCCGGTATCGCACCTCCACGTCTTCCAGGCCGTGCCACTTTTCGGGCATGGAAAGCAGCGTTTTCGAGAGGAACTCCAGCTTTTCGGCGTGAATGCTCAGTTCGCCCGTACGGGTACGGAAGAGGTATCCTTCCACCCCGATGATGTCGCCGGTATCGAGCATTTTGAAAAGCTGGAAATCGCGCTCGCCCACGGCGTCTTTCTTCACATAAAATTGCAGGCGCTCGCCGTTTTGCTGTATATGTCCGAACCCGGCCTTCCCCATGTGGCGGATGGCCATTAACCGCCCTGCGGCGCGCACCCGCATGTCGGGCGTCAGCTCTTCGGCCGGCTTGGTTCCATATTCCGCCAGGATCCCCGGCACCGTATGGGTGAACTCATACCGGCTGCCGTAGGGGCGGTATCCCAGCGCCTCGATCTCGCGAATGCGCGCGAGGCGCTGCTTGAGTAATTCGTCTTCCAGCGACAATCGAATCTCCTGATTAGGGGGAAAGTACTAATTATCGCCGATTTGCGCCGGCGAAATCCGGATTCACACACCGGCAAAATTTATTTGTCCTTCCCCCTGAATAACTTTCATGCCAGCCCTCGCTCCACTGGAAAGTCCATTTGCTAGCGTCCAGCCATGGCCACCCAAGCTCAAATCGACGCCAATCGTCTCAACGCACAGAAGTCTACCGGCCCCCGCTCCCTCGAGGGCAAGGCCGCATCCCGCTTCAACGCTCTGAAGCACGCCGCTTCCGCCAAATCCCTCGTCATCCCCGGCGAGGACGAGGCCGAATTCGCCGAACTCGCCGCCTCCTACCACCACCAGTTCCAACCCGATGGCCCCGAGGAATCCCTCCTCCTCGACAAAATCGTCGCCGCCGATTGGACCCAGCGCCGCATGGGCCGCCTCGAGGCCGAGGTCTTCAATACCCTCATCGCCCAACAGGACGAGTCCGTGGAAAACCCCCTCGGCGCCGCTTTCCTCCAGGATTGCCAGGGCCCCAAGGCCCTCCAGAAAATCTTCCGCTGCCGCGAAGCCGCCAGCCGCGAGTGGTATCGCGCCATTGCCGAACTCCGCGCCCGCCAGGCCGGGCGCCTTGCCGTTGCCGCTCCCGAAATCTCCGAAGCCCGCGCCGTTTCCGCGCCGTCCCTCCCGCCGCCAATGCCCAGTCCCCCGCCCCACCTTCCGCCCCGCGGCAAAATTGGCTTCGTTTTCGATCGGTCCACACCTCCCGCCTGGCGCCTCTGATTTCCCGGCTTATGCTGCGGCGGGCGTTCACCCTGCCGCCGGCTTCCCAGCCGGCGCATGTCTGATATACTCCGCCAAATGAGGACGTTTTCGCTCTTATTATGCTGCTCCGTAATTGCCTTCGCGCAGGATGAAGCCCCGGCTGCCGCCGGCCGCGGCCGAGGCAATGAAGATCCCATCAACGCTCGCACCTTCTCCGCTCTGAAGGCGCGCCAGATCGGCCCGGCAATGATTTCCGGCCGCATCTCCCAGATCGCCGTCTTCCCCGACGATTCCAACCACTACATGGTGGCCGAAGCCTCCGGCAACATCTTCATGACCGCCAACGACGGCACCACCTGGACGCCCGTCTTCGACAACTACGGCTCCTACTCCATCGGTTGGATCGCCATCGACCCCAAAAATCCCTCCATCGTCTGGGTCGGCACCGGCGAGAACAACAACCAGCGCAGCGTGTCCTACGGAGACGGCGTCTACAAAAGCGAGGATGGCGGCCGCACCTTCCGAAACGTCGGCCTCAAACTCACCGAGCACATCGCCCGCATCGTCATCGATCCCCGCGATTCCAACGTGGTCTATGTCGCCGCGCCCGGGCCTCTGTGGAAAGGCGGAGGCGAACGCGGTCTTTATAAAACCACCGACGGCGGCAAAACCTGGTCGCAAAGTCTCATCAAGGTCGACGATTACACCGGCTGCTCCGACGTCGTCATGGACCCCAAAAATCCCGACGTCCTATTCGCCGCCACCCACCAGCGCCAGCGCGCCTACTTCGGCATCATTCACGGCGGTCCCGGCAGCGCCCTCTGGAAAACCATCGACGCCGGCAAGACATGGACCAAGGTGACCAGCGGCATCCCCACCGGCGACCTCGGCCGCATCGGCCTCAACTACGCGCCCTCGAATCCCAACTACCTTTACGCCATGATTGAGGCGCCCGAGGGCCGCGGCGGCCTCTTCCGCTCCGCCGACGACGGCGCCACCTGGGAGCGCCGCAATCCCGCCGACTCCCAAGGCCAGTATTACGCCAAAGTGGTCGTCGATGCCGCCGATCCCGATCGCGTCTACGTCATGAACCTCAACATCGAGGTCTCCGACGATGGCGGCCGCACCTTCACCTCCCTCGGCACCCGCGACAAACACGTCGACAATCACGATATCTGGATCGACCCCAGGAACAACAACCACTACCTGGTCGGCTGCGATGGCGGCCTCTATGAAAGTTACGACCGCGCCGCCACCTGGATCTTCAAGGCCAATCTCCCCACCGGTCAGTTTTACGACGTCGCCGTCGATGAAGACGTGCCCTTCTATCACGTCTACGGCGGCACGCAGGACAACAACAGCGTCGGCTGCGCCGTGCGCACCCGCAACCAGTTCCTCACCAACGCCGATTGCTTCGTCACCAACGGCGGCGACGGATTCTATTCCCGCGTCGATCCCCAGGATCCCAACACCGTCTACGCCGCCATGCAGAACGCCGGCATTGTCCGCTTCGACAAGCGCACCGGCGAGCGCGTCAACATCCAGCCGCAGCCGGCTAAGGACGATCCCGCCCTTCGCTGGAACTGGGACGCCCCGTTCATCGTCAGCCCCCACTCCCACACCCGCCTCTATATCGGCGCGCAGAAGCTCTACCGCAGCGACGACCGCGGCGATTCCTGGGTCCCCGTCAGCCCCGATCTCACCCGCCAGTTGGATCGCAACAAGCTGCCGCTCATGGGCAAAATCTGGCCCATCGAAGCCATTCAGAAAAACGTCTCCACCGCGCTCTACGACAACATCTCTTCCATCGCCGAATCGCCGGTCAAGGAAGGCTTGATCTACGTCGGCACCGATGACGGTCTCGTGCAGGTGACCGAAGACGGCGGCAAACACTGGACCAAAATCGACAAGCCCGCCGGTGTTCCCGAGAACGCCTACGTGCAGCGCATCGTGGCATCCCAGCACGATGCCGGTACCGTCTACGTCGCCTACGAAAACCACCAGAACGGCGATTTCAAGCCGTACCTGATCAAGAGCACCGATTCCGGCAAGTCGTGGGTCAACATCTCCGGCAATCTCCCCGAACGCGGCGGCGTCTATGCCATCGCCGAAGACACCAAGGACAAAAATCTGGTCTTCGCCGGTACCGAATTCGGCCTCTACTTTACTAAAATCGGCGGCGAAAAATGGATCAAGCTGAACGTCGGCCTGCCCACCACCATGGTTCGCGATCTCAGCATCCAGAAACAGATGGACGACCTCGTCATCGGCACCTTCGGCCGCAGTATCTACGTGCTCGACGACTACAGCCCGCTCCGCGTCGCCACCAATGAAATGTTGCAAAAAGAAGCTGCCCTGTTTCCCATCCGCAAGGCGCTCGAATACGTTCCCTACGATCCCGGCGGCGACCTCGGCACGGCGTACTTCAAGACCCCCAATCCGCCTGTCGGAGCCGGCATCACCTACAATCTTCATGAGGCCATCCGCACCATGGCGCAGGAGCGCCAGCAGCGCGAGCGCGACGCCGTCCGCCGCGGCGAAACCCCGCCTTATCCCACGCCGGAAGAACTCCGCGCGGAGTCGCTCGAAGAGCCGCCCGCCATCCTCATCACCGTCAAGGATTCCAGGGGCAACGTCGTCCGCCGCTTAAGTGAGCCGGCTACCCAAGGCGTTCACCGCGTCACGTGGGACCTCCGCGGCACCGGCATCGGACTCGCGCCCTCGATCCCGCTCGGCGGCGGCGCCGCCGGCGGGCGTGGAGGCCGTGGCGGCGGAGGCTTTGGCGGACCCGGCGGCGGCGCCGGCGACGTGGAACAGTTCGCCCAATTCGGCGGACGCGGCGGCGGCGCGGGAGCGTTCGTACTCCCCGGCAAGTACACCGTCTCGCTGGCCAAGCGCGTAAACGGCGTCGTCACCGACCTGCCCGGCACGGAAACCGTCGAAGTGGTCAGCGAAACTCCCTACACCCAGGAAGAGCACGTCACCATGGTCGAGTTCTCCGAAAAACTTGGCAAACTGCAAAAGGCCCTCACTGCCACTCAGGAAGCCGCCACCGAAGCCGGCGCGCGCCTCGATTCCATCAAGCGCGCCATCGACGCGGTGCCCTCGATTTCGCCCAAGCTCCACGAATCGGCTCTCGCCCTCCAGCGCGATCTCGATTCCATCAATCTCGCCCTCAGCGGCGATCGCATCTGGCGCTCCCACAACGAAGGCGTACCTGCGGCGATTTCCGAACATATTCAGGCCGCCGCCAATTCCACCCGCGGCTCGAGCCACCCGACCAAGACTTCGATGGAGCAATACCAGATCGGCTCCGACGAGCTCGCCGTCCAGATACCCAGGCTCAAGAAGTTGATCGACGTCGATATCCGCAATCTCGAAAAGCAGCTCGACGCCGCCGGCGCCCCGCCCACTCCGGGCCGTCTGCCGGATTGGAAAGTCGGAAAATAGCCAGCCAGGCTGAATGGGGCGGCCGCGGGAAAACCTCGCGGCGCGAACTTGCTGCCATGGCCGCACCTCCGCGGAGAACTCGAAGAACTCCCCGATGCGTTGTCATCGCACGTCCGAACGGCGCCGGCAAGACAACCTTTGCTATGCCGGGATCGTTGAGTTTGTGAACCCGGACCTCATGGCAGAAGGACTCTCGCCGTTCCCGCCTCGAGAAGCCGCGATTCGCGCCCGCCGCCTGGTGCTACTCGAAATCCATCGGCTCGTCTCGGGGCCGCGTCGATTTCGCCGTCGAAAGCACCCTCAGCGGCCGAAGCTTCCTCTCCCGGTGGCAGCGTTGGAAGAATATTTGGCTACCGCATCGAGCTCATCTACCTCACCTGCCATCCGCGGAATGGCGTCGCATCGCTCAG
>Ga0335072_10005540_pt1 | contig 18594 bp, 26 predicted proteins | sample Lox_Sample_21_FD_206725 | JGI IMG/M metagenome (GOLD analysis project Ga0335072, IMG submission 206725) | Soil microbial communities from Loxahatchee National Wildlife Refuge, Florida, United States - Lox_Sample_2.1 | ecosystem: Environmental > Terrestrial > Soil > Wetlands | place: USA... | reverse complement strand
GCATACAAAGAGAAAAGAGAGAGATAGTAAAAAGAAGCTTGTTCGAACAAGGAAAATATCACGGATTCGTATCTCGTACCCAACTGGTCCATCACCAAAGATGCCAGGGAATAACAGACTAGTAAGTTTCCAAAGAGGCTCCGAGGCCCTGAAGTCAATACATAGCTGCATGGTGGCGTGGCAAGAGGCCTGTTTCAATGCCAGGATAACTGCAATGTGGCGCGTATTGGTATGAATCTAGGAGGTTATCCCCCTTGGCCGTGAGCGATCCTTGATTTTAATTCAGAAAAATCTATTGGTCAAAATCTATCCATACAGACTGTGCACGGTCAATTCTATGCCCTTAGAGTATATAAATGTCCGTGCAGCTAGTTGTAGTCAGACCGGTTGACGCTCACGGCGAAGGGGATAATAACGATGTTAAGCTACAACTCCTGCAGCGAGTATTGCCTTTCAATAGAAAGAAGCTAGCCAAAGAGCTAAAATGAAGTTCTCAATCATGTTTGGTGGAACGACCCAAATGTGCGGCACGTCATGCAGTGGGCATGGCCTGCTGCACAAAACCCACACGTATTGCAGATAGATCGACATGGGAATACAGGGCCCTCGCAAGCTGAAGGACAGGGCTATTTGTCCACTCGGATAAGGTAGGAACAGGGAAGGCAAGGTGCCTAGCTCTTTTCATAATACGATAAGAGATCAACTTTGACAATTTCAAAGCATCCGCCACACTCGCGTGAGGCTTTCAGAGGCTTGTTGACAAAAGAATGGAGGTAATTCGTGGTCGCCGTCGCCGGTCGCCCCGTCGCCCTAGCGGCAAATGTGGAGCTGGATTTTCCACATACAGCCACAGACACGAGTTGACACACGCATATGCATCATAAAACCTGTAACTTCTGGGTGTTCCCTTTTAGTCCGTAGGTAACTGCAGAGTTCAGGCGGTTGACACCCAACACCTTTGGAGGCAATGCAATGAGTGCATTCTCAGTCAACTCAAAGCGGATTGCGTGGATTGAGAGTGGCAGATTAGATGTTGAGAAAAGGCTAGTCCTTCGGCTATCTTTTGCCTCTTACGGGCTTTGGCCCGCTTTTTCCTTGCGCGGATCCGGGTACCTGATTCCTTAGAAGACCCTGGGAAATGACTTGAGTTACAGTAGAAGCGAGGCTTCTTAAAGCGTTTGAATTGCTACAACGCGTGTTCCGGGGGGGAGAGCGCTGGGTGGACATTCTTCGTCAAGCCACTGCATGATTTATTTGCTGAAAGTTAAACCATGATCCATGCATCAGGACACTTGCAACAAACAGTCCTCGAGTCAGCGCCACTAAACCTGTTCTCGTGCTGAGATATATGAGAGGGCTTGACAATTATTATCGTGATTGGCGAAGGGAATTAATAGAATCACCCGAGGTGCAGAATTGGCGAAGGAATAATTAGTAGAATCCCGTATCGCTGATTTCAAGCCAGAAGAAGCCCCAGGAGCAGAATCATGGGGCTGTGTAAACATCGGACCAATAAATTCCATCAAAATCAGCACTAATTCAACGGTCCGGATTTTGTGAGACGCCAATTATCTAAACGTGATTCTCTTAAGGGCTTCTTTCGCGAGTCGTGTTGCCTTGCAACAGTACTCGTAGGTGGTAACGAGGAAATCATGTAATATAATCGTCAGGCATCCACAAAGATTAAACAACGACCCAAATATTTCTACCTGGCCCCTTTACACAACAACGCATTAATAAAACTTGAATATTCTTTGCATTAACTAATCCATATATGCATTTCTGATAATATACGAAAGTGTAACGCCAAAAATCAGTAAGGAAGTGGTACACAGCAAAGGTGATTCAAACTAGCATACCTGATTCAACTTGAATGAACCCACCCAACAGGTGGCGCTAAAACCCCCGAGTACACGAGAGAAGATTTCCGAATAACTACCTGGTAACAGAGGCCAAATTGACGGCCCTGTCGTTCCCTTGGATGCTGTACCAGCTCTTTGTCTTGCATCAACCGAAACTTCACGTGACATTGCATCGAACAGGATTTGGTCTCGTACAGCCGAGTCTAGAGAGGACGGCTAGACGCGGGACAATAGGATCACCGGTACCATACGAAAGATGAACTCGTGTTCTTTATTTCTATGTGTAAAGCTTTTTGGGTTAACTCATTTGAAGCTTGGAAATCTTCTAAGCAATAAATCATCCTTGTTTACATATACTAAAAAACATGAATCTGGCATCCCCTCGTAAGTTATCCCCTGCAATGAGTATATTCAGCTGTCCGTAATCGAGTAATAGATTACTTAAGAAGTACATACAATCCGGTCCTAGATACCTGCACTCAAATTCATAGACAGAATCTCAACTCCTTGTGCAAATTTACGGGTTGCGGACCTTTCCCATCCAGACCATGACAGAGGTAGTACTTGTAAGACAACAGGGGACGTTCCATACATTATTTGAGGTCTCCAGGTCTTCCGAATGAAGTTAAAAGGGAATGTTGAGGCTAGGTGTGACACGGAGAGATCTCATTCCATGTTGGCTATCCATCGTGTGCTCAGAAAGATATTGAAGCGTGGATGTATTGTTTTATCCTAAAAGGCGGGGAAAAAATACTCTAGAGGTTCAAATAAATAGAATTCTCGGATACTATCCCAGTTGTACTCGCATTAAGGCTAATGCGCGGGGAATTATAGTATCATGTCGCAGATCTGAGAGACATAGGCATTCTAAGGCGTGGCTATGAGCTCGCGAGAACACCTTTGATACTCTAACTAGATATTTGAGCCTTGATAACAGTTCCTATTATGTGTTACTTGGACGGAATCTAGCATAGTTGCAACTCTTGGCGGTTCAGTTGCCAGTCTGAAATAGCAAAGTGTGTGTCTTTCACCCTCAACGAGGTACCATTTCAGAACGACTATGATGACTGCAATGCAACCAATTCCTATTATCACATGGGAATCACATGCTCCCAATTTTAGGAAGTTGTTTCAAGGAAGCCGAGAATTCTGAATCAAATGTTCGGAGACAGGTTTGGATTAATAGAGAAGACTTGTTCGGAAGAAATTGGGAGAAATTGACTGGAATGATTCAGTGATCAGGCAGGTAACTTTCAGGTAACCTGCAAGCTACCCTGCCCGCATGTACTGATGAACTGATGAACTGATGGCAACAGAAATCAACTGAAACACCTGGGGTATGTCGGATCTTGCTCGGACGAAAGGCTTTCACGGGCAGCAATGTGAATGGCTATTATCGGAGAGTTGTTCTTTCCTGTTGTGATCGAGGTCGTATAGGAATTGATGACTTTTTAAAGCTATTGGTGAAGCCTACTCCAGAAGTAGCCAATATTATGCGAGAATGCGCAAAGGAAAGGTGTTTTGGGGGGTACGGCGCTTCTGTAGTAACATTATCCACGAACATAAGTTAAGATTGCGAGGCCAGCACGCAGGCGAGCTACGGTTGCATCTTGCTTTTCCTGGAGATCTCGCCGCGGGCGACGGAGCGTGACCGCCTTCGATCTCAGATTGCATGAAGGATCTGACGGCTCACGTGTCCGTTGTGTACCCCTCTTCCGGCCTGACAGCATGGGGGTCCTAAGTATCAACTTGGGCTATGTGCAATATGATCCAGGCCGTAAGACTGAAACGGTTATAAGGACTTTGGCTCCCACGCCTTCGTTCTCGCAGCTCCGCAAAGAAAGCCGCCTTTCGGATATACACTCAGCAAATAAGCGGTAGGTTATCGACACATCAGACTACATATCTGATATATCTGTCGATCTACCGGTCTGCCCCGTCATGCCTGTGCGACTATGATGTAAAGGTCCGCTCCGAGTCGAGGCGGAGCAAGAATAGTACGGTGTATACAATTAATCTACTGGAAGAGCATGTAGATATAGAGAGCGGAGTAGATGCCCCGAAGTAATTTACATCTTGTGCCGTAGAGATGTGAAGGCTAAGGGCGCCCTTAACGGGTTTGCGGGTTGTGGCTGGACCCCCAAATAGAACCCATCCCACCCCCCTGGATCCCCTACACCACCACCAGACAAGCGAATACCCCGTGCAACCGATTAGCGTAGCTATCGCGCAACAGTCTTCATATATTAGTTTTATCTGATTGGCAATGGCTCGTATGTGCTAGATTTCCGGGAATGCAGGCTGCAGTGGAGCGGCGTCCGCGGCGGTCAGGATTCAAGGATGACTTTTGCACAACTTTTTGTGAGTAATCCAGGATGACGGCACATGAAACGCAAAACGGTACATGCTTCTATTTTTTTTTTAGCTAGACAAAGTATCCTCTATTACAATCAGTGTCTTCCCCAGTTTTTTTCCTTTTCTTTTCTTTTTCTCTCCACATCAACCACTCAAGCCATTTCTCATCCCGCCGCGTATCGCCCGCAGTCTAAGCCTAATCCCCAATTAAGACTACGGCTTCGACCCCCACTCCACAATACAAGTCATAATTTCTTCCTCTTTGATGGAAAAGCAATCTCAGCCACAATATTGAACCGTGCTCGTGACCTCTCTCTATTCTGTCCAAGCTGAGAGAATCAGCCTTGACTTCAATTCCCTTCTTTTCAGCCCGCCCTTTCTCCTTTCTTTCCTTTGTTCGAGGACTCTCGTCGTATTTACATCCAAGTTCGCCCTGACGTCTGTTACTGCCGCTTACGCCTGATAACAACTTGCTGCCAATCCACTCCACTCACGTAACGAGCATGAACTCAACAGCGCCGAGAAAGCGTGGCTCGAGCGACATAGATCCTTTCTTGCCTGCTTCTGCATACTATGTTGCAACCAACCATGTCTTCAAGCACCATGGCAGAACTCAGACTTACTCCTCTGTTCGTATTATTACCCTTTCCAATCGCTTTCGATCTTAACTAATGCTATTATTTCCTAGAATGACACCTTCGGATCATACAGATTGATAAATCAGGAGATCAGAGAGTTGCCGATACGTCGGGGAAGTCACGGTCAGTCATAGCACACAGTTTCTGTGCAGCATCTTACGGGTTGCTAATCTCACTACCTTGCAGACGAAAGCACTCTGCCAGCACGCCGCTTTCTCATCCAAGTCGACCCAACACTAAAAGCTCTCCAAGAGCAGGAAGATACGGACAATAATGCACAGATTACAATTGAAGATCATGGACCAAAGGTATAATCGAAGCTTGCCACGTATCAATCCTTGCTAATTTTGAAAGGTTCTTTCGCTCCGCACTGCAGCCTCCAATGGCTACAATCGTTTTGATATCCGTGGCACATATATGCTTTCGAACCTTTTACAGGAATTGTACCTAGCAAAGGCATATGGAAGGAAGCAAATAATTCTAGATGAATCCCGACTGAATGAAAATCCGGTCAATCGACTCTCTCGATTGATCAAGGACGCTTTTTGGGAAGGGCTTACCAGGCGCATTGACGGTTCCGTCATCGAGATCGCGGGAAGGGATCCTAAGGACTGGACCGCTGACCCACGACCACGCATCTACATTCCAAGAGGAGCACCTGAGCAATACGAATATTATACGCAAGTTGCGACGGATCGGCCAGAAGTGCGACTAGATGTACAATGGCTACCTGAGAAGATTACGCCAGAAGCGGTTAAAGACATGAACTCTAAGCCAGGATTGCTTGCTTTAGCCATGGAGCAAACAACAGACCCAAACACAGGTAAAAAGGTCCTGAAGGGCATGCCTTTTGTTGTTCCTGGTGGGCGTTTCAATGAATTGTATGGCTGGGATAGCTATATGGAATCTCTGGGCCTGCTCGTGAATGACAGAGTAGATCTGGCTAAGTCTATGGTACAAAACTTTTGCTTCTGCATTGAGCACTACGGAAAAATCCTCAATGCCAATCGATCCTATTATCTCTGCCGGTCTCAGCCACCATTCCTTACCGACATGTCACTTCGAGTTTATGAAAAGATCAAGCATGAGACTGGGGCCGTCGAGTTTCTTCGGATCGCCATCTTAGCAGCAATTAAGGAATACCACAGTGTCTGGGTTGCGGCACCCCGTCTGGACCCCAAAACTGGGCTCTCTAGATACCGGCCTGAGGGATTAGGTGTTCCTCCCGAGACTGAAGCTTCTCACTTCACTCATATTTTGGACCCTTACGCCAAGAAGCATGGAGTCACCTTTGAGGAATTCGTCGAAGGTTATAACAATGGCAAGATCTCCGAGCCCGAACTTGACGAGTACTTCCTCCACGATCGCGCAGTACGAGAGTCAGGCCACGACACGAGTTACAGACTTGAGAAGGTATGTGCAGACTTGGCCACGATCGATCTCAACTCTCTGCTTTACAAATATGAAACCGATATTGCACGTACCATCCGCAGCGTATTTGGTGACAAACTTGTAATACCCGCTGAGTTCTGCGTTGGACCACTCCAACCAAATCAGGTGGAGTCGTCAGCCATCTGGGATCGACGTGCCAAAAGACGTAAGCAGGCAATGGACAAATACTTGTGGAACGCAGAAAAGAGCATGTATTTCGACTACAATACTGTCACAGAGAAGCAATGCACCTACGAGAGTGCAACGACTTTCTGGGCTATGTGGGCCGGTGCTTCAACTCCAAAACAGGCTGCGAGTATGGTAATCAATGCTCTTCCTAAGTTTGAAGCGTACGGCGGCTTGTTATCCGGCACGGAAGAGTCTCGGGGAAGAATTGGAATCGACCGACCGAATAGACAATGGGACTTCCCGTATGGATGGGCACCACAGCAGATGCTTGCCTGGACTGGACTCCAAAGATACGGATATGCAGAAGATGCTGAAAGACTGGCTTACAAGTGGCTTTTCATGATCACGAAAGCCTTCGTAGACTTTAATGGTGTTGTTGTTGAGAAATACGACGTCACGAGACCAGTCGATCCACATCGAGTTGATGCCGAGTATGGAAACCAAGGTCTTGACTTCAAAGGAGTTGCTACTGAAGGGTGAGTTTTGCTCTGATGATCTGCCTGGGAGCTTGCTGATGCGTTTTAGCTTTGGATGGGTTAATGCTAGTTACGTCTATGGGCTTCAGATTACGAATGCCCATATGCGACGTGCCCTTGGAGCACTCATTCCTTACGAGAAATTTATGGCAGCAACAGAGCAGGCAGCAGCCATGGCTTCGCTGCGCATATAAGCATCTGTAAAGAAAGCTAAACGTGCGGGATATTATATTTTCTTTCTCTGTAATGATGAGCAAAAGAAGGGCTTGTGGTTATACCCAATAGAGCTAAGTAGCATCACAAATGGGCGGTTCTAGAGGTTGCATTTGCTCCTAGGCATTTAGCTAATGGATGGGTATCGTTTGTTGCTTGGTGGCTTTTCATCCAATTCTCGAGGCTGTGGAAGGGTCCTCTGAAGGAGTCCGGAGTCACATTATTTGCTAGCAAAAAGCTGAAGCTCTATGATGATACATTTGGAGTGGAGTTCCAAATCAACTTGACCATTAGAAAAACTGATACTAAAGCTGTCACGTGTGCGTGAATCATGTGGGTTACACATCCCTAACAATAAGTGACTTGGCATGATCTTGGGGCCGAACCAGATCGATTTCGGATGCCCATGCCCGACTTATTTGCTGGAGGGTAAGACTAGCACGTGACGAAGAACGTACTCGGGGAAGATTCGGACAAAAGCGGGATGAACCTTGTGGGCTGAGGCTGAGAGAAGCCGAGGTCTAGGAACCGCGGAACCTTGCAGGAAATCTGATGCATGGACCCGATGCCTGCCTTAGCCTCGATATGTCAGATACAGTATTTCACATGTCAGGAAGGACGGCAAAGTGTGAAAGTCAGGTCCTCAGGTATTATTATCACATGCTTTGGACAGTCATCTCTGAGGGGATTGTAGGTCATCAGGAAGAGAAAACAGCGTGCACTAAACGTCAGCCATTCAAGACGTGGGCTGGTCAATGTGGGGAAGGATGTCAGGGTATTGCGGGACCAATCACAGCCGAGATGTCCCACTATTTGGGTTGCCCTTGGACCGAGAGCGCCGACTAGAACCGACCAGACGTTGCCATGACATGACGGTGAGGCCCGAGGTAAGTAGTGCCCGCACTGGCTCTTACTACTAGTATTTCTATTACTTGGTCGAGAGAGCCCGCGAAAGTGCCTACTATGAAGCCGCTGGACCGATTGCTTCCGAGCAACGGACAGAGCTGGCTCTTGCCTACGTTTCATCGGTCTGTTATATATCTCTGCCTCTCCCTCCACTCCCGTGCTCCAATTTTTTTTTTTGGACGCTGACTGTAACTGTCATTTACATTTGTGCTCACATTCCTTATACCTCTCCACTCTTCCAATTTGACTTCCATTTGTAAGGAAGGCCAGGTATAATTCGAGGAATTTTACCAGCCGAGGCTCGCAACTGTGACTCTAAATTTTTTTTGGTGGTATAACTATTAGCCTCGGAATAGCCTTAACAACATGGCAACAAACAAGATGGCAAGTCCGCCAATTGACGCAGCGAGGGAGGATGAAGCCTTCGCTGCTGAGGTGGAGGCTGTAAACAGGTGGTGGAGCGACTCTCGGTGGAGGTACACAAAGCGGCCATTCACGGCAGAGCAAATTGTAGCTAAGAGAGGCACTTTGAAGATCGAATATGCAAGCAATGCTATGTCGAAGAAGCTGTGGAAGATTTTAGAGGCTCGGTTCAATGTATGTTTTCCTGCAAGTCTGCACGATTAAAAGCTTTGGGCTAACCCGAATTCTCCAGAATGGCGATGCTAGCTACACATATGGATGCTTGGAACCGACTATGTTGACACAGATGGCAAAATATTTGGATACTGTCTATATTTCCGGCTGGCAATCGTCCTCCACTGCTTCATCCAGTGACGAGCCAGGCCCAGACCTTGCTGATTACCCATACGTATGGCTCCAGCCTCCGGATTCTATTTCAGCATGCTGATAATTTATAGACTACCGTCCCAAACAAAGTTGGCCATCTTTTCATGGCACAACTATTCCACGACCGAAAGCAACGAGAGGAACGAATTTCTACCCCGAAATCTGAGCGCAGCAAATGCCCGAGCGTCGACTACTTGCGTCCTATAATCGCGGATGCTGATACTGGGCATGGTGGTTTGACTGCTGTTATGAAATTGACGAAGCTGTTCATTGAGAAGGGAGCTGCTGGTATACATATTGAGGATCAAGCTCCGGGCACAAAAAAGTGTGGACATATGGCTGGAAAGGTATTAGTTCCCATCAGCGAACATATCAATCGTCTTGTGGCAATCAGAGCGCAAGCAGATATTATGGGTATGGTCCATCGCCCCAACTACAAATTTGAGCACACTGACGCAAACAAGGCACTGATCTTCTTGCGGTTGCTCGTACTGACGCTGAGGCCGCTACCTTGATTACAACTACCATCGACCCCCGAGACCATGCCTACATATTAGGCACTACAAACCCCAAGCTCCAGCCTCTTAATGATCTAATGATCGCAGCTTTTAACGCAGGCAAGACCGGTAGTGAGCTCCAAGCCATAGAAGACGCCTGGACCGCTCAAGCTGGTCTCAAGCTCTTTGACGATGCTGTTGTTGATACTATTAATAAAAGCGCCTATGTTAACAAGAAGCAATTGATTGCACAATACTTGAGAGCTGCGAAGGGGAAGAGCAACTCCGAGGCTCGCGCGATCGCGAGAGGTATTACAGGAGTAGACATCTACTGGGACTGGGATCTCCCAAGGACACGGGAGGGTTACTACAGATTGCAGGGCGGATGTCAATGTGCCATCAACCGCGCCGTTGCATATGCGCCTTACGCAGATGCGATCTGGATGGAGAGCAAATTGCCAGATTATGCGCAAGCCGAGGAATTCGCAAAAGGTGTACATGCCGTTTATCCTCAACAAAAGTACGTACCTTTTATTTGTCTTATTTGATTATTTATCATTGGAATTGGAATTGGAATTTTAATTCGTTCGACAGATTGGCATATAATTTATCACCGTCCTTCAACTGGAAGACTGCCATGCCCCGTCATGAGCAAGAAACCTATATTCAACGACTCTCTAAACTTGGTTACTGCTGGCAATTCATCACGCTGGCAGGTCTCCACACCACTGCGCTAATTAGCGACCAATTCGCAAAGGCGTACAGCAAGCAAGGGATGCGTGCTTACGGCGAGCTTGTCCAGGAACCAGAGATGGATGGTGGTGTGGATGTCGTGAAGCATCAGAAATGGTCAGGTGCGAATTATATCGATGAATTGCTGAAGATGGTACAAGGTGGGGTCAGCTCAACTAGTGCAATGGGCAAAGGTGTGACAGAGGATCAATTCCACTGAGTAAGGTCGAGATGAACGTATGGGAGGCTGTATAGTGTACTCTGTACAAAATTCAGAGCATTGTTTAGAACGGGGACGCATTAGTAGTATGAAATCATAAGAAACATTCACCATCTTCCTTCTCTTGGCGCGGTTTTAGCTAGCTCAAAATAAGAGAAGTGAAGACTACATATAATCTTCTCTCTTTCGAGATGATATCATAAGCTCCTCATCTATCATCATCAAGATGCTCCAGAGCTCAATGAGACGAAGATATTAGGTCGTCTGTCTGGGATAAAGTTTTTCGCCGCGTCGACCGGTGTAAAGGAAACCTATTATGCGAGCTGTTACACTCACCCTAGTTCTTTTTGTTATTGTGTTTCTTGTCGTGGTTGTTGCTTTCCCGTGGTACACGACGTGAATCTTTCTTGTCGTGACGGCGATTCGTTGCTATTGTTTGAGCCGCCGGACAGCAACTTTCCATGTTTCACGATAAACTTAGCCACTTCATATCAATTGCTCCAAGCTATTGTCCATCGGCAAGTTAAAAGCTAAGGGCGTGGGTGAAATGTTCCAACTGAAGTCAAAAAGGAATTTCATGCAAGAAAAGTTCTAGGCGGGAAACCCGAAAGAGGTATGGCTTACCCGCATGTCAAATGTCCGCCACGCGAGCTGTAGCCATTTTGTACTCGAGAACTCGAAAAGCTCCCCGTCATCACCATCCTTCTCCACATTTCCACATAGCAAAAACTTCCCTTCATAATCCGCATCTTCCAATGCTCTAACAACTCCATCGGACCTGTCTCCTAAGCATCCCTCGCCTCCCGCTTTCTCCTCCTCCTCTCAATTCCTCCACAATGTCCACGTCCCCGGCCCCGTCCTCGACGCTCTCCCCCTCTCCTACCCCAACTCCCTCAGTCGCATCCTTTGTACTCGCCTACCTCCTGATCGGCCTGGCCTGGGGCTTCACAACACCCTTCATCCGACGCGGCGCCCGGCTGCACGTGCCCCCTCCGCATCCAATCCTGTCCTCTCCTTCCGTGGCGAGGAGTTGGTGGAGGCCGAAGGTGCTGCGGTGGGTATTTGGGGTGTTGGATTTGTTGCGGGATTGGCGGTATGCGGTGCCGTTGGTGCTGAATCTCACGGGGAGTGTGTGGTTTTTTTTGGTGGTGGGGAAGGCTGGTGAGTTTTGCGTTGGGCTTTTTTTTTTGGGTTGATTAATTGATGCTGATACGTGGGATACTGTTAGAATTGAGCCTTACGGTTCCGATCACGAATTCGATGGCGTTTCTGTTTACGGTTTTGGGGGAGTGGGTTGTTGAGAAAAAGGTTATTGGGAGAGGTATGGTTCTTTTAAGATGTGGATAGATGAAGAGCATTGCTAACTGGGCGCTGTAGATACCTGGATTGGGATGCTGTTGTCTTTATGTGGGATTGCGCTATGTGTGCAGAGTAAATTATGATAGAGTGTTTTGTCTTGGGAATATGGTTATGGGCATAGAAGGCAAGTCCTTGCTCCTTGCTGGGCATATTTCAGATGTTCTGGGATGGCCTTCGACACCTCTTAAGAATCGTACCTCCAACTCAGAAAGATCCAGCGCGGCTCTTATAAATGCAACGATGGATGGGCTGCATCCAAGATACGTACTCCCATTTCTGGCTTTTTGTGCCAGTCAATCATGAGCTGCATTTGCGGGTCATCTTTTCAAGGTTCTATTCGAGGAACCGTGGGTTACGGAGGGATCACAGCCCAATTGTGGCGTAAATACCTCACTCGTCTTGGCAAGACGCGTGGACGTGGGCGTTTGACAGTAATATCTTGCTGGCAAGGCCGTCAGGACAAGGCAAGCCTCTGCTGCCTGGATAAGTTTATAGATTAGCAGAATGTGATATTCCGAATTTATCGTGATTAACAGCCAAAGTTTCATGAAACATGAATTGTTGTTCTCATTAGTCCTTCAGGTCACAGGTATCCGAAGATTGGCGATAAGGTTGCCGGGTTAGGGTTTGGTTTGGTGTCGGACAGGGATTTTGTACTGCCTCGCTTGTTTGTTGACATCCCTGCGCAACTCGGTCATGATCGTAATTAAACAGCGCGATCGTCGGGACCAGATCAGAGGCCAAAAACCCCAGATAGATGTAGTGACAATCAGAACTCGTTGCATTCTGCTATGATTATATAAGGAATTCCATGATTGTGACATATAATCCTTGTAAATAGCATTGGTGATCCATGTTCGTGGATTCTTCGCTTCCAGCCACAATCCGATATCCAGCCACGCCTTTATGTGAGGTACAACACACCACCACATAACGATTACTGCACGAAATCGCTCCTTTCTCTCTTTACAACTAACGCCATAGCTCTCTTCTCTGCATTCATCGACAGAATTATACAGTGGTGCAGCTCTAGATACCTTCAAGAATGAACCCTTAGCTCTGTTCAAACTCAACCTTCCCCAAGTCGCTCGAGGTTTCAGCTCGCGAGCAAAACCAAGCTTGATGACCCAGATCAATCATGTCTACCAAGATCGCCAAATCCAATGGCCTCAACGGTGTGCATACGGCAGGCATCTACGCGGATATGACAGTTGACGGTCCAGAGATTGGAACATTAGTCGTCATTGTTGATCGCGCGAAGAACCTGCCAAACAGAAAGTCGATCGGAAAGCAAGACCCGTATTGCGCGGCCCGGCTTGGGAAAGAAGCAAAGAAGACCGAGACTGACCGGAGAGGAGGTCAAACACCGAAATGGTATGTTCATGGTCACAATTGAAGCTCTACTCTCTACTAACACGAAGCTCTAGGGACCAAGAGCTCCGTTTTACTGTCCACGATTCTCCAGACTACTATCAGATGAAGGTGTCGGTCTTTAACGATGACAAGAAAACCGAGTTAATTGGCGAGACGTGGATAAACCTGCAAGAAGTCGTTGTACCTGGCGGAGGGCAGAATGATCTTTGGCACAACTTAAACTATAAAGGCAAATACGCCGGTGAGATTCGGATCGAAATCACATACTACGACAGCAGACCCAAGCAAGAGAAACCGTCTGAGAAGATGCGGCAGAGCGCTTCTAACGCAGCAATGGATGGAGCTCGTGATGCAATGGCTGGGCCAAGAGAACCAAAACCTGCGCCGAAAAGAAGGCCTCTACCTGCAGATCCTACGAGTGCATCTCCATCACCAACCGCAACTCCGCCCCAATTCCAAACACCACCACGAGGATATCAAGCGCCTCAGGCTTACGTCCATACCCAGTCTCCACTACAAGCTGTAGAATACAGCACGCCACCCCAGAAGCTCTCACAGTCACAACATGGACATAGACAAAGTCTTGGAGGCATGAATGCTTATGCGACACCTCCAAGCATGATAACTGTCACATCAACGGGAAGGCCTATGCAGGATGAGATCTACGACCCTCAAGACAATTATGAGGCGAGCAACTCAGGTTATCAAGGTCGATATGAAGATCAAACCGAAAACCGGAGGAGAAGCTCAAACGTCCGCTACGACCAGTATGAAGCACCTTCAGAGTTACCTGCACCTTTCGAATACGGTTCGCGACCAAATACTGATGGTCCTCCACCACCTCCGCCGGCACACAGAAGCAACCATGCAAGCCCAGCTGGCGTTCAACCATCAAACCGGCAATATGAGGACCCCCACTTTAACACCGTACGAAATGCTTCGTTTGGAACGTCGCAGCAAGATGACTTTCGCCATTCCATGCCTGCATATAGCCAACCCATGTCCTATCAGGCCTACACTCCTCCGCATCACCAAGATGAGCAAGCATCCTACCCACAGAACAATGTTTACCACGAAACGACTCCACGGCATCATTCTCATGACGGAAGAATTAGCGAGAACTATCGTTCAATGCAGCCGACGGTAGAAGATGACTTTTCTTCACCCGCAAATCCGTATCCATCCACATATCGTAGTAGCGAGTCACAATCATCCGACTATGACGACCGAAGATATGATCAGATCCCTCCGACGGCACCTCTGAATCTGAGTGGCCGAGGGAGCGCTGCATCTGGGCAATACAACCCTTCTGGCAGTTCCAACCAGCAGTACTATGCCGCTCCTTCCTCCAGCGTATCACCCGTCTCTTACAGAGAGTCGCCCCTCATGGGCTCAGAAGTATCTTCGCAAACATCATACAGCCAAGTCAGCCAACAAAGTCAAAGGAGTCAAAACCAGATAAGCCAAAAAGATGACTACATGTCACGCTCGCCAGGAGGCTACGTCCCGCCTCTTCCTCCAACTTTGGTTGCAGGAATGGATCCTGTAATTGCTCAAGAAGTATCTGAACGCATATACATCGAAAATCGTTCCAGCTACAACCAACACGGTGCAAACTCTTCCCGCAATCGGTATCCTGAGCAGCCCAATTATCGCCAAAGTTATCCACATCCTCATCACAAAGAGGCAACAGCGTTCGTGCCTGCTACATCAGCAGCAGCAGCAGTGCCATTTGTCCCAGCAGCGGCAACTTATGATGACCGCCAAAGTCGAATGTCCACTAATACTTATACACCAGTCATCAAGCCACGAGCTATCTCGCCAGATACACGTGTACCAGCACGCAAGTCGGTCAGCCCATCTCCTGGGCCCTCTTCTGAGGGACGCCGGCTTTCTGGAATCCCTTTTGGCCCTGATGCTTATAATGCACTAAACCCCAATGTGAGCACTAAAACTCCGCCTACAAATCCACAATCAGCTTCCAAATTGGATGGGCACAATCTTTTAAGCCAAGATGACGACTTCGATTCCAGCGCGAAAATTATTTTGCATGATGGGCGTGAAGTAGATCCGTCTGACCACTTACCAGAGACGAGCTGGGCACCTGAACCCGAGACCCGCGGACCTAAACAACCAGATAGCAGCCGTACTCGTCCTATGCCCGGAGGAGCTCAACCGATGCCTAGTTCTGGACCTAGATTGCCCCGTCAAACGGCGCGTCCACATTCGATGGGGGCAGCAGTCTCGTCCCCGATTCATCCGACGGGAGGCTACTCTGAACCACCTGCTCCTGTGGGCCGCAACCGGCTTCAAAAGAAACCCAACAAGAGCTATGGAGCTCCTACAGCACATTCCAGCCCCTTAGCGCCCATCAGTTCGTATCAAGACAATAGCTTCACACCTAAAGCTTTACCGAGAGCCCAAACCCTAGATTTTGCTGGCGAGAATGGGTACGGCTCGTATGGAAGTGGCAAAGGAGGCAATCAAGGAGGTTACGCCCGTAACAGCGTTGCAGGACCACCTCCAATTCCAGCGAAAGTGCCCATGAACCATGGATCGGCTTCCTTGCCACCGACTGAGAATGCATGGGCGCTTTTGGAAGAGATGAAGACCATTGACCTAGGAGGTGGGAGGTCAAGGAGGAGAGGTGATTATAATCGTGCCTTTGCCTGAATGTTTGTTGCTGGTTTTTAATAACCTTGTTTATATACCACTATAGATCGCATGTCTGTAGGCTTGGGATGGGATGATGGGCTGTATGTAGATTTATTAGGCGGGAAATTGGGTTGGTTATATCGTGGTTATGAGGGATCTGGCGTTCTGTTGGTGTATAGGGTAATTGAATGGAAAGATGACTTGAAAATACTCACTTTTGATGTTGTTCTGGATGCCTTTGTGAATGAGCTTTTATATTTCTCGAAGGCACGAGTAAGCACATTTCCCAGCTCGAACTTATTCAAGCCGCCGAGACGAATACAGAAGATCAAATGTGATCTCATCAAGGAAAGAAGCCAAAGATTCAGCCCTTGGCTTATAACTACCTTGCTATTCATACAGTTAGGTTTGGGCGCGCCCTTTGTGAAAAGTTAAAAGCTCCAAAACCATTTCGACAACTTGCGAGACAACGTTGTCCTAGAAAGTAACTTCCAACATAGAATATTGCTACAATCAAACCTGCTCTTAGTCAAGAAGAACAATCGTCCCCTGAGCAGGTACTAACCCAGGAGCACCTCATCAGCAGATATAAACATCCTTAACCTCAAATTGAACGTGTCTCTTCCCGAAATAGCACTCCCCTTCCTTCTCCAATTCCTCATCTTTAAAAAAAAAAAATAAAAAAAAAATAAAAATACTCAATCCTTCCCGTCTTCTCCTCTCTCTTCTAAGCTTATGCACTCCGCAACATGCATATCGCATCCATAACAGCTCTTGGTTCCAGCCCGTTCCGCATATCATTCGCAAACTGACACAGCACCGCACCTATAATGGCAAGCCCGATATCCGGCAATTCTGCAATCGCGCCGAATCTTCGTGCCATAGCATGACTCAGGCGCTACGTGCTTGCGGATCCCCGTGCTCAATTATTGACTCGATGGCGCCGTGTTTGTGGTACACGACGCCGTAGGTCTTCTGGAAGCCTATGTGTCCGCCAGACTATTCGTTTGACGAGCTTCTCCACAGTAGCGCGGCAGCGCTGGAAATCAATGGGTGCTGCAGTTGCTTCTGGAGGAGTGGGCTGAGGACGAGCGCTTTTTGGGGACGGATGTTTTGCCACAATGGGCAAAGGGTTCTAGGATTTTCATTGGGACCAGCGGGTTAGAAGTAGCTATTGATGGGACCGATTGATGCCAATTGGGTCTAGAGGTAGCGTTGGAATTAAGCTGAGCAAGAGGAGCTGACCGTGTGGAGCTTGGTGCAGGTGTGGCTGCAGATAGTGTCTGTTGAGAGTGTTAACAAAACGTAGTAATAAAAAAGCAACTTGGTAGGAGGCCTTGCAGTCGCGGTAAAGGTCAATGTCTCTAGGGTGCTGTCGCTACTAATGTGTTGTAGTTGAGAGGCTCCTTCTCTAGTAGAATAGCAGCTGTATGCCAAATTGATGCCAATGAGTGAATGATGACCGCGCGTAGCGGCTGCACTCAAAAGAGCATGTAGTATTTCAGGACGCAAGGCTCTGACTTTCATGAAGGTAGTCACTTCAACTTAATGTTTGCTTCGATCCTCGGAAATACCTCCGCCATTCATGTCGTTGGCGTAGGCATCATAAGAACGTTTGCTGGGAGCTGCAGTAGAAGTGAATGGCAATGAGTTGGGCAGTGTTATACCAGACATAGCGACAACGAAGTCGACAATATCTTGTAATGCTATTACTCAGTTAATTGGAGGCTATATGCAGGTTGAAAGTCAGAAGCTGGGGTGTTGTAGTTCAACAGGTGGGGCCAGCGGCATGACACGTCTTATACACGTTATTAGTCGCGACGCGATTGAGTTGTGTCACGCTATCACGTGCTGTCCCTCGGGCTATGTACATACCCGCCATATAATATATTGTGGTGGGGTTCCGTGGTCCTCTATAAAATTCACATGATCAGGGCTCGCACTAGGGTATTTATGTATTTAGCTAAGCTCGTAGATTACCTTCGAGCCTAACTGCAGTCGATCTATATCTTGACAGTCACCTTCGCGCTTCGTTCGCGGGTCAAATATCGTAGGCTTAGCTGCGTGATCGAAATCGCGAGCCGCGAAGTTCATTAGGTCTTGCGACAGACGGTGCACGGACGATCGTCTTCCCATCCCTCTCTTCTTCGTGAATGGGCGCGTAACGATTTCGATGACTCTCTCCCTTTTGTCCGCAATGCCTGCTTTGGCTAAAAGGCGGAACCGAGCCTCCAAGGGTGTGCTATCATTGGTACGAGTTAGGAGGACAGCAAATAGATAGTTGGGTGGGATGCCAGCGTCGTCTCCAGCGTCTGGATTGTTGCTCTTCTTGATATTCCACCAGACGCCATTGCGGCGGCCAGAATCATCGTCAACGCGTGTATTGGAAGAGCCTTTGATGAAGTAGCGCATTTTGTAGGAATGCTCCGTCTCTCGAGTGTTTTGAGTTTCGGACCCAACTTGGCCTCTTAGGGCTGCCTCGACGCCTCTATGACTAACGCCTACGGTTGCTACCACCTTCTTATTCTTCTTGATTCGCACAAAATTCTTTTCTCAGAAATCCACAATTTCTTCATGCACACGCTCTAGGATAGAGAACGGTGCTGTGGAGATGACCGCCGGATTGCATGGTTTATCAGATCCATCCTGGTCGTAGAAGTTAACCTCCATTGTGAAATTGTTGAACGCTCCTTTGTCGACGCAGACGAGTTGAGGAGCAAAGATGATCAACGAAGCAGGCTCCTTTTTATCTCTCGCCAAATATCCGTGAATACAACACTTAATATCGACGTCAACTTTAAACTCTGCATCATGCCGACTTTGGTAGATCTTGCGAGCCGGGATTATGGTAGGCGACCGTGAGAAGCAGAAAAGTCCCATTATTTCGAAGATAGGATG
>Ga0335072_10005539_pt1 | contig 18596 bp, 15 predicted proteins | sample Lox_Sample_21_FD_206725 | JGI IMG/M metagenome (GOLD analysis project Ga0335072, IMG submission 206725) | Soil microbial communities from Loxahatchee National Wildlife Refuge, Florida, United States - Lox_Sample_2.1 | ecosystem: Environmental > Terrestrial > Soil > Wetlands | place: USA... | reverse complement strand
CCAGCAGGCGGCCACGTTCGGCCAGGCCTGCTTTGACACCGGCGACGCGAAGAACACGTACGGCACGGGCAACTTCATGCTGCTCAACACGAGCACGGAGGCCGTGCAGTCCAAGTCGGGCCTGCTGACCACGGTCTGTTACAAGATCGGGGACGAGGCGGCGGTGTACGCGCTCGAGGGTTCGATCGCGATCACGGGTGCGCTCGTGCAGTGGCTGCGCGACAACCTGCACATGATTCAGGCTGCGCCGCAGGTCGAGGAGCTGGCCAAGTCCGTCGACGACAACGGCGGGCTGTACATCGTGCCGGCGTTCAGCGGCCTGTTCGCGCCGTACTGGAAGTCCAACGCCCGCGGCGTGTTCGCCGGGCTGACGCGGTACGTGAACGCGGGCCACATCGCGCGCGCCACGCTCGAGGCGACCGCGTTCCAGACCCGCGAGGTGATGGACGCGATGGAGGCCGACTCGGGCGTCACGCTGACCGAGCTCAAGGTCGACGGCGGTATGGTCGCCAACGACCTGCTCATGCAGTTCCAGGCCGACATCCTCGGCGTCCCGGTGATCCGTCCGGTGGTGGCCGAGACGACCGCGCTCGGCGCTTCCTACGCGGCCGGGCTCGCCGTCGGGTTCTGGAACAGCACCCAGGAGGTCCGCGACAACTGGGCCGAGGACAAGCGCTGGGAGCCGAAGATGGACTCGGCCAAGCGCGATGAGTACTACCGGGAGTGGAAGAAGGCCGTCACCCGGACGTTCGACTGGGTCGACTGAGGCGTCCCCGCCGGAGGCGGCCCAAGGCGCCGCCGTCAGGCGCCGCCGGCCAAGTTCATTCAAGCGGCCGCTTCCGGCGGAGTAGGCTCCACCCATGACGACGCTCGCCACCGATGTCCTGGTAATCGGTGGCGGCGCCACGGGCGCCGGCGTGGCCTGGGACAGCGTGCTGCGCGGCTTCGATGTGGTCCTGCTCGACCGCGCGGACCTGGCCGAGGGGACGAGCGGGCGCTTCCACGGCATGATCCACTCGGGCGGGCGCTACGCCGTCAAAGACCCCAGCGCCGCGAAGGAGTGCATCCACGAGAATCGCATCCTGCGGCACGTCGCCGCCGACTGCATTGAGGACACCGGCGGCTTCTTCGTTTCGACGCCGTGGGACGATCCCGCCTACGGCGACCGGTTGCTCGAGGGGTGCAAGGCCACCGGCGTGGACTGCGAGGAGCTCAGCGTGGCGACCGCGCTGCGCGAGGAGCCGCGACTGAACCCCGGCATCTCCCGCGCGTTCCGCGTGCCCGACGCCAACATCGACGTGTGGAAGACCGTCTGGGCGATGGCCCGGGGCGCACAGGAGAGGGGTGCGCGCGTGCTCCCCTACCACGCGGTCGTGGCCATCCACCGCACGGGCGACCAGGTGACCGGCGCACGTCTGCGCGACGCCCGCACGGGCGACGAGCTCGACGTCGAGGCGCGGGTGACCGTCAACGCGTCGGGGGCGTGGGCCGGGCAGATCGCCGACATGGCCGGCATTGAAGGGGTCCGGGTGTTTCCGGGCCGGGGGATCATGATCGCGATGAACCACCGGCTGGTGAACACCGTCGTGAACCGCTGCGAGATGCCGGGCGACGGCGACATCATCGTCCCGATCCGCACCGTGTGCGTGGTCGGGACGACCGACCAGGTCACCGAGGATCCGGATGACCAGAGGGTCATGCAGGACGAGGTCGACGCGCTGCTCGACGACGGCGAGAAGCTCGTGCCCGGCTTCCGCCAGGCCAGGGCGCTCCGGGTGTGGACGGGAGTCCGCCCCCTGTTCGAGGACGCCAAGGCATCCGACACCGCCACGCGCGACATCACCCGCGCGCACGCGTTACTCGACCACGCCCAGCGGGACGGCGTGGACGGCTTCATCACGATCACCGGCGGCAAGCTGACCACCTTCCGTCTGATGGCCGAAGACACCGTCGATGCGGTCTGCAAGCACCTCGGCGTGGATCGTCCGTGCGCCACCAAGACCGAGGTCCTCCCCGGCTCCGAGGAAGGCCAGACCTACCACCTCGGCGAGCGGCTCGGCCGCAAGGAGGCCCTCCTGGCCGACGAGCAGCTGATCTGCGAGTGCGAGCTGGTGCCGCGCTGGAAGGTCGAGCAGGCGATCGAGCGCCGCGCCACCACAAACCTCGACGACATCCGCCGCCTGCTGCGGCTCGGCATGGGGCCGTGCCAGGGCGGGTTCTGCATCTACCGGGCCGCCGGCATCCTGCACGGGCTCGACCACCTCGACGCGGAGCAGGCGGACGGTGCGCTGCTTCAGTTCCTGAAGGAGCGGTGGAAGGGCATCTGGCCGGTGCTCTACGGCGACCAGCTGCGCCAGGCCCGCCTCGACGACTGGATCTTCCAGGGGGTCCTCGACGTGGAGCACCTTCCCGTGACGCAGGCGGAACAGGTCCCGGCATGAGGGGCGAGCTGCATTACGACGTGGTGGTGATCGGCGCGGGCACCGCCGGACTGACTGCGGGCGCCCGGCTGGCGGAGGGCGGCGCGCGCGTGTGCGTGGTTGCTAAGGGGGTCGGCTCGACGCATCTCGCTCCCGGGACAATCGACGTGCTCGGCTACGCCCCGGGACGTGTGTCCTCGCCGGCAGCGGCAATCGAGGAGCTGGCGGCCGCCCGGCCCGATCATCCGTACGCGCTCCTCGGCGTCGACACGGTCACCGAGGCGGTTCGGTGGTTCGCATCGACCGTCGAGTCGGGGCCGCTGCCGGGCTACCGGTACATCGGCGAGACCGAGAAAAACCTGCTGCTGCCGACCGCGGTCGGCGCCCTGCGCCCGTCGGCGCTCGTGCCCGAGACGATGGCCGCGGGTGACATGGCCGGGGGCAACGGCGGCAGCGTGTGCATCGTCGGGACGCGCTCGTTGCGCGATTTCCACGGCGCCCTGTGCGCGACCAACCTCACCCGCGCCGGCGTCGAGGCCCGCGCGGTGGACATCGAGATCGAGGTCACCCGCGCCGACGAGAACGCGCTCGGCCTGGCCCGGCGGTTCGACGACCCCGCCTGGCGCGCCGCCTTCGCAGCCCGACTCGCGCTCAAGCTGGGGGCCGACCAGCGCGTCGGCCTGCCCGCCATGCTCGGCGCGCGCGATCCGCACGGCGCCTGGAGTGACCTCGAGCAGCGCCTGGGGCGGCCCGTGTTCGAGATCCCCACGCTGCCGCCGTCCGTTCCTGGCATGCGCGTGTTCGAGACGCTGCGCACGGCGCTCCGCCGCGCCGGCGGGCGGTTGATCATCGGGGCCGAGGTGGTCGACGTGGAACGCGACGGCGCGAGGATCAGGTCAGTCGCCACCACCGCCGCCGGTCACGAGGCGAGCTACTCCGCGCCGTGGTTTGTGCTTGCCGCCGGCAGTTTCTCTTCGGGCGCGATCGCGCTCGACTCGCGGTGGGAGACCCATGACCAGGTGCTGGGCCTGCCGCTGCGCGGCGCGCCGGCGACGGGCGAGCCGCGCTTCGTGGGCGACTACCTGGCCGAGCAGCCGATGGCTCGGGTCGGAGTTGCGGTCGGCGCCGACCTGCGAGCCGACGGGGCCGAGAACGTGCTCGTGGTGGGGGCCGCGCTCCCCGGCGCGGTGTCCTGGCGGGAGATGTCGGGCGAGGGAATCGCTTTGGCCAGCGGCTCTCGAGCCGCGCAGCACGTGCTCGCCCAGGCCGGCGCCTCGGCGGGAGCGGCGGCATGAGCGACGGGGTCCTCGAGGATCTGATGCGGGGGTCGCTCGACCACTGCGTCAAGTGCACGATCTGCGAGACCCAGTGTCCGGTCTCGAACGTGACGCCCCTGTTCCTCGGCCCGAAGTACACCGGCCCCCAGGCCGAGCGCTATCGGGTGGCAGGCGAGCCGTCGGTCGACTCGTCGGTCGACTACTGCTCGGGCTGTGGAATCTGCTCGCTGGCGTGCCCCCAGGGCGTGAAGATCGCCGAAATCAACGCCCAGGCGCGCGACAAGCTCAAGCGCCAGAAGGGGATCCCTTTGCGCGATCGGATCATCACCCGGCCCACCTGGCTCGGTCGCGCCGGCACGCCGGTGGCGCCGATCGCCAATCTCACGCTGTCCTCGCGTCCGCTGCGCCTGCTCGCCGAGAAGACGCTGGGCGTGCACCGGGATGCGGCGGTGCCGAAGTTCGCCGGCCGGCGCTTCTCCAAATGGGCGAAGGACCACCCGAGCCCTCCGACCGGGCGCAAGATCCTCTACTTCCACGGCTGCGGCACCGAGTACTACGAGCCGTGGGAGGGGCAGAAGGTCATGCAGATCCTCGAGCACAACGGCTTCGAGGTGATCGTGCCCAAGCAGGACTGCTGCGGCCTGCCGCTCCAGTCAAGCGGGCTGTTCGACGATGCGCGCAAGGTCGTGCTCCGCCGCGGCCGTGAGTTCGCCCCGTACCTGCGCGATGACCCCAACCTGCTTGTCGTCGGCAACGCCACGAGCTGCACGCTGATGCTCAAGCGCGAGGGGCGCGAGATCCTCACCCTCGAGGACGATCCCGACCTCAAGCTCCTGTCCGAGCGCACGTATGACATCTGCGAGTTGCTGCTCGAGCTGCACGACCGCGGCGAGCTCAAGACCGACTTTCAGCCGGTCAACGAGCGGGTGGCCTACCACGCGCCGTGCCAGCAGCAGGGCCACTACATCGGCAAGCCGGCGCTCGACCTGCTCGCGCTGATTCCCGGCCTCGAGGTGGACGAGATGAATGCGCGCTGCTGCGGAATCGCCGGCACGTATGGGCTGAAGGCCGAGAAGTACGACATCGCGATGGCGGTCGGGGCGGACCTGTTCGGCCAGGTTCGCGCCTCCGGCGCCACCGAGGTCGCGTGCGACTCGGAGACTTGCCGCTGGCAGATCACCCACGGCACGGGGCTCGGGTCGGTGCACCCGATCGACTACCTGCACCGGGCCTACCGACTCTGAGGGTTCTCTGACCGTGGTCGGGATCGTGGTGGTGTCCCACAGCGCGGCACTGGCCGACGGCGTGGTCGCGCTCGCGCGCGAGATGGGTTCGCCCGAGCTCGCGCTCGAGGCCGCCGGCGGTACCGAGGAGCCCGACGTGCTGGGGACGAGCGCCGAGCGCGTCCAGGCCGCGATCGAGCGGGCCATGTCCCCGGACGGCGTGCTCGTGCTGATGGATCTGGGCAGCGCGCTGATGAGCGCCGAGTTCGCGATCGAGCTGCTCGGCGAGACCCCGGGCAAGGTCATGCTGAGCGAAGCGCCGCTCGTCGAGGGAACGGTGGCGGCCGCGGCGGCCGCGAGCGGTGGCGCCTCGCTGACCGAGGTGGCGGCCGAGGCCCGCGGCGCGCTCGCGATGAAGTCCTCGCAGCTCGGGGTGCAGGACACCGGGCCCTCGGACACTCGGACTCCTGGCCCCATGGATGCCGAGCGCAGCGAGGCCCCCAAGAATGCCGCGGACGTCGAGGCCGCAATCCTGGTCCGCAACGCGATCGGGCTGCACGCGCGTCCGGCGGCGCGATTCGTGCAGACGGCGGGCGGATTCGACGCCGAGGTTCGGGTGGCCAAGGCGCCGGATGGCCAGCCGGTGAAGGCGACCAGCCTCACCAACGTGGTGGCGCTCGGCGCCCGCTTCGGCGACACGCTGCTCGTGTCCGCGTCCGGCCCGCAGGCGGGGGAGGCGATCACGGCACTTCAGGAGCTGGCCGACGGCGGCTTCGGCGACGGCCTCGCCGCATCGGCCCCGGCCCCACCCCCATCTGTCGGCGCGGCCACGTACACCAACTTTGACGACGATACCGGCGTCACCCGACGGACAGGCGCCGCCGCGGCACCGCCTGCGGCCGGCACGGTGCTGACCGGCGTACCGGCTTCGGCCGGGGTCGTGGTCGGGCCGGCCCACCTCCTGGCTGGCGCGTTCGCGCCACCGCCGGACGGGACGGCCGACGACCCCGAGCGCGAGCAGGAGCGCCTCGGCGAGGCGATCGCCACCGCGAGAAGCGCGATCGAGCGCGACCACGACACGGTGGCGGCCCGCGCGGGCGAGAAGGACGCCGCGATCTTCAACGCCCATCTCGTGCTGCTCGACGACGAGGCGCTGCTCGAGCCGGCCTACGGCGCGATCGAGCACGGAGCCACCGCCGAGCGCGCGTTCTACGACGCCGCGATTGAGGTCGCCGGCCGGTATCGCGCGCTCGAGCAGCCACTCCTGCAAGAGCGCGCTGCTGACGTGCTCGACGTGGGCCGCCGGGTGGTCGGGGCGCTGACCGGGGGCGCGAAGGACGCCGACACCGGATCGACGGCGACCGGAATCGTGATCGCCGGCGAGCTCACGCCGGCCGACGCCGCCGCCCTCGACCCAGAGCGCGTGACCGGCATCGCCACCGCGCACGGCACGGCAACGGCCCACGCGGCGATCCTCGCCCGAGCCCTCGGCCTGCCCGCGGTGGTGGGCCTGGGCGAGGAAGTGCTCGCGATCGCGGACGGCACGACCGTTCTGCTCGACGGCGAGGCCGGGTCGATTCAGGTCGACCCCCCGCAAGAGGTGCAGCGCGATGCGAGCGAGCGCCGCGAGCGCATCCAGGTGCGACGCGCCCGAGCGCGGGAGCGCGCGCACGAGCCCGGGGCGACGAAGGACGGCACCCGGATCGAGGTGTTCGCGAACCTGGGCAACACGAGTGAGGCCGCCCACGCCGTCGAGCTCGGCGCCGAGGGGGTCGGGTTGTTGCGCACGGAGTTCCTGTTCCTCGACCGCCCCGAGCTGCCGAGCGAGGACGAGCAGGCGGACACGCTGCGCGAGATCGCCGCCGCGCTCGACGGCCGCCCGCTCGTCGTGCGCACGCTCGACGCCGGCGCCGACAAGCCACTGCCGGCGCTGCCGATGCCGCCCGAGGCCAACCCTTTCCTGGGGGTCCGCGGAATCCGGATCGGCCTGGAGCGCACCGAGGTGCTGGCCACCCAGCTGCGGGCGATCCTGCGCGTCGCGACCGAGTACCCGGTCAAGGTCATGCTGCCGATGGTCGCGGTGGCCGAGGAGATCCGTGCCGCCCGGGCCGTGCTCGACCAGGCGCGCGCCGACACCGGGATCGACGTCCCGCTCGAGTTCGGGATCATGGTCGAGGTCCCGGCCGCCGCGCTGACCGCGGCGCGCCTGGCCGAGCACGTCGACTTCTTCTCGCTCGGGACAAACGACCTGACCCAGTACACGATGGCCGCCGAGCGAGGCAACGAGCGCCTCGCCCCGCTCCTGACCGGGCCACAACCCGGGGTGCTCAAGCTGGTCAGCGAGACGGTGGCCGGAGCGAAGGCGCACGGCCGCTGGGTCGGCGTGTGCGGCGAGCTCGCGGGGGACCCGCCCACGGCGCTGCTGTTCGCCGGCCTCGGCGTGACCGAGCTGAGCATGGCGCCGGCGCTTGTGCCCGAGGTCAAGGAGGCGCTGCGGGGTGTCGAGCTAACCGACGCTCAGGCGGCGGCCGGGCAGGCGCTCGGGGCCGACAGCGCCGCGGCGGCACGCGCCCTGGGCGCTGCCTTGCTGTGAGATACGCTCATGCTCACGTGGAAGCCGGTACGTTGAGCTCCCTGCGCTCGTCCCGGATGCTCGCGGTAGGCACGGGGCTGAGGGTCGCCGCCTGCCCCGTGGTGATGGCGCTTGTGCTGGGTGCCTCGTATACCGCGGCCGCGATCGTGTTCGTGATCGCCGCCGGGACCGACTGGCTGGACGGCCGTCTGGCGCGTCGCTGGGGGGTCACCACGCGCTTGGGCGCGTTCCTCGACACGACCGCGGACAAGCTGCTGGTCGCCACGGCGCTGATCGCGCTGGTCGCCGTGGACCGCGCCTCGCCCTGGGTTGCGCTGGTGATCGTCGCGCGCGAGTTCACGATCCTCGGCCTGCGCGCCGCGGTCGAATCCGGCGGGCGCCGGTTCGAGACCTCGATGCTCGGAAAATGGAAGGCGACGGTCCAGTTCATCGCGATCACGCTCGCCATCGTGCGACCGGATGCGGTGATCGGCGGCGCCTACCTCGACCAGTGGGCGATGGTGATCGCCGCGATCGTCACCGCCTGGTCGGGGATCGATTACATCGTCCAGTTCTCCGCCGCGCTGCGCTCCTAGACCCGCGGAGTGGCTCGAGTATTCGTCACCGGTGGGACGGGCGTGATCGGCACGGCGCTCGTCACGAGCCTGCTCGAACGGGGTGACGAGGTCGTCGGCCTGGCCCGCTCGGACAGCGCGGCGTCGGCGCTGTCCGTTCGTGGCGTCAGGGTGGCGCGCGGCGAAGGCTTCGATGAGGCTGCGCTGGCGCGGGGGATGGAAGGGTGCGAGTTCGCGTACAACGTCGCCGGCGTGAACTCGCTGTGCGTCGAGGATCCGCGACCGATGCAGCGCATGAACGTCGACGGCGCCGTCGCCGCCGTGCGCGCCGCCGCGCGCGCGGGCGTGCGCCGGCTCGTGCACACCTCCTCGGCGGCGACGATCGGGGAGGCGCCCGGAACGGTTGGCGACGAGCGCACGCCCCATCGGGGCTGGTACCTGTCGACCTACGAGCGGACCAAGACCGAGGGCGAGCAGGCCGCGCTGGCCGCGGCGGGCGAGGTCGGCCAGGACGTCGTGTGCGTCAATCCATCCTCGGTGCAGGGTCCGGGCCGCGCCGGCGGCACCGGGCGCTTTCTGCTCGCGTTCCTCGACGGGCGCCTGAAGGTGTTCGTGCCCACGGTGGTGAGCCTGGTCGACATCGACGACTGCGTCCGCGGCCACGTGCTCGCCTGCGAGCGCGGAGTCACCGGGGAGCGTTATCTGCTGAACGGGATGACGCTGGCCATCGAGGACGCGCTCGGGCTGGCGGCGGACGTCGCGGGCGTGCAGCTCCGGCCGCGGCTCGTCCCGCGCGGCGTCGCCACCGTCGCGGCCTCGGCGATCGAGCGGGGATTCAGGCTGGCTGGACGCCATCCGCCGGTCTGCCGCGAGATGGTCCGGACGCTCTTGCACGGGCACCGCTATGACGGCTCGCGCGCCGAGCGCGAGCTTGGACTGCGCTACACCGAACCGCGCGAGACGATCCGCAAGACCGTCGCGTGGGCGCGGGCGCAAGGTCTCATCCGTCAAGCCCCGTCCTGAGCGATTTGCTGGCGGTGGCGGCAAGCGCGAGCAGGAGCTGCCAGGCTGCGAGCAGGAGGAGCGCGCGGGTGGCTCCGATGCTTGCGGCCAGCACGCCGCCGGCCAGGGCTCCGAGGGCGAGCATGCTGCCGGAGATGAGGCGGGCCACGCTGTTCACCCGGCCCCGTAGCTCGTCGGGGGTGAGCGTGAGGCGAGCGGCGACCACGACGGCGTTCCAGGTTGGCCCCCCGAGTGCGATCAGGGCGGCGATGGCGCCGAGCAGATAGGGATTGTGGGTGAGGACGAGGAGGGGGAGGAGCACCGCCTCGACCCAGAACAGCCCGATCACGACGACGGGCGCCGGGAGGCGGCTTGCCGCGGCTGGTGCGAACAGCGAGCCGATCAGCCCGCCGATCCCGATCCCGGCGATCATCACCCCGACTGCCGCCGGCGCGGCGCCGTGCTGGCGAGCGCGAACGATCAGCACGAGCTCGAGCGCGATCCACATGAAGTTGGCCGCGGCCACCGCCAGGGCGGAGTTGCGCAGGAAGCCCTGGGACCAGAACCACCGGAGTGCCTGGCCGATGGCGGCCCGGGCTCCCTGCCGCTCTGCGCTGCGTTGCTCTTGGAGCGGAGTTCGGACCAGGAACGCGCCGAGCGCAGAGAACAGGTAGGAGATCGAGTCAAACGCGAACGGCAGCAGGCGCGCGGCTCCGAACATCAGGCCGCCGAGCGGCGGGCCGGCGAGCGTTGCCGCCTCGAGGCGTGCCTGGTTTCTCGCGACGGCCTCGGAAACCTGGCTGGGAGATACCACCAGTGGAAGGGCGCCCTGCTCGGCGACGCTATAGATGACTTGACGAGTCCCTGCCAGGAACGCCACGACCATGATCTGGCCGAACGGCAGGTGCCCGAACGAGAGCGCCACGGGCACGGTGGCCAGCGCCACCGCGCCGATCAGGCTGCTCGCGATCATGATCGTACGTCGGTCATGGCGGTCGACCAGCAGCCCGGCCGGGAGGTAGAACACCAGCACGGGCACCTGATTGGCGAAGCCGACAAGGCCCGCCTTCGCCGGCGAGTGCGTCGTGGCCAGGACCAGCAGCGGGAACGCCACCAGCGAAATCTGCGAGCCGAGGGTGGACACCACCTCGCCGCTCCACAGCAGCAGGAAGTCGCGGTTGCGACGTAGCGGGACCGTCGTCATCGGTTGATGGTTAGTGCCCGAATGTTCCTGGACGGTCACCCGGGCTTCTCCCCGCACGGTGAACGTTCGTCGAGCTCCGGATCGGGCGGCAGGCCGGACGGCGCCGGCCTGCCGATGGGATCGGGATGCCACCAGCTCTGCACTCGCTTCACGCCACCCGCGAGGCCCGTCGTTCGCGCACCACGATCCTGCGTGACGGGTCGGCCGTGCGCGTGCGCCCGCTCGAAGCCGGCGAAGAGCCCGCGCTGCTCCGGCTCGTGGAGAACCTCTCGGCCGAGTCTCTGTACTCGCGCTTCTTCGGGACCCCGACGCCCGAGCGGGCCGTCGGCTCCCTGGCGGACTGCCTGCGGCCCGGCGACGCCGCGATCGTCGCCCAGGGCGGCGCACAGCGCTCGATCGTGGCGCACGCCGGCGCGTTCAGGATTGGCGAGGACCGCGCCGAGGCCGCGTTTCTCGTCGCCGACGAGTGGCAGGGGCGCGGCCTCGGGTCGATCCTGCTCTCCCGGCTGGCCGCGACCGCCCGGGAACGAGGGATCGCCACGCTCGTGGCCGAGGTGCTACCTGGGAACGACCCCATGTTGGCCGTCTTCCAGCGCTCGGGCCATCCGGTACGGGTTCAGCCCGGGGATTATGGGATCCGGGTGCTGATCGGCACCTCGCCGCTCGCGGTGACCGACCCCCTGGCCGCCTAGCCCGCTCTCAAGTCCTGCCCGGCCCGGCCGATCAGTTCGGTCAGGGCGCCAAACCCATGGCTATCGAGGAGTACATCGACATCGAGGAGCGCCCGTCGCGCGAACGCGGCGGCGTGTGGTCGCTGGTCGAGCTCTCTCAGCGCGACGGTGAGCTCGGGGAGCTCAGTCGCGACGTGTCGCGGGCGCTCGACACGCTGGCCCAGATCACGTCGGAGTTCTCCTGCGACTCGGCGCGCAGCTCGCTCGCCGTCTCGGTGATCACCGACAACGTGCAGCACCTGGCGGCTCAGCTCCAGGACGTCACCGCGCGCACCAGTTCGCTGCGGACATCCTCGGAGAGCGCGGCTGGATCCGCGGCCGAGGCGGCCGAGCTCGCCGAGCAGCTCTCGCGCGAAAGTGGGCGCGGGCTCGACGTGCTCCGCCCGCTGATCGACGCGACGCGACAGATCAGCGAAGAGGTCGTTCACGTACACGAGCTCGTCCAGGCGCTCGCCCGCAACGAGCTGGCGAGCATCGGCGAGTTCTCGGCCATCATCGACCGGATCGCCGACCAGACCAAGCTGCTGGCGCTCAACGCCGCGATCGAGGCGGCTCGGGCCGGAGAGCACGGACGCGGGTTCGCGGTCGTCGCCGACGAGGTCGGGAAGCTCGCCTCCGAGACGGCCTCGCGCACGGCCCAGATCCGGGAGACCGTCAAGCGCACCCGCACCCAGATGGACGAGGTGATGGGCGTCATGTCAAGCGCCCGGGAGCGCTCGGCCAAGACGACCGAGGACGCCGACACCGGGCTCGAGGTCCTCGAGCGGATCGCCGAGCTGATCGGGTCCTCCAACGAGCGGGCGACGCAGATGGCCGGCCTGGCCGACGAGCAGCGCGCCGACGTCCAGGGCATCGATGCCAACCTGCAGGCGATCACCGGCGGGAGCGCCGAGATCGAGCAGCACGCCGCGTCGGTGGCGCGGGCCCAGCTCGACCTGACCTCGAGCGCCGAGCGGGCCTCGCTCATGCTCGCGCGATTCGACACGGGTGGCGCGATCTCGAGGCTGCGGGAGCGCTGCGAAGGGCTCGCCGGCGAGCTGCAGGCGATCCTCGAGACCGCGATCGACGAGCGGCGGGTCACCCTGTCGCAGGTGCTCGATCCGCGCTACGAGGAGGCACGCGGGGTGCTGATCTCCCGCTTCTCCCGGCTGTTCGACGTGTCGCGGGCCGATCCGGCCGGCTTCTCTCCGCCCAAGTACCACACGGCCTACGACGCGCTCGTCGACCGCGCGATGATGGAGCGGATGGACGCGGTGCTGGCCGCCGAGCCCGGCCTGACCTTCGCGCTCCCGTTCGACCTCAACGTCTACGCGGCGGCGCACAACACCGTCTTCTCCAAGGACATCACCGGCGACCCGGGCCGGGACCTGGTCGGCAACCGGACCAAGCGCTTCTTCCTCGACTCGCCCGCACTGACCCGGGCGTCACGGGCGGAGATCGGCGTGAAGCTACCGGTGGAGATCCTCACCCGCCAGCAGATGCTCGCCGCCGGCGCGAGGCTGACCGAGCCCGCGCACGACAGTCGACCATTCCTGCTCCAGACCTACGCGCGCGACACCGGCGCCATTCTGACCACGCTGTCGGTGCCGCTGTACGTGAAGGGCCAGCGCTACGGATGCGTGTGCCTGGGCTGGGATCCCGAGCAGTTGCGCCGCTGAGCAGGTAATTCCTCCCGCCCCCGATCGGGTAGCGGGAGGGTATGAGGACTGACTTAGTCCCCCAGAGAGGTCGATCCGGCGGTAGGATCGCTCCCACACCGCTGAGCAGGAGCGAAGGAGTGGAGCACCTTACGTCCATCCCGGGGGCGACAGCTTCGACGTCCGCCCCACCGCGCCCACGAGTCAGCAAGTTTCTGATCCCCGAGGTCATCTTCGGCGTCGGGACGCTGACCGAGGTCGGTGGCGCCATCCGGCGCGTCGGCGGCCGGCGCCCGATGCTCGTCAGCGATCCTGGCGTAATGGCGGCCGGGTGGGTCGAGCAGGCCGTGCCGATCCTGGCCGATGTCCGGGTCGAGTGGTCCTTGTGGCATGACCTGACCCCGAACCCGAAGGACGTCGAGGTGCAGGCCGCGTTCGAGCGCTACCTCGAGAGCGGCTGCGATGCGCTGCTGGCCATCGGCGGTGGAAGCTGCATCGACACGGCCAAGGCCGTGGCGATCCTCAGCGGCAACGGCGGGAACATCCTCGATTACGAGGGGATCGATCGCGCCACCAGTCCGATCCCACCGATGGTGATGGTGCCGACCACGGGCGGCTCGGGCTCGGACGTGTCGCAGTTCTGCGTGGTGACCGACACTAAGCAGCGGTTCAAGGCGACGATCGGCGGACGCGCGCTCGTCCCGGACGTCTCGATCACCGATCCGGAGTTGCAGACCACGATGTCGCCGGAGCTCACGGCGCACACGGGGATGGACGCGCTCAGCCACGCGATCGAGTCGTGCGTGTCCGAGGCCTGCGACTTTCTCAGCAAGGGACTCGCGATGTCGTCCATCCAGGCGATCGTGGAGCATCTCCCCGTGGCGGTCGACGATCCACTCGACCTAACCGCCCGCGAGGGTATGGCGCGGGCCAGCCTCCAGGCCGGAATGGCGTTCACCAACGCGCTGCTCGGGGCGACCCACGCGATCGCCCATCAGATCGGCGGCGCGCTCGACCTTCCGCACGGCCTGCTCAACGCGATCCTGCTCCCGCACGTAATGCGCTTCAACGCCGAGACGCACGCCGACCGCTACGTAGACGTCGCGCGAGCGCTGGGCGTGAAGACAGACGGGCTCGACGCGAGCGCCGCGGCCAACTGCGCGATCGAGCGCGTCGAGGAGCTCGGCCGCGCGCTCGAGATCCCCGCGGGGCTGCACGACATCGGGGTAAACCCGGTCGATTTCGACCGGTTCGCGGTGGATGCCCTGCGCGACGCCTACATCGCCACCAATCCAAGACCAGTCAGCGAGAACGATGTCCGCCGGATCTGCGTCGCCGCCTACTGAGACCTCGGGCGTCGACCCGCTGGCGCTCGAGCGGCTGATCGGCGTCCGCTCGTCCAAGCCGAGCTTCTACGCCGCGTGGCGTGACAAATCGGCCCGTCTGGATCACACGATCGAGACGCTGGAACGGATCTCCTCTGCGCTGTGCACGGCGCCGGCGGGGCCCGTCGCCGTGTGCGACGCGGTCGTCGAGGCGGCCGCCTATCACTTCGACGCGCGGTGGGCGGCGATGGTGTTCTCCGGCGCCGAGGCCGGGGGCAGGATGCCGCGCGTCATCGTCCACGCCAGTCACTCCGTCATCCAGCGCTGGGAGGTCCCGCCGCGGATGCTCGCGACGCTCGCCGACCAGACGCTGGCCGCTCAGCGTCCGGTGCTCGTCGCGCGCGAGGAGGGAATCGAGCTCGGCGGCGAGCCGTGCGCCGCGGTGGCGGCCCCGATGCCCGTGCACGACAAGCTGGCCGGGATTCTCGTCGTGGGGCTGCCCGACGACGTCGAGGTCGCGCCCGGCGATGTGTCGATCCTGGTCACGCTGGCCAACCATGCGGGCGTCGCTCTGCACAACGCCTCGCTCTTCCAGGAGAACGAGCGCCGCGCGACCGAGCTCGAGCGCCGCCGCTCAGAGCTCGAGGGGACACTGCGGCGGCTGGAGCAGGCCGGCCGGCGCCAGCTGCTCAGCGAGGAGCGCAACCGGATCGCCAGGGAGCTGCACGACAGCGTCGCCCAGCACCTGCTGACGATCGGGATGAACCTCGAGTGGTGCCGGCGTCAGGAGTCGACCTCAACGGCCGTGCTCGAGCGGGTGCTGGCCGCCCAGTCGCTGGCCCGCTCGGCGATGGACGAAATTCGCGAGGTGATCTTCGGGCTGGCCAGCGACGGTCAGGTCGAGCTGCCGGGGGCGCTGCGCGAGGTGCTCGACGACGTCGAGGCCGGTACCCGGCTGGAGGTCGGGCTGCGCGTCTACGGGCAGACCCAGCCGGTGCCCGCCGCCACCCAGCACGCGCTCGTCCAGATCGCACGCGAGGCACTGTTCAACGTGGTGCGCCACGCCGAGGCTCGCCATGCGTGGGTCACCTTGCGCTGGCGGCCGCAGGTGGTATCGCTGGCCGTCGCCGATGACGGTTCGGGCAACCATATGAGGCTCCAGCACCAGCTGTTCATATCGCAACCCAATGGCGATCACCTCGGGCTGACGGGGATCGCCGATCGGGTGCGCGGGCTCGGCGGCGCCGCGTGGTTCGAGCGCCGGCGCGGAGGCGGGGTAAAACTGCGAGTCGAGGTGCCAATGGGCGGGACAGCCAGTGTCGGCTGAGCCCGTTCCGGCCGCCCCCGCCCGCGTACTCCTGGTCGACGACCACGCGATCGTGCGCCGCGGGCTGCGCTCGATCCTCGAGCTCGAGCCCGACATCTCCGTGGTGGCCGAGGCGGGCGACCGGACCGAGGCGCTCGCCGCCCTCGAGCGCTCGAGGCCCGACGTGATCCTGCTCGACCTCAAGCTGAGCTCGGACCACGACACCGAGGGGCTGGAGCTGTGCAGCGAGATCGTCCGGCGGCGACCGCAGTCGAATGTCGTGATCCTCTCGACGTTCCTGAACGAGAGCCTGCTGAACCAGTCGCTTCGCCGCGGCGCGAAGGCGTACGTGCTCAAGGAGGTCGACGTCGTCGAGCTTGTGCGCATCATCCGTAGGGTCTCGCGCGGGGAGTCGGGGTTCGACGGACGCAGCGCCGAGATGGTCAGGGCGCTCGTGGCCGGCGAGCACTCCGCCGGCGACCCGGAATTCACCCAGCGTGAGCGCGAGGTCACCGAGCTCCTCGCCAGCGGCCTGACCAACGCCGAGATCGGACGCCGGATCTTCGTCAGCGAGAGCACCGCCAAGTTCCACGTGCGCAACGTGATGCGCAAGCTCGGCGTCCACAGCCGGGCCGAGGTGGCGTACGCCGCGGGCAAGCGCGGACTGCTCGACGGCGGACGACCGCCGGGGATCGCAGGCGGGCCTTAGCTCTTAGCCAATCCTTAGGCAAGTTCCGTCCAAACGGGTCGATTACCAGGGAACGGTTTCCTCGACCAGGGACGGTTTCCCATGTCAATCAGTGCCATCAACGGCGCCAACAGCGCCTGGTACACGCAGGCGCAGACGCAGGCCCAGCCGGATATCTCCGACCCCGCTCAAGCGTTTTCGAGCCTCGTCTCGCAGGACGGCGCGTCGAGCGGTCAGCTCCAGAACGTAGCCAACGGCAACGGCAACGGCACCGCGCCGGTCGGCCATCACGGCGGCCACCATCATCACGGGATGGGAATGGCGGCGCAGCTGCTCGACTCGAGCGCGGACTCGGACTCGAGCACGGATTCGAGCACGAGCCAGGACGGCGCGTCCCAGCTCGCCCCGGGGCAGGCGCTCACGTCGCTGCTCGCCGCGGGTGCCTACGCCGGAGCGGCTGCCACCGACAGCACGGCCGCGACCAGCGCCACCAGCCAGCTCGATCAGTACATCTAAGGCGCCGCCGTCAGGCGCCGCCGACCAGCCTAATTTCCGGCGCGCGTCGTGCCCAGCCCTCGTTCAGCAGCTCGAGCAGCGCCTCCGGCGGATGCGCGCCGGACGCGCCGATCGCACGGTCGATCACGAACGTCGGCACGGCGCTGATTCCGAAGCTGCCCGCCGTACGCTCGTCCTCGCGGACGTCGTCGGCGTAGCGGTCGCTGGCCAGCATCTGGCGCACCTCGTCCTGATCGAGGCCGACCTCGCCGGCCAGACGGACGAGCGCTTCGTGGTCGCTCATCAGCTCGCCCTCGGTGAAGTAGGCGCGGAGCAGGCGCTCCTTCATCGCGTCCCCGAGTCCATGCTCGGTCGCGAGGTGGATGACGCGGTGGCCGTCGAACGTGGCGCCCGAGCGCTGAATGTCGAAACGGAAGTCGAGGCCCTCGCCGGCGGCCGTCTCGGTCATCTGCTTCTCCATCTCGCGGGCACGCTCGACGGTGATCCCGTACTTCTCGGCCAGGCGGGCGGCACGCTCGCCCTCGCGCGCGGGGGGCGCAGACGGATCGAGCTCGAAGCTCCGCCACCTGACGCGCACGTCGTCCCGATGCTCGAAGCGCGCGAGCGCGGCCTCGAAGCGGCGCTTACCCACGTAACACCAGGGGCAGGCAATATCAGACCAAATCTCAATATCCATGATTGACATAGTTGTCGGCGGCGCCTGACGGCGGCGCCTTAGTTCCAGGGTAGCTCGCTGCGGTGGCGCCAATAGGTGTCGGGGTCCTGGGCGAGATCGTCGAGGCCTTCTGGCTTGACTTCGAGGGCGCCGAGATTGCTCTGGAGCTGCGCCGCCGTGTCAGCGCCACTCAGCGCGACGTCGACCCACGGCTGGGAGAGCACGAACGCCAGCGCGAGCGCGTCGGGCGTCGCCCCGGCCTCGCGCGCCGCCGCGATCAGCTCCGGGACGTCGCCGCGGTCGGTCAGGCGGCCGTTGGCCAGCGCCTCCTTGATGATCACGCCCAGCCCGGCCTCGTGCGCGGCGGCCAGCGCCGGCCCGGCCGAGCGCTCGAGCAGGTTGAACGTCGACTGCACCGAGTCGAACCCGCCGACCTCGAGCGCGCGCTCGATCGTCTGCGCCTGCGCCGGCCCGGTTGTGGTGAACCCAATGAAGACGCCGGTCGCTCGCAGCTGCGCCAGTTCGTCGAGAACCTCGTGGTCGTCGAGCACGCCGCTCTCGATCGTCGCCGAATGGATCTGATACAGGCGCAGGTGATCGCCCAGCAGCGCGCGCGTCTCGGCCAGCTGACGGCGCAGCATCGGAGCGTCCAGCTCCTTGACTTCGTTGACCTCCGCGTCGGTCCGCCAGCCCGCCGTATACCGGTAGCCCCATTTCGACCCGACGGTCACGTCGTCGCGCCCCAGGCCGCGCGCGTCGAGCCAGCTGGCCAGGAACGCCTCGGCCTTACCGTAGGAGCGGGCGGCGTCGAAGTAGCGCACGCCGCCGGCGTACGCCGCATCGAGCACCTCGTGCGCCGCGCGCTCCATCGAGGCGACGTCGGTGTGCCCGGCCAGATCGGCGGCGTGGCCTACCGTGATGTACCCGGGGCGGCCCAGCGCGGCCAGGCCGATGCCGATCCGCGTGACGCGCAGCCCCGTGTGGCCGAGCGTCGTGATCATGATCGCCGCAGCAGCTCGGGAAGCGCGCGCATATCGTCGAACACTACGGTCCGCGGCCCCGCGAGTACATCTCCCGGCGTCAGCCCGCCGGCGTACGCGAACACGTCCATGTCCGCGGTGCGTGCGGCCTGCACGCCGTAGCGGCTGTCCTCGACCACGACACAGTGCGCCGGCGCGACCCCCATCCGCGCCGCGGCGTATAGGAACAGATCGGGCGCGGGCTTGCCGTTGGCCACCTCGGAGGCGCTGAAGATGTGGCCGGCGAAGCGGTCGTACAGGCCGGTCAGCTCGAGCTTGAAGCGAAGCCGCTCAGGCGGGCTGCTCGAGGCAACGCAGACGGGCAGACTGATCCGCTCGAGCGCCTCGTCGATGCCGGCGACAGGCCGCAGCTCCGCCTCCAACGCCCGGCGCAGGCGCCGCTCGCCGCGTTCCTCCCAGCCGTCCGGCGGCGGGTGGCCCAGCTG
>Ga0335072_10005538_pt1 | contig 18596 bp, 13 predicted proteins | sample Lox_Sample_21_FD_206725 | JGI IMG/M metagenome (GOLD analysis project Ga0335072, IMG submission 206725) | Soil microbial communities from Loxahatchee National Wildlife Refuge, Florida, United States - Lox_Sample_2.1 | ecosystem: Environmental > Terrestrial > Soil > Wetlands | place: USA... | reverse complement strand
TTCGGCTGGAAGCCGGCGAATCCTGACGCGCTGGCGATTCTTGGCGATGACGATCATCCGGGATACTCCGACTCGCAGCTATCGGAGTCGCTGGTGGCGAAGGTGGTGAACGCGGTTGCGCGCAGCGCCTACTGGAAAGATTCGGCGATCATCGTGTTGTGGGACGACTCGGAGGGTTTCTATGACCATGTGCCTCCGCCGCAGTTTGAAGAGTGTCCCGACAAGGAGCCGTGCGGCGATGGTCCGCGGGTGCCGATGCTGCTGATCTCGCCGTATGCGAAGTCGGGCGGCGTCGTTTCTGATTCCGGCGATCATGTGTCGTTTGCGAAGTTTCTGGATGTGCTGTTCGAATTGCCGCCGCTGGCCTCGCTGCCCGACGAGAAGCCATACCTGCCCGAGGGACCGCGCGACCTGAGCCCGCGGCTCACGGATTTGCTGGGTGGATTCGATGCGGCGCGGCTGGCCGGTCGCAGAGCGCCGATTGCCGCATCGGAGGCGGAGATCCCCGATGCGGTGGTGAACACGTTTCCGCCGCCGATGAGCTGCAAGGATACGGGCGTGATGCCGGTTGTAATCCCTGGCGCGTCAGCGAAGCCGCCCGAGGGCTGGATGAATACGCTGCCTTAGAGGAGTTGCAGGACCCAAACAATGCAAGGCCGCCGAGCCATCGGCGGCCTTTTGCCAGTGGGCGCCGGTCGCAGGTTTCTATTCCGTGCGCAGGGCCTGCATGGGGTCGAGGTGCGAGGCGCGCCAGGCCGGCACGAGACAGGCGAGGACGGCGACGGCGAGCAATGTGGCGGTGACGCCTCCGAGGACGATGGGGTCGACGGGCCTGGTTCCAGAGAGCATCGACTGGAAGAGGCGCGAGACGAGCAGGCTGGCGGCAACGCCGATGCCGAGTCCGAAGAGGGCGGGGCGCAGGCCGTCAAACAGGATGAGCTGGAGCAAGTGATCGCGGCTGGCGCCAAGCGCCATGCGGATGCCGAGCTCAGTGGTGCGCTGCGTCATGAGGTACTGCAGCACGCCGTAGAGCCCGACCGAGGCGAGGATCAGCGAGAGGATGGCGAAGCCGAGCACCAGCGTGGCGCTGAGGCTGGCGTTGCCGAGCGATTCGCCGATGACCTGATCCATGGTGAGCACGTCAGAGACGGGCAACTCGGGATCGAGCGCTGCGATCTGTTTCTGCACGGTGACGGAGTAGGAGAGCGGGTTGGATTCAGTGTGGACAGCGAGGGCCTGGAAGTTGATAGCGCCGACGGAGCCCATGAGAACCGGGAAGTACATGGTGGGCTTGCCGGCCTCGTCGACGCGCCAGAGCGTGTCACCGACGACGCCGACGATCTCGAAGTCGGAGTCGTGCATGGCCTCGACGTGAATGCTCTGGCCCACGGGATTCTCACCGGGGAAGTATTGTTTGGCCAGTTGCTGCGAGATGATGACCTTGTGGCTGAGGTCGCCCGTGTCGTCGTTGGTGAAGAAGCGGCCGCGCAACAGAGGAATGCCGAGCGCCGTGAAGTAGCCGGGATCGGCGGTCCGGGTAATCGCATCAGGCATGTCGGCGACGGACTTGGGAAGTGGATGGTTCTTGATGAGGAACATGTCGTCGCCACCATAACCGGCAGCGGGCAGGGTGGAACCGAGTGCTACGCCACGCACGCCGGGTACGGCGCGCAGCCGTTCGAGCAGCGCCTCATTGAATGCGTTGACTTTTGCAGGCGTGTCGTATTTCTGCTGCGGCAGCGAGTAGCCGAGGGTGAGGAGGTTGTCAGTAATGGAGCCGACGTCGGCCGAGCGCAGGTGCATGAAGCTCTTGAGCAGCAGGCCCGCGGAGATAAGAAGCACGACGGTGACGGCGATCTCGATGGTGAGGAGCGTCTTGCGCAGTGCGGTGCGCGAGACGCTGCTGGAGCCGGTGCGCGTGGAGGTGAGGAGCGACTTGATGACCGACTTGCCGGTGGTGGAGAGGGCGGGCAGGAGTCCGGCGATCAACGCGGCGGCAAAGATGAGGCCGAAGGCGAAGAGCAGAACCATGCTGTCGACGTGAATGCCCTGGGCGGTGGGAAGGTCTTTCCAGGCATGCGCAAGCCAACGAGTTGCAGCGGTGGAGAGCGCAGTACCTGTGACGCCGCCGGCGATGCAGATGAGCAGGCTCTCTGTAAGCTGTTCGCGAATGAGGGTAGCGCGCGGAGCGCCGAGAGCGCTGCGGATGGCGACTTCTTTCTGGCGGGATGCGCCGCGCGCCACGAGCAGATTGGCGACGTTGAGGCAGCCGATGAGGAGCATGCAGCCGACGGCGCCGAGGAGAACGGTGAGCGGTTTTTTCACGCCCTTGGAAAGGTCGTCGTTCATGGAGCGGGGAGCCACATCTTCTGCGACGGGAGCCGGAGAGTACTGCTGATGCAGACGATATTGGATGGCGCTGACCTGGCTGAGCGCGCTGGCCAGGCTCACGCCGGGGCGCAGACGCGCGATGACGTGGCTGAAGTGGAAGTCGTGATGATGAAGGATGTCTTCCGGCAGACCTGCTTTGTAGGGGACCCAGAGCTGGATGGTGGCGTCGGGATAGGTGAACGATGCAGGCAATACACCGACGACAGTGTAGGGCTTGCCGTCAAGGTGGATCGAACGGCCGATGATGGAGGCGTCGCCGGCGAAGCGGCGCTCGAAGATGCTCCAGCTGAGCATGACCGCGGCGCCGTCGATCTGGTCTTCAGATTCAGTGAATGAGCGGCCCAGTGCGGGTTTCACGCCGAGGAGCGGGAAGAGATTCCAGGAGCCGCCGCCCACGTGGATGACCTCGGGCAGTTCGCCGCGCTCGCCGGTGAGGTTGTACTGGCCGTAGCGCCAGATGGCCATGTCCTGAAAGCCGTTGGTCTTGGAGCGCCAGTCGTAGAAGTCAGCAGGGGCAACGACGTTGTAGTTAAAGCCGTCGGTATTCATCTGCGGGGCGCGGAAGTGCTCGTAGAGCATCACCAGCCGGCCAGGATCGTTGAAGGGAAGCGGCCGCAGCATGACCGAACGCACGATGGTGAAGAGGGATGTTGCGGCGCCGATGCAGAGGGCGATGACGAGGACGGCGATGAGGGAGAAGCCGGGTGTGCGCAGCAGCGTGCGCATGGAGTATCTGATGTCGCGGGCGAGCGTGCCAAGAGCGGGCGGCGTGTTTTGCGTCCACAGGGTTTCGCGGGCTTTTTGCACGCTGCCGAGCTTGATGCGCGCCTGGCGATGGGCGTCTTCGCGCGACATGCCGCGGGCCATGTTGTCGGCGGTTTCTTCTTCGAGAAAAGACGCAATCTCATTTTGCAGATCAGCATCGGATTGCCTGCGGCGGAAGAATCTCAACCAGCTCATTGCGCGCCTCTTTCTGCCGGACCTTCGCCCATGACGAGGCCGATGGCGCGGGTCATCTGGCGCCAGCGCTGGGTTTCGCGCAGCAATTGTTTTTTGCCTGCGGCGGTGAGGCGATAGAACTTCGCTTTGCGGTTGTTCTCGCTGGCTCCCCAGAACGACGAGACCCAGCCGCGGTCTTCGAGACGATGGAGCGCGGGATAGAGCGAGCCCTGTTCGACCTCGAGGACGTCTTCAGAGCTACGTTCGATGATCTTGGCGATGGTGTGGCCGTGGGCATCGCCGGAGACGAGGGTGCGCAGGATCATCATATCGAGCGTTCCCTTGAGCATTTCGGCATCGGTGGCCTGGGGTTTCATAGTCTTCTGGAGTCTCCACTCGATCTTCTATGGGAATGTAGCTTACACCACTCGAAGTTCTATGGGAAGGGGTTTGATGTGCATTGAAGAGAGTTGACAGAATGGGAGGCCGGTTGCAGACTGACATAGATAAACTATGTCAAGGAGCTTGAAGAAGAAACGATGGCTGCATTGATCCGAAGAAGACCGAGCGCCGACAGCGATCGCGACGAGATTCCGCCGGGCACGCTGTATGTACTGATTCTGAAGACGCTGGCTGTGCGGGGGAGGCTGCACGGGTACGAGATCGCGGAGCACATCCAGAGCGGATCGGACGATGTGCTGCAGGTAGAGGAGGGGTCGCTGTATCCGGCGCTGCAGCGGATGTTGATTAAAGGGTGGGTGACGGCGGAGTGGGGCGTGACGGCGGGGAATCGCCGCGCGCGGTATTACACGCTGACGGCGGCGGGCAGGAAGCAACTGGGCGTGGAGATGGAGCAGTTTGAGCGGGTGATGGGCGCGATTGCGCGGATTTTGCAGACGGCATGAGGAGATCAGCATGAGCCTTGCCGGGGAATGGATGCGGAGAATCGCGATGTTGCTGGGCCGCGGCCGGTTTGATCGCGACCTGGAAGACGAGATGCGCCTGCACATCGAGTTGCGGCGCGAGCAGCAGATGGCGGACGGGCTGGATGCGGAGACGGCACGCGCGGCGGCGCAGCGGCGATTCGGCAACACGGCGCGGATGCGGGAGAAGAGCCGGGCGGCGTGGGGATGGAACTGGCTGGAGACGCTGGTGCAGGATGCCGGCTATGGCGTGCGCGCGATGCTGCGTACACCGGCGATCACGGTGGTGGCGCTGGTTTCGCTGGCGCTGGGGATCGGCGCGAATACGGCCATCTTCAGTTTTATCGATGCGGTGCTGCTGCGGTCGCTGCCGGTGAAGGACCCGCAGCAGCTGGTGATGCTGGGCGAGGGGAACAGGGGTGGGATTACCTTCAGCGTTCCCAACACCGATCTGTACTCATATCCGTTCTATCGCCAGTTTCAGAGCAAGAACACGGTTTTCTCGGATACGGCGGCGATCTTCAGCATGAATCATCATGTGCACGGCTTTGTGGACGAGCGCGAAGACACAGAGCTGATCAACGTGAAGATGGTGTCGGGCACATATTTCCAGACGCTGGGCGTGGGCGCGCAAGTCGGGCGCGTGCTGGATGAGAACGATGACAAGGGCGAGGGCGATCATCCGGTGGCGGTGATCAGCGACGGATTCTGGAAGCGCAGCCTGGGCAGCGATCCAACGGTGCTGCACCACACGCTGCGGCTGGGAGAGAAGACGTACACGATTGTGGGCGTGGCGCCTGCGGAGTTCTTTGGAACGACGGTGGGCGAGTGTCCGGATGCGTGGGCGCCGTTGTCGATGACAGATTTCATGCCGCCGGGCTGGGGCGGGCATAAGGACAACTTCTCGGAGTCGCTCCATCTGTTTGGCCGGTTGAAGCCGGGAGTGACTGCGGCACAGGCCACGGCGCAAGTGAATGTGCTGTTCCGGCAGATCCTGACTGGGTTTTCTGATGCGAAGCTGACGCAGGAGAAGATGGCCGCGCTGGCGCATGCACATGTTCCGCTTACGTCGATGGAGCGTGGACTGTCGGGGCTGCGGATGACTTATTCCAAGCCGCTGAAGGTCCTGATGATCACAGTGGGGCTGGTGCTGCTGATTGCCTGCGCGAACATTGCGAACCTGCTGCTGGCGCGCTCGACGGCGCGCGCGCGGGAGCTGGCGCTGCGCCAGGCCCTGGGCGCGCAGCGGCTGAGGATTGCGCGGCAACTGCTGACCGAGAGCCTGGTGCTGGCGCTGGCGGGCGGCGCGCTGGGCATCGGGTTTGCGGCGGTGGCGAACCGTGTTCTGTTGCGAATGATTTCGAATGGGCGGGAGACGATTCCGCTGAATGTTTCGCTGAATCTGAATCTGCTGGCGTTTACGACGGCGGTGACGGTGCTGACGGCATTGCTGTTCGGGACCTTGCCGGCGCTGCGCGCGACGCGGCTGGATCTGACCACGAGCCTGAAGAGCGGGCAGGCCGGGACGGCGGCGGGTGGCAGAGCGCGAGCGGCGAAGGTGCTGGTGATCGGGCAGGTGGCGTTTTCGCTGCTGCTGATGATGGCGGCGTGCCTGTTTCTGCGGACGCTGAACAACCTGAGCCGCGTCGATGTTGGCTTCAACAAAGAGAATATTTTGCGCCTGGATATCGATTCGTCGGCGCTGGGGCTGAAGGGCGACGATCCGCGGGCGAATGCGCTGTTCCACGAGATTGAAGAACGCGTGAGCGCGCTGCCGGGTGTGAAGGCGGCGAGTTTTTCGGCGTTCACTTTTAATGAAGGGAGCTGGAACGGCTGGGTGGTCGCTCCCGGTATGCCGGTCAGCGAAAAGATTGACGTGAATCACAACGTGATCGGCAACAGCTACTTCAGAGTGATGCAGATTCCGCTGATAGCGGGGCGGGCGTTTGGTCCGCAGGACACGGCGACCTCGCAGAAAGTGGTGATCATCGGGGAGCGCATGGCGCGGCATCTCTTCCCGAATGAGCCGGCGGTGGGACGCACGATCCTGAACGGCGTGCCGGGCGAGCGCAACCCGCCGGATCAGGAACTGGTGGTGGGAGTGGCACGAGATGTGAAGTTCCACGATCTGACGGCGCCGGATCTCTACATCGATTACCTGCCGTACAACCAGAGCGGGTGGGGCTTCGGCGACTTCGAGGTGCGTTACACGGGAGACTTTGGCGCGGTGGCGAAAGAAGTGCAGGAGGCGATTCACGCGGTCAATCGCAATTTGCCGATCTCGAATGTGACCACGATGGACGCGCAGGTGGCGCGCTCCTATACCGACCAGAGGATGGTTGCGGAACTGTCGGCATTCTTTGGGCTGGTGGCGGTGTTTTTGTCGTGCATCGGGCTGTATGGGCTGATGTCGTACATGGTGAGCCGGAGGACGAGCGAGATCGGGATCCGCATGGCGCTGGGCGCGAGCCGGGAGGAGGTGAGCTGGCGGGTGATGCGCGAAGTGATGGCGTGGGTGGTTGCCGGGATCGCGCTGGGCCTGCCGGTGACGCTGGAAGGCGGCAGGCTCGTACAGAAGATGCTGTATGGGATGAGCGGAACCGATCCGCTAAGTCTGACGATTGCGTGCGTGGTGCTGGCGGCGGCGGGGATCTTTGCGGGGTATCTGCCGGCGCGAAGGGCGGCGCGGGTGGATCCGATGGTGGCGCTACGCTGCGAGTAGCGCCGGGCGAAGTCTCGAGACGCAGGCCGGATTTGGAGGGTCTAGCGGAACTCGCCGGGGAGTGCGGATTGTGTCTGGCTTGCCATCTGCAGCACGCGTAGTTTGCCGCCGATCCAGCCACAGGGTAGCGCGAGCACGACGAGGGCCAGCGGATACCAGTGCGGACCGAGCGACTTGTTCCAGGTGACGACGGCGCCGATGAGGGCGATGGCCATGCCGATGGCAGCGCCGATGAGCGCGTGGCCCATGGGGGCGCGCGGCGCCAACCGGGCGACGACGTAAGAGCTGAGAATGCTGTAGAGCGTGCGGTAGCCGGTGGCGATCGCTGATTGCATGTGATTCATAGGCGAGCCGAGAGTGGGCAGGACACCGAGCGCCTGAAGGGCTATGTCGGTGGGAAGAGTGATTGCGATGTTGACGATGAATCCGGCGAGGAGAGCGAGGATGCTGCGGCCGAGGCGGCGTGGGCCCTGGGGTTGAAATTCGTTCTGGCTGCTCATCGTTCGTTGCCTCCAGGATCTTTCAGGGCCGAATACAGATTTGCTGACAGCTTCGTGGGAAGACTAGCAAATGGCGTCGAGCGGCGGCATCAAAAAAAATCAGGTCCCGGCGCGGAGGCGACGGGACCCGGGATGATGCAGCGGTGGCCGGCGGGCTACAGTGCCGATTCGCCGCGCTCGTCGTTGCGGATGCGGATGGCTTCGTCGATTTTGCTGACGAAGATTTTGCCGTCGCCGATGCGGCCGGTGCGGGCAGCGCCCATGATGGCCTGGATGGCGGTTTCTTTGCGGTCGTCGGTGACGACCAGTTCGATTTTGACTTTAGGCAGAAGGTCTACGGTGTATTCACGGCCGCGATAAAACTCGGTGTGGCCCTTCTGGCGGCCGTGTCCGCGGGCTTCAAGAATGGTCATGCCTTCGATGCCGGCTTCAAGCAGCGCATCTTTGACGGCGTCGAGTTTGGAAGGCTGAAGTACCGCCTCGATTTTGAGCATACGTAGTAAAACCTCGCTTGACAGCGTAACAGGCTTTGGGGTGCCGTGCGCCAGTCGGGTGAATCCTTTTCGTTAATGTTCGTCAACCGTTCAGGTCGTAGCCCTCTTCTCCGTGCTGCGAGAGGTCGAGGCCCTCGTGTTCGTCTTCAGGTGCGAGGCGCAGACCGATGACCTTGTCGACCACAAAGAGCAGGATGAGGGTGCCGACGATGGAGATGCCCCAGGAGATGGCGACACCGGCGGCCTGGTTGAGAAGCTGGCTCCAGTGGCCGTCGATGGCGCCTGTGGGAACGCCCTTTCCAAAGGCCGCATTGATGGAGGCGGTGGCGAAGAGGCCGGTGAGCAGCGCGCCGAGGGTTCCGCCGGCGCCGTGGACGCCGAAGGCATCGAGGGAGTCGTCGTAGCCGAAGCGGGCTTTGACCTTGAAGACCATGAACGAGCAGAAGGCTCCGGCGATGAGGCCGATGAGCAGCGCCGGGAAGGGTTGCACAAAGCCGGAGGCGGGGGTGATGGCGACGAGTCCGGCAACGGCTCCGGAGATGGCGCCGAGGGCTGTGGGCTTGCCGTTGTGGATCCATTCGGCGATGGTCCAGCCAACAGCGGCGGCCGCAGCGGCGAAGTGGGTGTTGATGAAGGCGCTGGTGGCGAGTGGGCCGGAGCCGAGTGCGCTGCCGGCGTTGAATCCGAACCAACCTACCCAAAGCAGGCAGGCGCCGATAAAACTGAGCACCATGGAATGCGGCGGCATAGCGGTGTGCGGATAGCCGAGACGTTTGCCGAGATAGAGAGCGGTGACGAGGGCGGAGACGCCGGAGGTGATGTGAACAACGGTGCCGCCGGCGAAGTCGAGCGAGGGAATGTGGCCGCCGTTGGCATTGAGCAAACCGCCGACGCCCCAGACCATGTGGGCCATGGGGCTGTAGACGAGCAGCGACCAGAGCGAAAGGAAGACGGCCATGGCGCTGAATTTCATGCGCTCAGCGAAGGCGCCGGTGATGAGCGCGGGGGTGATGATGGCGAACATGAGCTGGTAGACCATGTAGGTCTGCTCAGGAATGGTGGGTGCGTAATCGGGATTGGGGGCGAGGCCGACGCCGCGCAGGAAGAGGTGTTCGAAGCCGCCGATGAAGGCGTTGCCGTGGCCGAAGGCGAACGAGTAGCCGCAGATGGCCCAGAGGATGGTGACGAGGCCCATCATGGCAAAGCTCTGCATCATGGTGCCGAGGATGTTTTTGCGGCGCACAAGTCCGCCGTAAAAGAGGGCGAGGCCGGGGCCGGTCATCAGAAGTACGAGCGCTGCCGAGACCAGCATCCAGGCGTTGTCGGCATTCATCTGGGCGGTTTGTATCTGCTGCTGCAGCGCACTGATCTGGGCCTGCGTGGCGGGAGGTGAAGCGGGCGTTTGTGCGAGGGCAACAACAGATGGCAAGAAGAGGGCAGGGAGGACGAGCAACTTGCAACTGCAACGACGCATTAGTGAATACGCTCCGGAAAATGTATTCGCCGAGAGCGCGCTGCGCAGGGGTCTGTGGGGAAAGGCGGGAACGCTTTCCGAAGGACCGCCGGACAACAGGCGCACGGTCCATGCAGATTCCGCGGGCGGGGCAGACGCTGGACGTGCGTGCTTTCGATGAACCTTGAAGGATATCGCAAAGGAGTTCTGATCTTGTGCGGAAATGAGCCTCTGGGCAGAACATTTGCGGTGGAAAATGCATCGCATAAACGGCAGCGCGCGCGGATGTGGGCGCGGCCGCTTCGATTTAATGGAAAGCAAGGTTTATAGTGGGAGATATGGGGACTGTGCAGGAACGCGATCGCTACCTTTTCGGAGCACTCGATAGCAGTGTGAAGAATCGCGAGAAGCTCAGGGAAGTGAGCTATGGCTTTGAACAGCCGGAGGGCGTACTGCTGACGTCGCTGGACTTTGCCATCAACTGGGTGCGCAAGAGCTCGGTGTGGCCGGTGACGTTTGGATTGGCCTGCTGTGCGATCGAGATGATGTCGATGGGCGCGTCGCGGTTCGATATTGCACGATTCGGTGCGGAAGTGTTCCGTCCCTCGCCGCGTCAGTCCGATCTGATGATTGTGGCCGGACGGGTGGCGCAGAAGATGGCGCCCGTGATTCGGCGGCTCTACGACCAGATGCCTGAACCAAAATGGGTTATCTCGATGGGGGCGTGCGCGACGTCGGGTGGCGTTTTCAATAACTACGCCATCGTGCAGGGTGTAAATCAGGTGATACCTGTAGATGTATATGTACCTGGCTGTCCACCCCGTCCCGAGCAACTTTTGTACGCAATTACGCTTCTACAAGAGAAGATTCAACGCGAGCCGCGCAGTTTGCTCAAGACATTGAACGTAGGGTGACACCAGCGCAGGACAAGTTGAATCTCCTGGCTGAACCTGATCGTCCACTGATTGAAATGCCGACTATGGGGTGATCAAACCGGCTTCTGCGCGAAAAAGTGTGCATTTATTCGAATGACGTATGATACGCTTAACATTGTAGTGTCAGCGCTTTGCGGGCGTTTTTGCGAAGCCTGAACCCTTCAAATCGGAGAGCGGTGGACAGAAATTGCCGCTCGTTACAGAACGAGCAGTTCGACTGCGGAGGATGAACCGAATGCATTTGCAAACTATGAAGTCCTTGTGCCGCGTGGTTGCTTTGGCGTGTGTAGCTGTCGCGCCAGCCGCGCTGGCTGCCCAGGACTCTGCGAAGCCGGCGTCGAAAGCTTCCCCGGAAGATTACGCATCACGATGGGATATCTTTGCGGGATACAGCTACCTGGCGCCCAAGGGAACCGTGCAGGTTCCTCAGCCCAACGGGTCAGTTGCCCCTTACTCTTATGACGCCGTGAATCTGGGCGGTTTGTTCAGCGGTGCATACTACTTCAACAAGTACGTCGGTGCGCAGGCGGAGTTCGGGCTCCACGAATGGGGTGATCAGGATCCGAACGGAAGCAACATCGGCACGCACGGGAACAACGACGGATTTACAACCCTGTCCGGCGGCATTATCTTCCGCTTTCCTACTGGCGACATTACGCCGTTCGTGCACGCCCTGGTGGGTGGCGCCCGTGTGAATGGGCCTGACTTCAATCCGAATCGCTGGGGACCCGATCTCACGGCGGGAGGCGGCATGGACTACGAGACGCCGCTTTTCAACCACCGTCTTGCGATCCGCGTATTCCAGGCGGATTACGAGTACATGCACGCCAATTTCGGTCCTGGCGTTTTTGGCGGCCGCGCCAACATCAATGCGGCACGGCTGAGCGCCGGCGTGGTGTTTCACGTGGGTTCGATCGCTCCGCCACCTCCGCCGACGATTGCCTGCTCGGCCAGCCCCTCTTCGGTCTTTCCGGGTGAGCCGATCACGATCACGGCGACCGCGAGCGGTTTGAATCCGAAGCAGAATGCGGTTTACACGTGGAGCGGCGATGGCGTAACCGGCAATGGCACCACGGCGACAGTGGCGACCGCGAATCAGGCTCCGGGAACCTATACGGTGAAGTGCGGAGTGAAGGAAGGCAAGCCGGGCAAGGAGGGTCTGAAGCCCTGGGAGAACGCAGAGGGATCTACCACCTACACGGTGAAGGAATTCGAGCCGCCGACCATCAGCTGCTCGGCCAGCCCCAGCACCATCAAGCCGGGCGACACAGCGACGATCACTTCGACGGGTGTGAGCCCGCAGAACCGTCCGCTGACCTACAGCTACTCGGCGCAGTCGGGAACGATTTCTGGAACCGGCACGACGGCGACGTACAACTCAACGGGCGCTCCGACGGGCTCGGTCGACATTACCTGCAACGTATCGGATGACAAGGGCCACTCGGCCTCGTCGACGACGTCGGTGACGATTGTGGCTCCGCCGCCGCCACCTCAGCCGCACGCGCAGGCTCTGTGCTCGCTCTCGTTCGAGAAGGACAAGGCGCGCCCAACCCGCGTGGACAACGAAGCCAAGGCTTGTCTCGATCAGGTCGCTCTGAGTCTGCAGCAACAAGCGGACGCGAAGGCGGTGCTGGTAGGCGAGTCCAACGCCAAGGAAAAGGCGAAGGTCGAGCGCGAAGAGAAGTACGCTGCCAGGCACAAGCGCGCCAAGGTGGAAGATCCTGCCGCACAGCGCGCAGTGAATGCCAAGGCGTACCTGGTTGACGAGAAGGGCATCGACGGCTCTCGCGTCAGCGTGGCGACCGGAACCCAGGACGGCAAGACCGTGGAAGACTACCTCGTACCGGCCGGCGCTGACTTTAACGCCGACGTGCAGGGAACGACCCCGGTCGATGAGTCCGCGGTGAAGGCGCAGAAGCGCAAGCCGCTTGGCCGGCGTCACCATCACGCGGCGGGCAAGTAGTCGCCGCAATGAGCCATGCGGCCGCCTGTGGCCTTAAGGGAAACCATGGGCCACAGCCGCAACCGGAATGCCGAACGCCAGCCCTGTGCGCAATGCGCAAAGGGCTGGCGGAAGGTGCATCAGGTACCCTCATCATTGATCAGAACGGTTGATCAAGGAGGCTGACCGGTTTTCCGGTCAGCCTTTTTGCTTTGGTTGGGTCTATTTATTTGGGATCTGTTTCGATCTGGGAGCTGCCTTGTTGACGTGTCTGGAACGGAAAGGGTTTGATCTGCGCAGCGTCGCGACGGGCGTTGTCTGCGCGGCTGTTGTCGTTTTAGTGTTCTTTGCGCCAAAGGTTCGCGCGGAGCAGGAGCCCTGGAGCACGGTGGGGCCCGATGGGGGCGATGCGCGCTCTCTTGCCGCGGTGCCGGGAGATCCAAGACATCTGTACCTGGGCACAACGAACAGCTGGATCTACGAGTCAATGGACGGAGGCTCGAGCTGGCATCGTTTGTCGAAGCTTAGTCCGGAAAACGGGTTGGTCATCGACCACATCGTTGTGGATTCGCAGCAGCCGGCCGAGATGTATGCGGCGGCATGGGCCCTGGGCCAGACAGGCGGTGGAGTTTGGATCAGCCACGACGCCGGGCGGAATTGGACTGAATCGGCCGGTCTGCGGGGGCAGGCGGTATTTGCCCTGGTGCAGGCGCGTGCCGACGCGGCGTTGTTGTTTGCCGGGACATTGCAGGGAGTGTATCGCAGCGACGATCACGGCGCGCATTGGGAGGAGATCAGCCCCGCAGGCAGCCGCGAGATTCACGAAGTGCAATCGCTGGCTGTGGACCCGGCGAATCCCCAGGTGGTGTATGCCGGGACGTGGCATCTGCCGTGGAAGACCGAAGACGGCGGCCAGCACTGGCACAACATCAAGCGCGGCGTGATCGACGACTCCGATGTGTTCTCGATCATCATTGATCCCGAGAAGCCGCGGGTGGTATATGCGAGCGCCTGCAGCGGCATTTACAAGAGCGAGAGCGGCGGCGAACTCTTTCGCAAGATCGAGGGCATTCCGTCAACAGCGCGGCGGACACGCGTGCTGCGGCAGGACCCCGAGAACCGCGAGGTGGTGTATGCGGGCACGACAGAGGGCCTGTACAAGACGATCAACGGCGGGCGGACCTTCCGGCGCATGACGGGGCCGGATGTGATTGTCAACGATGTGTACATTGATCCGGCCAATCCGAAGCGCGTGTTGCTGGCGACCGATCGGGGGGGCGTGCTGGCGAGCAACGATGGCGCCGAGACCTTTGCACAGTCGAACCTCGGCATCTCCGAGCGCAAAGTGGCGGCCTTGCTGGTAGACCACAAGGATCCAAATCGCATCTTCGCCGGCGTGGTGAATGATAAGAGTTACGGCAGTCTGTTTGTCTCGAACAACAACGGCACCGAATGGAAGCAGAAGGCCGACGGTCTTGACGGACGCGATGTATTTGCGCTGGGCGAAGCCGCGGACGGAACCATTCTGGCCGGAACGAATGACGGAGTGTTTGCGCTGGCGCCCGGCGCTTCCACCTGGCAGCCGCGCAATGTAATTGCCAATACGGTCATGAAGACCACTACGGAAAAGATGCTGGGCACTCGTGTGAACATCGAGAAGAAGGTGAAAGAAGCGCCGCGCGAGCTCGATGGGCGAGTGTATGCCATGGATCTGAGCGGCGACGTCTGGCTTCTGACGACTTCAGGCGGCCTCTTTACAAGCCGGGACCAGGGCGCCACGTGGCAGGGCGGCCCGGTGATGGGCGTGGCCGGCTATCTGTCGGTTGCCGTCGATGGCACATTGATGGCGGCGGCGCGGCCGGACGCGATTGTCATCTCGCACGATGGCGGCGAAAGCTGGTGGCCGCTGGGCATTCCTACGGTGCTGACGCGGATTCACCGCATCGCGTTTTCGCCCGACGGCACAATCTGGATCGGCGCGCGCGAAGGGGTCTACTTCTCGCGGGACAAGGGCAAGAAGTGGATGTGGGTGAATCGGTTGCCGCTGGTCGATGTGGACGACCTGACCTACGACGCGCAGCTGGGCAAGATCCTGGTGAGCTCGCGCGGCAGCGACTTTGTGTACGGCATCGATCCGAAAACGCTGGCGTGGAAGTGGTGGCAGACGGGCTATCGGCTGGCGGCGGTGCGGAGCACCAACGGCAAGCTACTGGCAGCGACGCTGGACGACGGCGTGCTGATTGAACCGCACGGACCAGGCCCGGCAGAGATCGGGCAGCGCTAGGTTGTGTCGACTGAGCGGGCCGGGCGAGGAAATGGCAACTTCGGTATCATTAAGGCATGCAGGCTGAAACACAGCATTCGCGCAGTTCGGGAAGTTTCAGGACCTATGACCCGGGCCTTGAGCCCATTGCGGCGAAGGTCATGGAAGGCATGCGGTTGAATGCCGCCGATGGACTGACGCTGTACGGCTCGCGTGATGTGCTGGCAGTGGGCTGGCTGGCGAATACGGTGCGCGAGCGGATGCACGGCGACGTGACGTACTTCAATGTCAATCGCCACATCAACCCGACCAACGTTTGCGTGGCTGCTTGCAAGCTCTGCGCCTTTGGACGCAAGAAGGGCGATCCTGCGGGCTACACGATGGCGCTGGAAGAGGCGTGGCAGACAGCAGCGTCGGGCTACTCCGAGGCTGTGACGGAGTTTCATATCGTCGGCGGACTGCACCCCGATCTTCCACTCGAGTATTTTCTCGACCTGGTAAAGGGATTGAAGGAGCGCTTTCCCAAGGTCCACATCAAGGCGTTCACCATGGTCGAGGTGGCGTTCCTGGCGCGGCGCGCCAAGCTGACGATCGAAGAGACGCTGCTGAAGCTGCGCGAAGCGGGCGTGGACTCGATGCCCGGCGGCGGCGCGGAGATCTTCTCAGCGCGGGTGCGCTCGATTATCTGCGATCACAAGATCGACGGCAGCGAGTGGCTCGAAACGGCGCGGGAGGCACACAGGCTCGGCTTCAAGTCGAACGCGACGATGCTCTACGGGCATATCGAGAACGACGAAGACCGCGTAGATCACCTGCTAAAGCTGCGTGCGTTGCAGGACGAAACCGGCGGTTTCCAGACTTTCATTCCTCTGGCGTTTCATCCGGAGAACACGCCGCTGGATCATCTGCCGGTGACGACCGGTCTCACGGACATTCGCCAGATTGCGGTGAGCCGGCTGCTGCTCGACAACTTTGCGCACATCAAAGCCTACTGGCAGATGATGACGCCGAAGATTGCGCAGATTGCGCTGCGTTTTGGGGCTGACGATCTGGATGGAACCGTGATCGAGGAGAAGATCTACCACGATGCCGGCGCGACCACTCCGCAGGGCATGACGCGCAAGGAACTATGCCGCCTGATTACCGAGGCCGGCCGCGTTCCCGTGGAGCGCGACACGCTGTATCACGCGGTAACGCGCGACGAGCACAGCTTTACGGTTGCGGTGTAAGGCTGCGCAACGTTACTGCCGCACCACCTCGCCGTTTTTCATAACAAACTTTACGTGTTCGCAGACCGAGATGTCGTCGAGCGGATTGCCGGGTACGGCGATGATGTCGGCATAGTAGCCGGGTTTCAGTTCGCCGATCTGGCCCTCCCATCGGAGCAGCCTGGCTCCATTGATCATGTCGGCCTGCAGGGCGGCGAGCGGCGTCATGCCGTATTTCACGAGAAGAGTGAGTTCGCGGGCCTGGGTGCCGTGGGGGAAGGGGCCGACGTCGGAACCGACGGCGAATGAGATGCCGTAGGCGAGCTGTTTCTTGAATTGCGCGATCTTGTAGTCGAGCAACTCGGCCTCGGCAGCGGCCTGGTCCTGCGATTCGCGGTGGTGCGCAAAGTAGTCGAAGATGGTGAAGGTGGGCACAGCGAAGATGCCTTTTTCCTTCATCAGGCGCATGGTTTCATCGCTGAGCTGTGTGGCGTGGTCGATGGACGCAACACCAGCTTCGGCGGCGTAGAGCGTGCCGGGCTCGCCCATGGCGTGCACACCGACGGTGGTGCCGAGACGCTTTGCCTCTTCCACGGCGGCGCTGAGCTGAGCGGCTGTGTACTGGTAAGGCGTGTGGAGCACGCCGTCAATCATCTTGTCGGGGCCGGTCTGATAGATCTTGGCGAAGTCCGAGCCCTCTTTGTGCTGCTCCCGCATGACTTCGACGATCTGTTCGGCAGAGTTGGCGTAGTCGGCATTGGAGAGCACGTGCTGCGCGGGGTTGTAGCCCTTGGCGTCTTCATGACCGCCGAGAATGTCGATGGCGTTGCCGCTGATGCGCATGCGGGGGCCGGGGATGAGGCCTTTGTTGATGGCATCGCGAATAGCTGTGTCAGCAGAGCCTGCGCCCTCAGTGCCCATGTCGCGCTCGGCAGTGAAGCCGGCCATGAGGTCATCTCTGGCCGCTTGTTCGGCGAGAATCACCCGCCAGGGCACGGACTCTTCCACGGTCTGCAGGTCTTCTGCGCCCGGATGCAGGAAGAGGTGAACATGCGCGTCGATGAGGCCGGGAAGCAGCGTGGTGTCGCCGAGGTCAATAATCCTGGCTCCGGCTGGATGTTCAACTGAGGAACCGATCGCCTTGATGCGGGCGCCTTCGACGAGGATTTCACCGGGCGCGAGCATCTTGCCTGTGTCGACCTGGAGCAGGCGCGCAGCATGCAGCACGATCGGCGGCGTTACGGGTTCCTGTGCGTTGATAAGAGATGCAGCAGAGACGGCCAGGGCAGAGAGGCACACACAGAACAAAAACAGCGGGCGGATACGCATGGATTCGACTATGCCGCATCGGAGCCGGAATGTCGAGAGCGTTTGCCGCAACGATGGGGCGCGGCGATTTGTGCGAATGGTAGAATCTGGCCGATTGCGAAGCGCGGTGCTGAGAGACTGCGGACAAGGCGGTATCGCGGAGGAACGAGTGGCAGTGCAGCAAACAGTTCTTGGCCTGGACATTGGCGGTACGAAGACGGCATGCGTTGAAGGGACAATCGCAGCCGGGATTCTGAAGCGGGTGGAGATGCCGACGCGAGCCAGCGAACCCTATGCCGCGGCGCTTGGGGACATTGTTGGCGCGGGCCAGAAACTGATCCGTGAGGCCGAGAACGCAGGCAGACACGTTGCTGCTGTCAGCGTCTCGGTCGGCGGGCCATTGCGCATCGAGGAGGGGTTCCTCATCAATCCGCCGCATCTGCCGGGGTGGCACGGCGCGCCGCTCAAAGCTCGCCTGAGGGAAGCGTTCCCCGGGTTGCCGGTGTGCGTAGAGCATGACGGCAATGCGGGCGCGCTGGCGGAGTTCTATTTCGGCGCAGGCAAAGGTAAGGAGGATCTTCGGCATCTGATCTTCCTGACGTTTGGGACCGGAATCGGCGCGGGGATTATTGTGAATGGTCAGATTCTGCGCGGGGCGAGCGATACCGCGGGCGAGGTGGGGCACTGGCGCCTGGCCGAAGACGGACCGCTGGGATTCGGCAAGCACGGATCGTGGGAGTCATTTGGTTCGGGGGCGGGACTGGTGGAATTGGCGGCGCAGATGTTTCCCTCGCGCTGGAGCGCGGCCACGCCGATTCGCGCGGTGGTGGAAGCCATGCTCGCCGATGACGCGGACGCACTGCAGGTGGCGGCAATTGCGGGCAAGTGGATGGGACGTGGACTGGCGCTGCTGATCGATGCTTTCAATCCGCAGATGATCGTTTTTGGATCGCTGGGTGTTGCGCTCGGCGAGAGGGTGCTGGGGCCGGCGCGCGCGGTCATCGCCGAAGAGGCGCTTCCGCAGGCGGCTGCGGCGTGCGAGCTGCTGCCGTGCGGGCTGGGAAACCGCATTGGCGACGTGGCGGCGCTGATGGCCGCGCTGACACATCCGTCGTTGCGAACGGAACTGGGAATAAGCCGGGCCTGATTGTTACCGGAAGGGAGCACAGTATGGGCGAGGAGATACGCGGGGTCTCTCGGCGCGAGTTTTTGAAGCAGGGAGCAGTGGCTTTAGGTGCGGCGGCGGCTCCGGCACGTGCGCTGCAGGCTGGGCAGCAGGCTGGCTCGAAGCGGAAAGTGCTGCACATCATCGGGCACTCGCACATCGACGCGGCGTGGCTCTGGCCGTGGCGCGATGGAGCCGACACGGTGCTGACCACGTTTCGCAGCGCTCTGGATCGCATGAAGGAGACGCCGGATTTTTGCTATTCGCATTCGTCCGCTGCGCATTATCGCTGGGTGGAGCGCGCGTATCCCTCGATGCTGGACGAGATCCGGCAGCGCATTCGCGAGGGGCGA
>Ga0335072_10005537_pt1 | contig 18596 bp, 16 predicted proteins | sample Lox_Sample_21_FD_206725 | JGI IMG/M metagenome (GOLD analysis project Ga0335072, IMG submission 206725) | Soil microbial communities from Loxahatchee National Wildlife Refuge, Florida, United States - Lox_Sample_2.1 | ecosystem: Environmental > Terrestrial > Soil > Wetlands | place: USA... | reverse complement strand
GGCGGCGACGACGACGCCCTTGCCCGCCGCCAGCCCATCCGCCTTCACCACGATCGGCGCGCCACGGCGGCGGATGAATTCGCGCGCCGCTTCGGCATCGTCGAAGCGCTCCCACTGCGCGGTCGGAATGCCGGCGGCGTCGCAGATTTCCTTGGTGAAGCTCTTGCTGCCCTCCAACTGCGCGGCGGCGCGCGACGGGCCGCAGCAGGGAACGCCGGCGGCCTCCATCGCATCGGCAATGCCGGCGACCAGCGGTGCCTCGGGTCCGGGAACCACGAGGTCGACGGCATTGTCCTGGGCAAACGCGACCAGCGCGGGAAAATCCAGCATGCCGATGCCGATGCACTCGGCGACGCGGGCGATGCCGGGATTCCCGGGCGCGCACCACAGCTTCGTCAGCAGCGGGCTGGCGGCCAGCGCCCAGCACAAGGCATGCTCGCGCCCCCCCGACCCGATCACCAGCACACGCATCGGTGTGTTCTCCGTCGTTCCGCCGCACCAATCCTGTCATCGCATCGGGGCCGCTGCCGGATGATGCCTTTCGCCGCGTCAGGCGGCAGCGGCATCCGGCGCGCCGGGCAAGGGCAAGGGCAGGGCGGTGCGGTCGTCCTCCGCGCGCGTTCCTTAGCCGCCTGCCCGGTCACTGTCTCCCCTTGACCCGGCGCGGCGTGGCGTGCCGACGTTGCCGGCGGGCTGCCGCATCAACGCCTGGCCGCGGGTCCGGTGCCGCCGGTCAATCAAGGATACCCGTCGATCAAAGGATACCCGTCGATCAAAGGATACCGGTCGATCAAGGATACCCGGTCAATCAAGGATACCAACGGCATGTCCGCGCACACCGATACCACGGTTGCCAGCGATGAGGAGGAGCCGGCGCCGCGGCCGGCACGCCCCGTGCTTGCGAAGCTGCGCCGCAACCGGCGGTTTGCCGCCGGCGCGCCCATTCAGTCGCAGCTTCCGGGCACCGGCGCGCCGCACGCCCGCCGCTACCGCAGCGCGGAACCGGCGCCTGATGCGCCAGGGCAGGCGCCGCCACAATCCGGCGTGATCGTGGCGCCGGCGCGCGGGCTTACGCTGGACGCGGCGGTGGATACTATCGTGTGCGGCAACGCGGCCGATGTGCTGCGGCAGCTTCCGGCGGCCTGGTGTCCCTGCGTTGTCACGTCGCCGCCGTACTGGAATACGGTCGACTACGGCGCGCCAGGGCAGCTCGGCCTGCGCTCCTATCAGGACTATCTGGCGGAACTCGACGAAGTTTGGCAGCAGGTGGCGCGGGTATTGCTGCCCAACGGCAAGTTCTGCCTCAACGTGCCGATCCTGCCGCTGGCAAAAGCCGTTTCACAAGCGGTATACGGGCCGCGCCACACGCGCGTGCTGTGCGACCTCTACGCCGACATGAAGCAGCGGATCGAGGCCCGCACGCCACTGCGACTGTTCAGTCTCTATATTTGGGAGAAACAGACGACCGAAAAGATGTTCGGTTCGTACCCATTCCCGCCAAATCTTTACGAACGCAACTACATCGAATTCATTGCCGTGTTCGTGCAGCCGGGCACGCCGCGCCTGCTGCCGCCGGCGGTCAAGGGGGCGTCGCGGCTGTCGCAGGACCAGTGGATCGACCTGACGCAGCAAATCTGGTGGATGTATCCTGCGAACGTGCCACGGCTTGCCGGTCACCCCGCGCCATTCCCGGAAGCGCTGCCGAACCGGCTGATCGCGATGTACAGCTTCGGCGCGGTGCCCGAGGCGGGGTTCGCCGGCGATATTGTACTGGACCCGTTCGCCGGGTCCGGGACGACGGCGGTGGCGGCCCGGCGACTTGGCCGCCGTTTCATCGGCATCGACCTGAACCCGGAGTTCTGTGCCTATGCCGGGCAGCGTGTGCGGCATACGCCGGTGGCCCCGCAGGTCATGAGCGCAAGGCGCCCGGGCAATGCGGAGCAGGCGGCGGGCTACAATGGGAAGGGCAGGCGGCCTTCCCGGTAGCCGTCATGGTCGAAATGTTGCTGCGCTGTTTGCAGGCGGCCCGCCCGGATATATTGCGCGACCCCCGGGTATTCATTCAGATACCACGTTTCGTCGACGGTGATGGCGAATGGCCAGCGTCCCTCGAAATAGCCGTTGAACATGAAATGCTCGCGCGCGGAACCGATTCGGCCGGACCTGATGGCCTCGGCAACGTCCGGATAGGCCTCCAGGTACCACGCTTCATCGACCTCGACCGGCGCCAGCATGGCGCGGATCACGTCGAGGAATTCCTCATAGGTCATCTGGACGGTCAGGGTGCCGCCGGCATCGGCGACGTGCAGCATATCCTTGATCTTGGAGAACGGCGGCAGATACGGCACAACGATACTCCCTCGGCGCGGTGCCGCCGGAGGGCGTGCGGCGATGCCGATTGGAACAGCGGCGATACTGTCCGCGGCGTCAGGCCTTTGCGGCCCGCTTGCGCCCTGCCTTGCGCGGCACGGTTCGTTTTTGGCCGAGACCAATCTTCTTGGCAAGGGCGGATCGCGTCTTGGCGTAGTTCGCCGCCACCATCGGGTAGGTGGAGGGCAGGCCCCAGCGGGCGCGGTACTGGTCCGGTGTCAGCTTGTGGTCGGTCATCAGATGCCGCTTCAGCATCTTCATCTTCTTGCCGTCTTCCAGGCAGACGATGTAGTCGGCATACACCGATTTCGTGGGCGGCACCGCCGCCTTGGGCTTGGTCGATTCCGTGGGTTCCTCGGAGACGCCTGCCAGCGTGCGATACACCTCCCGGATCAGTTCCGGCAGCCGGTCGGGTTCCACCGGGTTCTTCGCGATATGAGCACTGACGATCTGCGCTGTCAGCGCTAATACCGTATCGGTCGATTCAGCCATTTGCGGTTTGCCTTTGATAGACCCGAATCGGCAGGGCACAAACAATATCCACAGGCAACCGTTTAGTTTCAACAAAATTAACAAGCAACAACCAAAAATTTCGCCGCCGGCTCGGCCGGCGGCGAATTGCGGGTTCGATATGACCTTGCGTCCCGCCCGTGGCGAATCACGCCGACTTCAGTTGTGCCTCGGCAAACTCATAATTCGCCAGCTTGTCCAGCCAGTTCTGCAAGTAGTCGGGCCGGCGATTACGGAAATCCAGGTAATAGCTGTGCTCCCAGACGTCGCATCCCAGCAGCGCCTTGCCCTCGCCGGTGGCCAGCGGGTTAGAGCCGTTCGGTGTCTTCGTCACCTTCAGCTTGCCGTCCGATCCCAGCACCAGCCAGGCCCAGCCCGAGCCGAACTGGGTCACGCCGGCCGCCTTGAAATCGTCCTTGAACTTGGCGACGCCGCCCAGATCCTCGTTGATCTTCTTCTCCAGCGCCCCGGGAATGCCGCCACCCGACGGGCTCATGCACTGCCAGAACACGATGTGGTTCCAATGCTGCCCGGCATTATTGAACACCGGCCCGCCCGCCGATGCCGTCGCCGTCACGATCTGCTCCAGCGACTTGCCCTGCAACGCGGCATCCTTCTCCACGAAGCCGTTCAGCGCGGTGACATAGGCCTGATGGTGCTTGCCATGATGCAGTTCCAGCGTTTCCTGGCACATGTCCCGCGCCGCGAGCGCGGTCGTGGAATAGGGCAGGGATGGTAGTTCGAAAGCCATTGGGCTCCTCCGTTGGTTGCGGTGAATGGATTGGTTTTCAACGAGAGAAAAGGCCACGCCGGGCATGCGCCCCATATCTCAGTCGCGTGACCCGCCTTCCGGTCCCCCGTCTGCGCCGACGTGCCGCAAGATACAGCGCTCCGCCCCCCGCGCAAGCGAGGCCCCGGCGCCCAGGGCCCGGCAAGCAGGCAGAGGCCGCGTGCGGCAAATCATCACACTTGCTTGTCCGGCCGCACCGCGCCACCTCGGTGCGGCATGGACACCTCGCTCGCTGCCCTGGTGCGGCAGCACGATCCGGACCGTTTCCTGACGGTACTGTTCGCGCCGCCGCCGAAGCGCGACGCCTTGCTGGCGCTGTACGCGTTCAATCACGAACTCGCCCGCGCGCGCGAGGTTGCATCCGAACCCACGCTGGCCCTGATCCGATTGCAATGGTGGCGCGAGGTGGTCGAAGGCGCCCCACGCCATCATGTCGTGGCCACGCCCCTGCGCGCGGCGATCGCGGCGAATCTGCTGCCGCGCAAGACGCTGCTGGCGATGATCGATGCGCGCGAAATCGAGGCCGAGCCGCGGATCGACACGCTGGACGACTGGCGCGGCTACGTGCTGGCCGGCGCCGGCGGTGTGGCTGTCGCCGCCGCCAGCCTGCTGGATGCGCCGCAGCCGGAAGCGGCGCGGCCGTTCGGCGCGGCCTACGGCGTCGCCGGCCTGTTGCGTAACTGGCGTCCGCTCGCCGCGCAGGGCCGCTGTCTGCTCCCGGCGGACTTGCTGGCCGGGCATGGTCTGTCGATCGAAGCCGCCATCGCCGCGCCGGAATCCCCTGCGCTGCAAACGGTGCTGGCACTGCTCGCGGAGGAAGGACGCGCGCTGCTGCGCCAGGGCGCGGGGATGCCGCCGCGCGGACCGGCGATCGCCGCGGTGCTGCCGGCGGTGCTCGCGCGGCGCGATCTTCGGCGCTGGCCCCGGCAGGCGCCGCCGCGCCGCGGCTTCGGCGATCGCCTGGCGGTCGTCCTGGCGGGCTTTCGCGGGCGGCTGTAGCGCAGGCAGGCGGCGGGATCGTCGCTCCGGTCACGGCCGCGAAGCGGCGCCGGTCCAACTGTGACGCAGCCTGCCGCCGCCGGCCCGCGTGGCACGCCGTGCGGCGGCGTCCGGCAGCGGCCAGGCATCGCGCACCCAGGCGCGGATCAGACCGATCAGTTCCGCGCGCACCGGCGCGGCGCTGAGCGTGTGGTCGGCGCCGGACAGCATGCGCAGCGTCACGCCCGGCTGCCGCCGCAGCCGCCTTCCGTCGCGGCCGAAATATTCCGCCAGTTCCGCCACGCCCGGATCGTTGCGTCCCAGCAGGTAAAGCACCGGCACGCCGCGCTGGCCGAGCGCCTGCATCGCGCGCCGCACCCGCCCCACCCGCGTCGCGCCGCGGAACGCCAGGGCCAGCAACGGATCGACTTCGGCAACCAGCCGCCGCACCAGGCGCAGTGCCAGCACGCGCGCCAGGTTCATCACGTCGAAATCGGCGCGCAGCAACCGCAGCCATGCCTGCAATCCGAACACCTGGCGCAGATAGAATTGCGTGGGACGCAGGTCGGTGCGACGGACAGCGTCGGGCGGATCGCCCTCGCGCCAGACGAAGCGTTGCAGGTTCACCAGCACGACCCCGGCGATGCGCGCGTCGCGGTGCGCCGCCTGCAAGGCGTGATAGGCGCCGGAGCAGATGCCCAGCACCGCCACCTTGCGCCCGGTGCGGCGCGCCAGCTCTGCCGCGCCATCGATCATGTCGCGCGTCATGGCCTCGGCGTAGGGCCGGCCCAGGTCGCCGGTCTCCGGCGCGGTGTCGCCGATGCCGGACGCATCCATGCGCAGCACCGCGATGCCGTCGGCAGCGAGCATGCGCGCGATATCGACGGCGATGCGCGCATTGCCCCAGCGGGGATTGGCGCTGGTATTTGCCAGCAGCACCGCCGGCCGGTCCGGCGCCAGCCACGGCGGCATCGTCAGAATGCCGAACAATGCCGCGCCGGGGCCAAACCGGATCGGCAGTTCCGACGCGCCGCCGACATCGAGCGATGCGTCGTCGCTCGCCGCCGGCAGGTGGCAGGCGCCAGCCGGGGCCGGCAACGCCCGCATCCAGTGCACGATGCGGCCGAACGCCGGCGCGGGCACCTCGGTCTGATGCGAATCGCGCAGCAGGCGGCCGAGATCGTCGAACGCCTCGGCCGCCGCGTCGCTGCCGAGGTGGCGCAGCGCGTCCAGCACCGGGCGCGTCACGGGCCGGATCTCCGACTCCAGCAGCAGCACGCGCGCGGCGGGTGCGGCGGGCAACTGGCGCAGATCGAGCGCCTTCAGCGCATCGCGCGTGGCATGGCCGATGCGCAGGCCGTGCGATTCGAACCAGGTGCCGTCGTCGACCGGGTGGCTCGTCTGCCAGACGCGCTGCGATATCCGCGCCGCCAGCGTCAGTTCATGCAAGAACTGCGCGCCGCCGAGCGGGTTCAGCAGCACGAGCGAATCCACCCCGGGGCAATCGCAGGCGGCACGGGCCGCGAGACAGGCGCCGACGCGATAGCCGATCAGCGTCACCGCATCGATGCCGTGGGCGTGCAGCCACGCGACGCCCGCCTTGATGCCGTCGAGCCACTGGGTGAAGCGGTCGGGTGCGGCATCGCCGTCGGCCTCGTAACCGACGGCATCGTCACCGGCGACATCGGCGGCGGCATAACCGGCAGGATCCTCAGCGGCATCAGTGGCGACATCAGCGTCGGCCTCGGCAACGGCATCGCCGGCGGAATCGCCGGTGCCGTAATAGGACAAGCGCAGCGTGGGAATCTCCGCCGCAGCCAGTTGCTCCGCCAGGAACACCAGCGGGCGGTATGCGTTCAACGCCTCGTCGGACAGCGCGCCGCAAATCAGCGCGCCACGCCGGCCGTGCCCGGGATGCAGCACGGCGAAGCAGCCGGCGATATAAACCGGAATCATGTCCCAGCCATTGCCGCCGCCGCGCCCGCCTGCTCCAGGGCGAGGCGAAACACGACGGCCGCGGTTTGCAGGTCGTCGGCATCGAGCGGGATGTCGAGAATGAAACTGCGGTGCCCCAATGCGATGTACCGCGCGATCTCGCGCGCCACGGTGACGAAGTCGCCCACCAGGTACGGACAGAACGTGCGATGCTGTTCGAACGGCCACAGCCAGTACGGGCCGGCTTCCGCGCCGCGTTCGCGCGCGAGTTCCGAAAGCGTGCGGTGCCACGCGGAATCGCTGGTCTTCATCGCCAGCGCATGACTCAGGCGGCCGCGGCGGTCGTCGGGAAAGCGCGCGTGGGCAATCGCCCAGGCATCCTCGGCGCTGTCGCGGGCGATGATGCCGACGCGAATGCCGCGCCCGACCGGCACGTCGCCGCTACCGACGCTATCGCCGGAGCCGCCGCGATCGCCGGTGCCGCGGCTATCGCCGCTATCGCCGGTATCGCCGCTATCGCCGGTATCGCCGCTACCGCCGGTGCCGGCAGCATCGGGCGGCGCGGGATATTCGACCGCGATCGCGCCCATCGCCACCGCGGCGGCGCGGCCCGCCGGCGACGAGCCGGAAATCAGCCAGCCAGGCTGCAAATCCTCGGGCAGTGCGGGTGCGAGCCGCACGCCATGCAGGCGATAGAAGCGGCCCTCGAACGTCGCCGGCTGGTCGTGTTCCAGCAGCTGCCGCATCACCGACGCGTATTCGATCGTGCGGGCATAGCGGTCGTCATGCGGCGTTGCATCGCCCAGCGCGATCAGGTCGTTGCGGAAGCCGCCGGCCAGCATGTTGAGCCAGATGCGCCGGCCGTGCAGCGCGGCCAGCGAGGCCACCATCTTCGCCGCGGTATAGGGCAGCATGTACACCGGCTGCACCGCCACCAGCGGGCAAAGACGTTCGGTGCATTGCAGCGTCGCCTGCGCCACCAGCCAGGGATCGACGATGCTGTTGTCGGTGTAGATCAGCATGCCGGTGCAGCCCGCCGCCTCGCTCCAGCGTGCGACGCGCTGCACGTGCGGCATATACGCGCCGCGCGCGAAGTCCTTCGATTGCGGACAGGTACTGAAGATCCGGATGCCGTCGGCCGACATCGCGCTCACGCCGGTGCCGCAAACGATGCAGCGAGGCGCCGCAGCGTGACGCCGCTTTCGAAATCCATGCCCTCGGCATCGAACATCCAGCCGGAGCCTGCCTCGGCCTCGAGGATCATATCGAGCAGGGCCTGCGAGTCGACGAGGCCCAGTTCGATCAGGTCGGAGTCGGGGCCGATGCGGGCCGCGCCGCGGCCGTCCTGGCGCAGGCGCCGCACCAGTGCACTGCTCAAAAGCTGCACCAGCGGCGAGTCCCCGATGGTCATCATGTCCTGTGGCAAGGCTCTGCCTCCATCATCGCGAGCAAGCGGCGGTGATCGGTCTTGCCGCTGTTGTTAAGGGGCCAGTCGCTGACGCGGCGGATCGCCGAGGGCACCGCGTAGGGCGGCAGCGCATCGCGGCAGGCCTGCAGCAGCGCATCGTCCGGACGCGGACAGGTGCCGACGAAACCGACGATGCCGCGCGCCAATCCGTCGGGGCCAAGCGGCCACGCGATCGCCGCGGCATTGGCGTCGGCGGCGCGGTGCAGCACCGCCTCCACTTCCTGGAGCTCGACGCGATGGCCGGCGATTTTAACCTGCCGGTCCAGGCGCCCGAGATACACGAGTCCGTGGCCGCGGCTGATCCGCGCACGATCGCCGGTGCGGTACCAGACGCGATCGTCCCACGGAAAACGCACGAAGCGCTGTCCGGTGAGATCGGGGCGGCGCCAGTAGCCATCGGTGACCTGGCTGCCGGCGAGGCACAGTTCGCCTTCCTCGTCCTCGCCGGCCGGCGTGCCGGATGCGGTAACGGGCAGCGCGGCCTGCCCCGGCAGCGGCGCGCCGATCGGCAGCACTTCCGGCAGCGCATCCAGAGCGTGTTGCTCGCGCGGCAGGCGCCATGCCGTGAGCGCGATCGTGGCCTCGGTGGGACCGTACAGATTCTCGATCACCGCGTTCGGTGCCGCGGCGGCCCAGGCCAGCGCGAGCCGCTTCGGCAACGCCTCGCCGCAGAACAGACCCAGGCGCAGACCGGGAAAATCGTTCGGGCGCAGCGCCCGCAGGCCGAGCATCGTCGCGGCCGTCGACGGCACCGAGAACCACATTGTCAGCGCGTGCCGGTGGACGAATGCGCGCGGGGCGAAGCGGACGTTGTCGGGGACACGATACAGCGCCGCGCCGGCGCCCCAGGTGAGGAACAGGTCGTGCACCGACAGATCGAACGTCAGGTCGAACAATTGCGTGCAGCGGTCGGCGGGGCCGGGCGCATAGCGGGCCGCGACGGAACGCAGGTACGGCATGACATTGCGGTTGCGGACCAGCACGCCTTTCGGCGCGCCGGTGCTGCCGGATGTGAACAGCAGGTAGGCGCCGTCTGCGGAATTGCCGGGGGGCAGCGACGTGACAGGCGCGTCGGGCAGATCGCCGCCGCACAGAAACCGATGCCGCGTGCCGCCGGCCCAATCCGGCACCGACGGCGAATCGGGCAGCAGGACCAGCACCGGATGCGGCGTGTCCTCCAGCACGGCGCGGGCCTCGTTAATGTGCTCGCGGTCGGCGATCAGTGCCTGTGCCTCGGCGTCGCGCATGATCCGGGCAAGCCGTTGCGGCGGATGGCGCGCGTTCAGCGGCACGTAAATGCAGCGTGCGAGCGAGGCGCCAAGGATGCCGGTGAAGTCGCCCAGTCCGCGGCCGCCGAGTACGGCGCATCGCGCGGTGCCGTCGCCGAGCCCGGCCGCGACCAGGGCGTGCGCGATGGGGCACGCCGCCGCAAGCAGCTCGTCATACGTTATCGACTGGCCGTCGACCCACAGCGCCGGCCGGCCGGCGTGGCGCAGGGCGCTGCGGCGAAACAGCATTCCAAGCGTCGCGGCGGAGAAGGCGGCGGCTCCGTCTGACGCATCCGGCATTCCCATTGCGGCCGGCGCAATGCCGTTTTCAGCGACGTAGTGATCCACGGCGAAGTCCTGAAGCGATGGGCATCACTTATTGCCCAAGGCAAACCGGTTCCACTCAGTTACCAGTGACAGACGCAAACGTGAGGCGTGGCGCCGGACGTTGTTGTGCGTGTCAGCGATTCTCTCGATGCCGGTGGGGATCGTTCGATCGCCGCGCCGCGCGCGACGCCCCACCGGCACGGCAACGGCGGCAGTATCATCGGCGCCGAACATCGCACGGCTTCCGGCCGCTACGCGTCCCGCCGTGTCACCTGCGCATGCGCGATATAGAGCGCGTCTATGCCCATTTCCATGAACGTATCCACCGCCTCGGCCTCGGAGCACACGATCGGTTGGTGGTTCACGTTGTACGACGTGTTCAGCACCACCGGCACGCCGGTCAGCGCCTTCAGCCGCGACAGCAGGTAATGGAACGGCGCGTTGTCGTCGCGGCACACGGTCTGCACGCGCGCGGTGCCGTCCACATGCGTCACCGCCGGCAGCAGCGGCTTCGCTTCGTCGCGGACGTGGGTGAGCATCGTCATGTAGGGATATTCTTCGCCGGCATTCAGCAGGAAATAGCGATGCGCGTCCTCGGCGGTGACCGCCGGCGCGAACGGGCGGTAGTTCTGCCGTTTCTTGATCGCCAGGTTGATGCGGTCCTTGTTGGCGGCCTTTGCCGGCAGCGCCAGCAGGCTGCGGTTGCCCAGCGCACGCGCGCCGAACTCCATGCGGCCATGGCACAGCGCGACGATCCGGTCGGCCGCGATATCGTCGGCGGCCGCGTCCAGCATCTGTTGCTCGCTGCCGAACTCGCGCAAGGCCAGCGCATCGTGCCGCGCCACGATCTCGCGCACGCGGTCCAGACGCGGTGCCGGACCGAAGAACGGCATCCTGCCCGGCAGGCGCAGCGGCGTGCCGGATTCAAAGACATGCGCCGCGGCGGCGCCCAGGGCGGTGCCTTCGTCGCCCGAGGCATAGGCGACGTGGATCCGCTCGAACATGCCGCTGCCGCGCAATTCGCCGATCGCGGCACAGTTCTCGGCACAGCCGCCGCTCAGCACCAGGTTGGCGGCCCCGGTCTGCCGCTGATAGTGGCCGCAGATATGGAACAGGGCCTCGGTGAAGCGCTCTTGCAGGGCGGCGCTGATATCGGCGCGCTCGGTATGCGAGCAGGTGCGGCCGTCGATGCCAAGCCCGGCGGCCAGTGCGGCGGCGCTGCCGGTAAAGAACAGGCTTTCGGCGAAGCCGCGGTTCAGTGCCAGGCAGGGGATTTCGATGCCGCCATCCGGGCCCAGGCGGATGGCGGAGCGGAAGAACGCGCGGTAGCGCCCCGGATCGCCAAAGCTCGCTAGGCCCATCACCTTGTATTCGTCTTCGTTGAACGCGTAGCCGAGGAACTGGGTGACCAGCGAATAGAACATGCCCAGCGACTGGGTCAGCGGATACCGTACCAGGCGGGCGATCCGCGGCCCCGCGAAATGATACACCGACGTGGCGCCGATCTCGCCCGCCGCATCCATCACCACGGCGAGGCCGCTGTCGAACGCGCAACTGGCCAGGGCGGCATGCAGGTGGGCGTCGTGATGGTCGACCGGGTGGAACCGGGTGGCGTCGCCTGCCTGGAACAGCGCCGCCAGCAGGCCGAAAATGGCATCCGGCGACAGGCATTCCTGCCAATAGGCGCGGGACAGGTCCTCGGCGGCGTAGATCGGCCGGTAGCGGCGGAAATTGAAGTTGCAGCAGACGCCGTCGACTTCGGCCAGGGTGGCGCCCGCCTCGCCGAGGCAATAGCGGATGGCCTGGACCGGAAATGCGCCGCTTTTCTTGTTGCGGTCGAAGCGTTCTTCCGATGCGGCGGCGATGATAGTGCCGTCCAGCAACAATGCCGCGGCGGCGTCCATGCCCTGCATCACGCGCGAATCCCGCGCCATCTGCTGCGGGAAATGCCGTTCCAGGAACGCGGTCACATTGGCCAGTCCGGCAATCCCCAAAGTGAGCATGGCACGCGCCTTCCCGAACGGTTGCGGGTTCACGCACGATATTGCCAGAGTGGCACTAAGGAATTATCGCAACGGCACGTGAGGACGGGGAAAACCGGGGGCTCTCACGGGGCATTGATGGGCCGCGGCGGGCTTCACGCGCGCGCGATGGTCAGGCGTCGTCCAGCGTGAAGCCGGCCTTCAGGGTGACCTGGTAATGCCGGATGCGCCCGCCCTCGATTTCGCCGCGTTCCTGGATCACCTCGAACCAGCGCAGGTTGCGCACTGTCCGGCCGGCGCGGGCGATGGCTTTCTCGATCGCGTCGGCGTGGCTGGCCGGCGACGATCCGACGAGTTCGACGACCTTGTAGACGTGATCGGCCATGGCAGTACTGCTCCGTGGCAAGGTTGCGGTGCCGGTAACGGAGCAAGCGCGCCGCGGTGGCAGAGGCGGCGATCAATGGCTGGTGTCGAGGCGGCGCGGCGCTACTTCTTGCCGCCCTGCGCCGCCGCCAGTTCCCGCCGCAGCCGCTCCACCTCGGCACGCAATGCGGCGATTTCGTCGCCCACCGGGGCCGCCTCGGCGGCCGGCGGGCGGGCACCGGCGGTGTCGCCGGGCATGCGATAGAACGGCGTGAACAGGCTGAAGGCGCGTTCCATCATGGCCATGTTCTGGCGGCCGACTTCCTCCATGTTGCCGAACGGGAACAGCGTCCCCACCGACCCCATGGTCTTCTGCATCGCCGCCCGCATCTGCTCTTGCTGTTGCGCAAACGCGGCCATGGCTTGCTCGAGGTATTTCGGCACCAGGCTCTGCATCTGGTCGCCATAGAAGCCGATGAGCTGGCGCAGGAACGCGGTGGGCAGCAGGTTGCGGCCCTTGCCTTCCTCCTCGACGATGATCTGGGTCAGCACGCCGCGGGTGATGTCCTCGCCGGTCTTGGCGTCGTAGACCACGAAATCGCGTCCCTCGCGCACCATCTCGGCCAGGTTGTCGAGGGTGATGTAGCTGGAGCTGCGGGTATCGTACAGCCGGCGGTTGGCGTATTTTTTCACCACGACCGGCGGTTCGGCCGTCTTGGTGTCTGGCGCGGTCTGGACGTCGTCGGCCATGGGAAATGTCCTCGCGGCGGTAGCGCAAAGCCTAGCATGCCTGTCCATGCCGCAGTTGCGAAGGGGCTTTTATGAGGCCCGGCGCGGTTTGCCGTTCCGCCGGGGCGACCGCGCCCCTATGGTCGCCGCGCACACAGGAGGGTGAATGAGGCATGAGCGACGGCGCTGGCCGGGAAGACTCCACCAGCCCCGACCTGCGGAAGCTGGCGCAGGACTGGATCACGCTGTGGCAGAGCGAACTGGCAGGGCTGGCGACGGACCGCGAAGCGCAGGAGACCTGGCAGGCGGTGCTGCGCGTCTGGGCCGCGGCGGCGGCCGGCATGCTGCGGGCGATGCCGCAGGGACGCTCCGCCTATCCCCCGCCGGGTTATGCCTCGCCGGCCCATGCCCCGGCGGCCTATCCGCCGTCGGGCTATTCCCCGCCGGTCTATCCGCCGCCGGTCTATCCGCCGCCGGGCTATGCCCCGCCTGGCTATCCGCCGCCGGGCTATGCCCCCTGGGCGTACCCCGCGCCGCCGGGTCACGCCGCAGCCCCGCCGGCGCCCCCCGCCGCCGAGCCGCCGGCGGACCGGGACGCGTCCGCCCACGCCGATGACCGCGCCGCTGCAACGCCGGGGCCCGCGGCCGCTGCTGCTTCACCTGACGCTCGCGATGCTGAGATCGAGCGCCTCGCGCGCCGCATCGCTGAACTGGAAGCACGCCTGGCCGAGCTCGAACGAGGCGATCGCGGCGGCCCTGCGCGAGGCGCTGGAAGCCGGCGCGGCCGGCACGTTCCCCGGCGCGGTGTGGCAGGAGACGCTGGCGCAGGACGCCGCCCTGATTGAGGGCATCGCCGCCTACCGCCGCCACCCCTGGACGCGCGACCTGCCCGACCCGCCGGCGGTGTGGCAGGAGGGCGGCAGCCGCTTGCTCGATTATGGCGGCGAAGGGCCGCTCGTGTTGTTCGTGCCCAGCCTGGTGAACCGGGCATACGTGCTGGACCTGGCGCCCGGCCATTCCATGCTGCGCTGGCTGGCGGGCCAAAGCGTGCACCCGCTGCTGCTGGACTGGGGCTGGCCCGGCGAGGCCGAGCGCCGCTTCACGCTGACCGACTACGTCGCGGGCCGGCTGGAGCGGGCGATGGCGGCGGCCGGCCCCGGCACCGTGCTGGCCGGCTATTGCATGGGCGGCACGCTGGCGGTTGCCGCGGCGCAGCGCCGGCCGGACCTGGTGCGCGCGCTGGCGCTGCTGGCGGCACCATGGGATTTCCATGCGCCGGACCCGTCGGTGGCGATCCAGGCGGCCGAGATGCTGCCGCTGGTCGAGCCGGCGCTGGCGTTCAACGACACGCTGCCGGTGGATCTGCTGCAGGTGTTGTTCGCGTTGCTGGATCCCTGGGGGGTGGCGGACAAATACCGCAGCTTCGCCCGCCAGGACCCCGCCAGCGATCGCGCCCGGCTGTTCGTTGCGCTGGAGGATTGGTTGAACGACGGCGTGCCGCTGGCCGCCCCGGTGGCGCGGGAATGCCTGGCCGGCTGGTACGGCGCCAACGCGCCGGCGCGGGGGGAATGGCGCATTGCCGGATTGCCGGTGGACCCGGGGGCATTGCGGCTGCCCTGCTTCGTCGCCGCCCCGGCGCGGGACAGGATCGTACCGCCGGAATCCGCCCGGCCGCTGGCGGGATTGATCGCCGGCGCAACATTGGTCGAGCCGGCCGCCGGGCATATCGGCATGGCCGCCGGGCACGGTGCGGAACGGGTGCTGTGGCGGCCGTTTCGGGAGTGGGTGGCGGGGCTGTAGGGATGGCGCCGTGGCTGGCGGTGCGGGGTTTGGATGCTGTCCGTGCCGCGGACGGTACGAGGTATCCTGGGGTTACGGGTCTGTTGGTTTGGCGGCGATTTCTGGCAGGTGCTGTTTGGAAGTTTCGAGATTGGCCGACGCGCGTCCGAACCGTTCCGGTCTATCTGCGCGCATCTGTGTTCATCTGCGGTTCAGTTAAATTCGAAACCGCAGATGAACACAGATAGTATGAAGTGGCAGGCAGGAGCGTTGCTGGACAGGCGAAGACATTGGTAATTTGCCTCAAGGACATGGTTCTGCTGCCTTTGCCGGTTATCTGATTTGCACAGACTCAGACCGGAAAGTTGAAGACTGGCAAAGTGGAGCTAAAATAGTTACGGGATTATCTGCGTTTATAATTTGAAAAATCGCCGTGGCCCGTGGCGAATTGCAGCATTGTCATATGCAAACCCCGGCGGGGCAGTCGTGCTTGGCGTGGCCAGTCAAGGATTCACCACAAAGACACCAGGACACGACGGCTTCACAAAACTGGAATGGCCGTGCGCTGTTCTTCGTGTGTGGGTGTCTTTGTGGTGAGTCTTTCAAATCCAACCCGCCGCTCGGACGGTTCAAGGCGAACCGCCAGACCAGCGCAGGCATCGGCAATTCAGCCGGTCTATTTTGCCAGCCGGCGCTCCACGATATCGGCGAACAGCGCCACGCCGTACGGAATCGCCGCGTCGTTGAAATTGTACGCCGGGTTGTGCACCGGGGCGCTGTCCTCGCCGTTGCCGATGTTGATATACGCGCCCGGCACTTTCTCCAGCATGAAGCTGAAATCCTCCGATGCGTTGGCCGGCGGCTTGTTGCGGTCCACCCTGGCCTCGCCGACCAGGCCCGCGGCGGCGTCGGCAAGCTCGCGCGTGTGGTTCAGGTCGTTCATCAGCGGCACGAACACGACGCGGAACGTCACCGCGGCCTCGGCGCCGAAACCGGCAGCGATGTTGGACGCCAGCCGCTTCATGTTGGCCTCGACCAGCTGCATCGTGTCGTTCTTGAACGCGCGCACCGTGCCGCCGAGCGTCGCGGTCTGCGGAATCACGTTGTACGCGTCGCCCCCCTGCATGCGGGTGATGCTGAGCACCGCCACGTCCTGCGGCGCCACGTTGCGCGACACGATGGATTGCAGCGCAGTGCCGATATGGAACGCGGCCAGCACCGGATCGACCGCCACTTCCGGCCGCGCGCTGTGGCCGCCCTTGCCGGTGATGACGATGTCGAACATGGCCGCACCCGACATGGCGAGGCCGGGCGTGATGCCGAACTGCCCGACCGGCATGCCCGGGCGATTGTGCATGCCGAAAATTGCATCGCATGGGAAACGTTCGAACAGCCGGTCTGCCAGCATGGCGAGCGCACCGCCGGCGCCTTCCTCGCCGGGCTGGAAGATGAAGTTCACGGTGCCCTGGAAATTGCGAGTGTCCGCCAGGTATTTCGCGGCGCCGAGCAACATGGTGGTGTGGCCGTCATGCCCGCACGCATGCATCCGCCCGGCATTGCGGCTGCTGTACGGCAGGTTCGTCTGCTCTTCCATCGCGAGCGCGTCCATGTCGGCGCGCAGGCCGATCGACGGCCCCTCGCCATTGCGCAGCACGCCCACCACGCCGGTTTTGCCGACGCCGCGATGCACCTCGATGCCGAGTTCGGCCAGCTTGGCGGCGACGCGTTCGGCGGTGCGGTGCTCCTCCAGGCCGAGCTCGGGATTGGCGTGGATGTCGCGGCGGAATTCCGTCAGTTCGTCCTGGTAGCGGCGGGCGCGGTCGATGGTGGTTTCGGGCATGGTGTCTCTCGGCGGTTGGTCAGGTCAGAGTCAAACGGCTGCGAAACGCGTCGTCGCGCAGGCTGAATTCCTTGCCGGCGAGGTCGTCGGCGGCCGGCGTGCACAGATACACGATCGCGGCGGCGGGATGCGCGACGGGAGTCAGGTTCTCGCGCGGAATCCGGCTGATCGGATTCACCCCCGATGCGCGGATCAGCACCTGCATGTCGGTGTCCGTGGTGCCGGGCTGGAAGCCGAACACGCGAATGCCTTGCGCGGCATGTTCCTGTGCGACGGCGCGGGTCAGCATGGCGAGGCCGGCCTTGGCGGAACAATACGCGCTCCAGCCTTCCAGTGGATTATGCGCGGCGCCGGAGGAGACATTCACAATGGTGCCGCCGCCGGCCGCGAGCATCGGCGGCAGCACGGCGCGGATGGCGTGATAGGCGCCGGTGAGGTTGATCTGAACGTTGCGCGCCCAGGCGGCGGGATCGCTGTCGGCGATGCGGGCGATCGGTTCGATGACGCCGGCGTTGTTGATCAGCGCGTCGATCCTGCCGAAGCGGCGCCGGGTTTCGGCGGCGAGGTGCTGCACCGCGGTCCAGTCCGCGACGTCGCAGGCATGGGCGGCGGCGGTGCCGCCGGCGCCGGTGACGGATTGCGCGACGGCTTCGAGCAATGCGGCATCGCGCGCGGTCAACATCAGGGTCGCACCGGCCCGGGCGAGCGCCGAGGCGGCGGCGGCGCCGATGCCGCGGCTGGCACCGGTCACGATGATCACCTTGCCGGCCAGGCTTTGCATGTGCGGCCCCCTACCCGATCGCGACTCCCGCTTTACGGGAGCGCGCGGCGGACAGCAAATGGCGGCGGGCGTGGCCGCGGCTGTGCGTTCCCGGGATGAGCATGCACGCCGATTACCGGGACCGCTGCGGTATTGCGGACCACCCGTAACGAACGTTGCCAGGAGGAAATCATGCGCGTTGCGACAGGGCTGCCGGTGGACGATTGGGCGACATGCGGTGCCGCTGCCCGGCAGGCGGAGGAGGACGGGTTCGACTGCGTCACCACCAACGAACTGCGCCACGATCCGTTCGCGCCGCTGGCGTTCGCGGCGCTGGCGACGCAGCGTGTGGAACTGGCGACCTCGGTGGCGATCGCGTTTCCGCGCAGCCCGATGATCGTGGCCAACCAGGCGTGGGATCTGCACCGGCATTCGCGGGGGCGGTTCGTGGTTGGCCTGGGCAGCCAGGTGAAGGCGCATAACGAGCGGCGATTCTCCGTGCCATGGATCGCACCGGCCGCGCGCATGGGCGAATACGTGCAGGCGCTGCGTGCCATCTTCCGCTGCTGGGAGAACGGTGAGAAGCTCGACTATCGCGGCAGATACTACACGTTCACGCTGATGACGCCGGAATTCTCACCCGGGCCGCAGGGGCTGCCGTTGCCGAAGATCGCATTGGCGGCGGTGGGGCCGTTGATGCTGAAGACGGCGGCGCGCGCGGCGGACAGCGTGCGGCTGCATGGCTTCGCAACGCGGCGGTATCTGGAGGACGTCGTGCGGCCGCTGCTGGCGACGGAGCTGGCGGCGGCGGGGAAGTCGTTCGATGGGTTTGAAGTGACCGGCGGCGGGTTTGTGGTGACCGGCCCGGATGATGCGGCGGTGCGCGCCGCGGCGGAGAAGATCCGCTATCGCGTCGCGTTCTATGGATCGACGCCGGCGTATCGCGGGGTGTTCGATCTTCACGGCCTGTCGGATCTGGGCGTGCGGCTGACCGAGATGTCGAAGCGCGGCGCCTGGCAGGACATGGCGGCGCAGATTTCCGACGAGGTGCTGGATCTGTTCGTGGCGCGCGCGCCGTACGAGGGGATTGCGGAGGCGATCGATCGGCGGTTCGGCGGCATTGTCGATACGGTGTCGATCGATTTTGCTCCGGGGACGGATGCGGGCGTGCGAAGGAAGGTGGTCGAGTCGGTTCATAACCTCTCCCGCCTGCGGCGGGAGGGGGCGGCGCACAGCGCCGGGTGAGGGTGATCGGGTCGGTACGCGGCGTTGCTTCCGCCGCGTGCGTTTGCTTTCGCCAGTTGCTATGTGCTTCGCGACATGCATCGCTTTCGCCGCTCGCGTTGCTTTCACTGCTTGCATCAGTCTCGTCATAGGCGCGTGCCGGCCCGATCACCCTCACCCTCGACGCTGCGCGTCTCGGCCTCTCCCGCGCTGCGCGAACAGCGCAGCGCGGGAGAGGTTAGGCTGCGCGGGAGAGGTTAGGCTGCGCGGGAG
>Ga0335072_10005536_pt1 | contig 18596 bp, 11 predicted proteins | sample Lox_Sample_21_FD_206725 | JGI IMG/M metagenome (GOLD analysis project Ga0335072, IMG submission 206725) | Soil microbial communities from Loxahatchee National Wildlife Refuge, Florida, United States - Lox_Sample_2.1 | ecosystem: Environmental > Terrestrial > Soil > Wetlands | place: USA... | reverse complement strand
TCGGCGAAGGCCGCCCGGACCCGGTCGGTGGCGGCCCGCTGATCGCGGACCTCGCTGTTGATCTCGCCGGACGACCGGTACCGGTCGTAGGCCGACAGCAGCGGCGACAGCGGCCCGTCCTGCGACCCGAGCGCGGACAGCACGTGCAGCGCGGCCAGCATGCCGGAGTCGGCGAACCAGAAGTCGCGGAAGTAGAAATGACCGGAATGCTCGCCGCCGAAGATCGCTCCGGTGGCGGCCATGTCCGCCTTGATGAACGAGTGCCCGACCCGGGTGCGGACCGGGGTGCCGCCGTGCTCGGTCACGATCTCCGGGACGGCCCGCGAGCTGATCAGGTTGTGGATGATCGTGGCGCCCGGCTCCCGGGCCAGCTCGGCCACGGCGATCAGCGCGGTCAGCACCGACGGGGGGACGATCTCGCCCCGCTCGTCGACCACGAAACAGCGGTCGGCGTCGCCGTCGAAGGCCAGGCCGATGTCCGCGCCGGAACTCAGCACGGCGCGCCGCAGGTCGGCCAGGTTCCTCGGGTCGATCGGATTGGCCTCGTGGTTCGGGAACGTGCCGTCCAGGTCGAAGTAGAGCGGCACGATCGTGATGGGCAGTCCCTCGAACACCTTGGGTACCGTGTGGCCCGCCATGCCGTTCCCGGCGTCCACGGCCACCGTCAGCGGGCGGATGCCGGACAGGTCGACCAGCGTCTTGAGGTGGGCCGCGTATCCGGACAGCAGGTCGCGGGGCTGGATCGTCCCCGGCGCGCCGGGAGCGGCCGGGACGCCGGCCTCGGCCATCTCGCGTAGCTGGGCGAGCCCGGTCTGCTCGCCGACCGGCTTGGCGCCCGCCCGGCACAGCTTGATGCCGTTGTACTTGGCCGGGTTGTGGCTCGCGGTGATCATCGCGCCGGGGACCCCGAGGCTGCCGCTGGCGTAGTAGAGCATGTCGGTCGAGCCCAGGCCGCCGGATATCACGTCGGCGCCCTGCGCGGCCGCGCCGTGCCCGAACGCCTCGGCCAGCGGTGCCGATGAGGTACGCATGTCATGCACGGTCACGACGGCCGGGGCGCCGGTGAGCCGGACGAACGCGGCACCGACGGCCTCGGCCACGCTCTCGTCGAGCTCGTCGGGCACCGTGCCCCGGATGTCGTATGCCTTGAAGATCTTCGCGTACTCGGCCACTAGGGTTGCCTCCGCGGCGGCTGCCTTTCGGTCTCGCGACGCCTCGGCCGCGATAAACGGACACCCTACCGGGAATGCCCTGTTACCGAAGACGGCCCGTGTCCCCAGGCGCGGAGCGCAGTACCCGCAGATGGCCGCGCCGTCCGACCTCGACGCCCTGGCCGACCGGCTCGCGGGCCTGGCGCGGCGTCGTCGCCTCCATGACCGCGTTGGCCAGCGCCTCCAGGTCGTCAACCGGCTCCTCGGCCGGCCCGTCGGGCAGCCGGACCACCTCCCAGCCGATGGGCACGGTCATCCGGTCGGCGTGCGCGGCGCACAGGTCGTAGCAATGCGGCTCCACGTAGGCCGCGAGCGGGCCGAGGACGGCGGTGGAGTCGCGATAGACGTAGGTGAGCGTGTGCACGGCGGCCTGGTTGCACGCGGGCCGGCTGCACCGACGAGAACTCAACGGCCCGCCTCCCTCACGACCGCGCCGATGGCGGGCGAGCGGGTCCCGCGGCGGTCAGGCTCGCGTAGATCGCTCACAACGGCTGACGGTATCGATCCGAGGGCACTAACGCCATCACCCGGGGCACTCTGCACGATCGTGTCTCGACTGCCCGCCCCGGGCCGGCCCGGGGCGGATACGCTCGGTGACTGTGAATGATGGCGGGGGCGCGGCCCGCGACGACGGGCGCGCGGCACGGATCAGGCGACGGGATTCCCACGGCCGCGGCCTGCGGGGCACGCTGACCCCGCAGGACGTGCCGCTCTACCGCAGCCGGGCGCAGCGTTTCGACGACCTGGTCCTGGAGGCGGTCGCGCAGCTCGAGCCGCGCTGGGAGACGGAGCTGTCCGGCGTCGAGTTCGCCGTCGAGGAGATCCCGACCGCGGGCCTGGCCGACGACGAGGCCGACCCGGTGCCGCTGGCCCGGCTCGACCCGGGCTCGGCCGCGGCCGGCGACCTGCGCCATGCCGTCCGCCCGGCCCGGATCGTGCTGTACCGGCGGCCCCTGATGGCCCGCGCCGACGACGAGGAGGACCTGCGCGACCTGGTGCTGGACGTGGTGGTCGAGGAGTTCGCGCAGCTGCTCGGGATCGACCCGCAGGAGGTTGACCCGAGTTATCCGGAAGAGGACTGACGGCTGCTCAGGGCAGGGCGGCCGTCACCGAGCTGTGCACGGCCGGCAGCGGGACCCAGGTCAGCGAGCTCATGACCGGGAGGATGGACCGCACCACGCCGGCCTGGGTGACCACCCGCCCGGCATAGACCGGTCCCGATCCGGCCATGGGCCTGACCACGACCGCGAACGTCATGGACCGGCCGCCCTGGCGCGGCGCGGCCAGCGTGAGCACCACCGAGTGACCGGCCAGCAGCCCGATGGTGCGCGGCGCCGAGGCGCCCGTGGCCGACTGCCCGCTCGCGGTCAGCTCCGTCACCTGGACCTGGGCCGGGCCCTTGGGCGCCGAGAGGACCAGGGCCGAGGTGCCGGCGCCCGCGCCGCCGGGATTGCCCGCGACCACGCCCTGCTCCTGCACCGGCGCGGCGGCCGCGGTGAACGCGCCCGGTGCCCCGGCCGCGCCGCCGGACAGGCTCATGGAGGCGGTCACCGGCACGTTGGACGAGACCTGGATCGCGGCCGGGATCCCGCCCATCGAGGGCAGCGCGACCGCGACGGCGGAGCCGCCGGGGAGATCGAGGCCGCTGCCCCCGGTCGGCGCGTAGGAGCCCCTCCCGGTGATCGCGGTCACCTTGATCTGGGCGTTGGCCGAACCGGGCACGGCCACGTAGAGCTCCCGGCCGCCCGGCGTTCCCGGCAGGCCCGGCAGCACCTGGGTCTTGGCCGGCGGCTCCGACGCGGGCAGCCACGCCCCGGGCTGGCCGGGGCCTGACGTCTCGAGGACCGCGGCCACCACGCGGCCGACGCTGGTGGTCACGTTCAGCGCGACGTCGTGGGACCCGTGCACCAGGCCGGCCAGCGACTGGACGACCATGCCGTGCGGCGGCACCCCGATGCCGGCGTCGTTGCTGCCCAGGACCGGGCCGCTGTCGGTGAGCACCTGGACCGACGCGTCGGCGGCCTGGCCGTCGGTGTTCATCAGGTACAGCTCGATGTTGGCCGAGGTCTTCTGTCCCGGGCCGACGAACCAGAAATCGGTGCCCGGGCCAAGGCACGGCGCCGTGGCCAGCCCGCCGGCGCTGGTCTGCTCGACCTCGAGCCCGCGCGCCATCGAGCCGGTGGCAGAGATCATCACCCCGCCCCGCTCCGGAGTGGTCGGCACCGAGGCGCCGCCGCTGGTCTGGGTCACGTTGCGCGGCACCGGCGGCGCCGGGGCCACGTTCACCAGCGACAGCAGCCCCGGCTGGGTGAGCACGTGCAGCGGGGCCGGAGCGGAGGCGGCGCCGGCCGGGGACAGGCGGGTCACCTGAGCCTGGCCGGAGCCAGACGAGGCCGTGGCGAGGGCGAGCCCGGACGCGGTGGCCCCGCCCGAGCCCGGTGCCGGGCACGCCCGCAGCGCCGCCGACACGGTGGCCCGGGCCGGGGCGGGCGTCCGCGGGCCGGAGGCCAGGGCCGCCGGATGACGGCTGAGGCTGGCCAGGCCGAACTCCGCGGCCAGCGCGATCACCACGAGCAGCGCCAGGACGTACCTGTTCGCGACCAAGCGCCTCACCAGGCGTCCCCTCCAGTGTCGTGCTCCGGCACCGGCCACTGGGCGGGATCGTCGTCGCCCGGCGGCGCCGGCCGCCGGTGCCGGCTTCCCCCGGCGGGCGGCAGCGGGTCAAGCATGTCGCCGCGCCCGCCTTGCCAGTCCGGCGACTGTGGCGGGGCGTTCCAGGCGTCGGGCTCGTCCTGCCAGCGCCCCGGCTCGTCGGGCGGCGGCCAGCTTCCTGACGGGCTTCTGCGCGCGCCGCCCGCTGGCCCGGAGGCGTCGGACGGCCACGCGGCCGGCGGGCCGGGCTCGTCCGGCCACGCCTCGCCGCTGCCGGGCTGGTCCGACGGCCATGCCTCGCCGGTGCCGGGCTGGTCCGACGGCCACGCCTCGCCGCGCTGGCCGGGCTCCGGTGACGGCCACCCGGCCTGCCCGCCGCGGCCGTCGGAGGGCCATGCGGCGGGCGCGCCGCGGCGGTCGGATGGCCACGCGTCCCGCTCGGCCGAGGGCCATGCGCCTCGTGAGTCTCGCTCGTCCGACCGCCACGCCTCGCGCGGGCCGGGCTGGTCCGAAGGCCACGCCGCGCGCTGATCCCGCTCGTCGGACGGCCATCCCGCCCGCGCATCGGGTTCGTCCGACGGCCAGGACGCGCGCGGGCCGGGCTCGTCGGCCGGGCGCGGGATCCGTCCGCCGCCCCGCTCGCCGGCGGGCCACGCGGCGCGCTGCCCGGCTCCCGCCCCGGGCCGGCCGCCGGCCCGGCCGGCACCCGCCCGCCCGGCGGCCGCCGCCGCGCCCGCGGCCGCGGCCCCCGCGACGCCCGCGGCTGCGGGCCTTCGGCTCGTGCGCTCGCGGGGACGCTGGCCGCCCGCGCCCTCGCGGGCCGGCTTCTCCCGCTTCGGCCCGCGCCGGGCCCGGCCCGGCCGGCCGCGAGCCCGGCGCCCGGCGGGCGTCCCGGCGGCCTCGGGCGCGCCGCCGCGCTGCCGCGCGCCGGTCGCGACGCGGGACCCGGCCGCCGCCGACGCGCCCTCGTCGGCCAGCGCCCTGGATCCGGGCAGGCCCAGGGCGGCGACCACGGCCACCAGCAGCAGCTCAAGGGCCAGGATCAGATCCCGGCCGATCTGGCTGTGTTTGATCGTGAGCGTGCCGCCGCCCGGCGGCAGCTGGAACGCCTGAGCCCAGGCGCCGGCCGGGGACGGCACCGCGGTCAGCGGCTTACCGTTCAGGGTGGCGGTCCACCCGCCCGCCGGCTCGGCGAGCTCCAGCGTTCCCCCGGCGGCGGGCACGGTCGCGCCCGAGACCCCGACCGCCCCGGACGGCACGGCCACCACCTTGCCGCCCGGCTCCACGACGCGCAGCCGCGCGGCCGGCGCGGTCACCCGCCACAGGTCAAAGGACGAGGTCGCGCTGACCGGCCGCAGGCCGGCGACCCCGTTCAGCAGACGGGCCAGGTCCTCGTTCACCGGGGCGGGCAGGAGCACGAAGCCGATGTCGAACCCGGCGAGCTGCTGCCCCTGGTCGACCGCCTCGCCACCGTTCGGAGCGACCAGCGCCGCGACGACCGTGCTCAGCGCGCGCTCGGCGGCCGGCGCCGGGGCGAGGTCCGGGTCCGCGAGTGACGGGGTCGTTCCGCGCTGCAGCGCGAAGTCCACCTGACCGGCATCGGAGCGCAGCACCAGCGTCCGCAGCTGCAGCCCGCTGCTGACCGACACCGAGACCACGGCCGGGACGACCGGGCCCGATACCGGGGCAACCGGCCCGCGCACGCCGTGCGTGACCCATGACGCGGCGGCCAGCACCGGGGCCGAGCAGGCCACGACCGCGAGCACCGCCCCGGCCACGCCGCGCAGCGAGACCGGCGCGCCGCCCGGACTGCGCCCGCCACCCCTTCCGCCCGCGCGACGCCGGTCCGCGGAACCACCGCGGCCGCCCGGACGCGGCAGGGCCTCGCCCGCGGTCACGCCGGCCAGCAGCAGCCCGGTCGCGGCGATCAGCAGCGCCACGCCCGGCCAGGCCGACACCGCGGGCCCGCCGGCCGCCGGGGTGACCATGACCCGGCTCACGGCCACGGCGACCAGCAGCCCGGCGAGGGCCACGCCCCAGCCGGCCAGCATCAGGGCCCGGCGCCGGCTCAGCAACAGCGCGGCGAGGGCGGCGACGGCGATCCCGGCCGTCACCCAGATCGACGGCACTCCGGGCCCGCCCGGGCTGAGCAGCATCAGCGACCGGGCCGGCAGGCGGGAGACGGCCAGGCCCGGCTGCTGCAGCCCGGATTCGAGCAGCAGGCCGGCCGGGTTCGTCGCGGCCTGGATCGTCCACGGCAGCAGCAGCACCGGCGGGACGATCGCGACGATGCCCAGGTTGCGCCACATGGCCGGGCGGGCCGCGACGAGGCCGATGGCCAGGGCCACGACGACCAGCCAGATCAGCGGGACGAACGCGGCGGCGACGGCGACCGTCAGCCCGGTGGCCCAGGCCGCCCGGCGAGCGCGGCGCGGCGGCTGGGTCAGTATCCGCCCGGCGAGCAGGGCGATGGCCGGCACCAGGACGAAGACCACGGCGGAGCCGAGCCGGCCGGCCGCGATCGCGCCCATGGCGACCGGCAGCAGGGCGTAGGAGGCCGCGGCCCAGACCCGGACCGGAGTGGACCGGGTGACCCGGCGGACCGCGAGGAACGCGCAGCCGCCCGCCAGCGGCACGCAGCCGAGCAGGATCACGTCGACGGCGAGCCACGGCTTGCCGCCGAGCACGGTGGCCAGCAGGGCGATGACGGCCAGGTACGGGGGCGCGCTGTTGCCGGAGCCGATGCCCACCGGATGGAACCCCTGCAGGTACTGGTGCCAGAGCCCGGACACGCCGCCCCAGGCCGGGACCAGCGCACCGCCGCCCAGCGGGCCGGAGCCGAGCAGCGAGCGCTCGGCGACCAGCGAGACCACGGTCAGGGCGATGAACAGCAGCACCCCGGGGTTGGTCAGGATCCGCTGCACCAGGCCGGTGTCGGTCAGCAGGAAGTCGGCCTCATCGGGGTCGTCGGTCGCGTGGTGCGACCCGGCCGTGTCCGCCGGGCCGGACTTGGACAGGGCCGCCGCGGCGAACTCCGCGACCCGCCGCAGCGACCGGCCGGGCGGCAGGTCGCGGCGCAGCCGCCCGTAGGCCGCCCGCCGGCCCCGCATCCGCCGGCGGCGCATCGTCAGCAGCCGCAGCGGATGGCCGAGCACCGAGCCGACCGCGGCCAGCTCGTCCAGCGCCGCGGCCACGCGCTTGGCCAGCAGGAAGAACAGGGCCCGGGCCAGTGAGACGCCCAGGTTGCCCGCGGCCGACACGAGCATCGGCAGCGCCGGCAGGTTCCCGATCAGGGTGAGCATCGCGTTGCGCCGGTCGAGCTGGCGCGGGCGCCGGGCCACCGACACCGCCCGCCGCCGCCGGGCGGCGGCTTCCACGTGGTAGACGACGGCGTCGGTGATCACGCGAACCCGGTAGCCCGCGGCGTGCACCCGCCAGCAGAAGTCGACGTCCTCGCGGAACAGCGCCATGGCCGGGTCAAAGCCGCCGACCAGGTCCCACACGTCGCGGCGGACCAGCATCCCGGCGCTGCCCACCGCGAGCGAGTCGCGGTCGCCGTCGTGCTGACCCTGGTCGACCTCGCGCGGCTCGACGCCGGTGATCCGCCGGCCCGCGGTGTCGATGGTGACCCCGGCCTCGAGGATCACCTGCCGGTCGCCCCAGTCCCTGACCTTGGGCCCGAGCACCGCGGCCGACCTGGTCTCGGCGGCCCCGCGCAGCAGTTGCTCCAGGGCGTCCGGAGCCGGCTCGCAGTCGTCGTGCAGCAGCCACACCCACTCCAGGCGGTCCCCGCCCGAGGGGCCCGCCGGGCCCGACACGTTCACGTTCGCCGCGCGGTGCTGCAGCGCCCGGGCGACCGCCGTGCCGTACCCCGTGCCGCGGTCCATGCCGAACACCACGCCCTGACCGAGCAGTCCGGCCAGCACCGCGCCGCTGCGGTCGCGGCTGCCGGTATCCACGGCGACAACGCGCTGTACCGGCCTGGTCTGATCGAGTAGTGCCTGGATAACACGCGGCAGCCACGCTGCGCCGTCATGAGCGACGATGACCGCCGTGACGACGTGCTGCGGGTAGGTCTCGTTCGGCGACAAGTGGGGTCCGCTTGCTCTTCGAAAGGGCCACCTGCAGGCCGGCGGGAGGGCCGTGCGATCCGGTCATGCAGGGCACTGGTACCCGTGAACAATACGCGAAGGGCGAGTATCAAGACGGCCAGATGCCGCGCTTGGCCCCGCACCCGCCTACATGGCCTGGCGCTTGAGCCTCCGGCGCTCGCGCTCCGACAGCCCGCCCCAGATACCGAAGCGCTCGTCGTGCTCGAGCGCGTACTCCAGGCACTCGGCCCGTACCTCGCAGCTGCGGCACACCTTCTTCGCCTCCCGGGTCGAGCCCCCCTTCTCCGGGAAGAACGCCTCGGGATCGGTCTGCGCGCAGAGCGCGCGATCCTGCCAGCCATACTCTCCGGCATCGTCCGCGTCGACGCCGAACCCGTCGTGCACCAGCGAGACGATGACGTCAGTCACAGCGCACCTCCAGCCCCCTCCCGTTAACCCCGTCGGCTCGCGCCACCCCCTCGGCACGAGAATTACACAGTTGAAATTACACCCGCGTGTCTTGCGTTGCGTCAAGGGGAATACGTGATAATGGCCACCTCCTTGCCCGTGATGACGGGAAAGTCCGGCCGGATTTTCGCTGGTGGCGGCCATGCCTTCGGCGGCCCGCCCGCGCGCGGCCGAGCCTGGCGGGGGGCTCGGCGTGCGCCAGGGAGCGGTGAGTTGCGAGACTTCGGGCATGCGCATCACCGTTCTGGCGGGTGGCGTGGGCGGCGCCCGCTTCCTGCGCGGCCTCAAGGCCGCCGCGCCCGACGCCGAGATCACCGTCGTCGGGAACACCGGCGACGACATCACACTGTTCGGCCTGCACGTGAGCCCCGACCTGGACACCGTCATGTACACGCTGGGCGGCGGGATCAGCGAGGAACAGGGCTGGGGCCGCGCCGGCGAGAGCCACGTCGTCCTGCACGAACTGGCCGCGTACGGTGCCGGGCCGGACTGGTTCAGTCTCGGCGACCGTGACTTCGCCACGCACATCGCGCGGACCGGCATGCTGCGGTCGGGCGTCCCGCTGTCCGCCGTCACCGCGGCGCTGTGCGAGCGCTGGCGGCCCGGCGTCACGCTGCTGCCGATGACCGACGACCGGGTCGAGACGCACGTGACGCTGGACACCGGGACCACCGTGCATTTCCAGGAGTGGTGGGTGCGGCTGCACGCGGCGACCGCGGCCACGCGGATCAGCTTCACCGGCGCGGACACGGCCGCCCCCGCGCCGGGGGTGCTCGAGGCGATCGCGGCCGCCGACTGCGTCCTGCTGCCGCCGTCCAATCCGGTGGTCAGCGTCGGGGCGATTCTGGCGGTGCCGGGGATCGCCGACGCGGTGGCGGCCAGGACCGTCGTCGGGGTGTCGCCGATCATCGGCGGGGCGCCGGTGCGCGGGATGGCCGACGCCTGCCTGGCCGCGATCGGCGTCGAGACCAGCGCCGCCGCGGTCGCCGCCCACTACGGCGCCGGGCTGCTGGACGGCTGGCTGGTCGACGACCAGGACAAGGCGGCGGGCGACGACCCGGGCCTGCACGGGATCGCGGTGCGCGCCCTCCCGCTCTACATGACCGACCTGGCGGTGTCCGCCGAGATCGCGCGCGCGGCGCTGTCCCTCGCCCGGGAGCTGCGCCCATGAACCAGATCACTGTTACCGGGGTGCCCGGGCTGCCGGAGATCGAGCCGGGCGCCGATCTCGGGCGGCTGATCAGCGAGGCCGTCCCGGCGCTGGCCGACGGCGACATCGTGGTCGTGACCTCGAAGATCGTCTCCAAGGCCGAGGGGCGGGTGATCCGGTCCGACCGGGAGCGCGCGATCGACGCCGAGGCGGTCCGGGTGGTGGCCCGGCGCGGCCCGACCAGGATCGTGCAGACCCGGCACGGCCTGGTGCTGGCCGCGGCCGGGGTGGACAGCTCCAACACCGCGCCGGGCACGGTGGTGCTGCTGCCCGAGGACCCCGACGGCTCGGCCCGGCGGCTGCGCAAGTCGCTGGGCGAGCGGCTCGGCGTCCGGGTCGGGATCATCGTGACCGACACCCTGGGGCGGGCGTGGCGGGTGGGACAGACCGACACCGCGATCGGAGCCGCCGGGGTGGCGCCGGTGCGCGACCATCGCGGCCAGACCGACACGTTCGGCAACACGCTCGAGGTGACGATCGCGGCGGTCGCGGACGAGATCGCCGCCGCGGGCGAACTGGTCAAGGGGAAGACCGCGCAGGTCCCGGTCGCGATCGTGCGCGGCCTGGCCGAGCTCGTGACCGAGTCCGACGGCCCGGGGGCCGCCGCGCTGGTCCGGCCGGCCGCGGACGACATGTTCCGGCTCGGCGCCGCCGACGTGCTCTACGAGCGCCGGACGGTCCGCGAGTTCACCCCCGAGCCGGTGGACCCCGGCGCGGTCCGCCGGGCGATCGCGGCCGCGCTGACCGCGCCCGCCCCGCATCACAGCGAGCCGTGGCGGTTCGCCGTGCTGGAATCGCCGCGGGCGCGGACCGCGCTGCTGGACGACATGCTGGCCGCGTGGACCGACGACCTGCGCGGCGACGGGTTCACCGAGGAGCAGATCGCCCGGCGGATGCGCCGCGGCGAGCCGCTGCGCCGGGCGCCGCTGATCATCGTCCCGTGCCTGGTCCCCGAGGCCGCGCACCCCTACCCCGATCAGCGGCGCTCGGCCGCCGAGCGCGCGATGTTCGTGGTCGCCATGGGCGCGGCGGTGCAGAACCTGCTGGTCGCGCTGGCCGTAGAGGGGCTCGGCTCGTGCTGGGTGTCCAGCACCCTGTTCTGCCAGGAGGTCGCCGCCCGCTCGCTCGGCCTGCCGCCGGGCTGGGAGCCGATGGGCGCCGTCGGCGTCGGCCACCCCGCCGGGCCGCCGCCGCCGCGCCCGCCCCGGGATCCCGGGCGGTTCGTTGTGACGCTGTGAGCTGCCGGATGTCCCCGCCGGCCTCCCTGGACTCCCCCGACGAGTCGGTCCCAGTACGGACCCACGTCCCCGGCCTCGGCCGGCTGAGCGCACGTCGAAGCCGTTTATCGAAAGTTGTCCGGCGGCCCGCGGTCAGGCGCCGACGAGCGGGAGTGACGGCCGGGCCCCCCGGACCGCCGCACACACTCCGTCGCTGGCCGCGGCGGCGACGGCGCGTTCAGGATCAGGGTTTTGATAGGTCGTGGTGCGCTGGCGCATCGGACGTCCGGTCGGCGCAACCATCGCATTGAGCTGGCTAATGGTTTTGAACGAGCCGTTCTGCGAGCCGGCCATCCGGCTGATGGTCTCCTCCATCAGCGTGCCGCCCAGGTCGTTGACGCCGCCCGCCAGCATGACCCGGCACGCCTCGTCGCCGAGTTTCACCCACGAGCACTGGATGTTGCGGATCGCGCCATGCAGCATCAGCCGGGACATCGCGTGCACGGCCCGGTTCTCGCGCTGCGTCGGGCCGGGGCGGGCCAGCCCGGCCAGGTAGATCGGCGAGCTGGCGTGCACGAACGGCAGCAGCACGAACTCGGTGAAGCCGCCGGTGCGCTCCTGGATGCCGCGGATCACCCGCAGGTGCGCCACCCAGTGCGCCGGCGTGTCCACGTGGCCGTACATCATCGTGGCCGAGGTCGGGATGCCGAGCTCGTGCGCGGTGGTGATCACCTCGATCCAGGCCGCGGCGGGCAGCTTGCCCTTGGTCAGCACCCAGCGGACCTCGTCGTCCAGGATCTCGGCCGCGGTGCCGGGCAGCGAGTCCACCCCGGCCTCGCGCGCGGCGATGAGCCATTCGCGGACCGGCAGGCCGGTGCGCGACGACCCGTTCATCACCTCCATCGGCGAGAACGCGTGCACGTGGATCCGCGGGCAGCGCTGCTTCACCTCGGCGGCCAGGTCGAAGTACGCGGTGCCGGGCAGGTCGGGGTGGATGCCGCCCTGCATGCAGACCTCGGTCGCCCCGGCCTGCCACGCCTCCTCGGCCCGGTCGGCGACCTGGGCGAGCGACAGCGTGTACGCGTCGGCGTCGGTGCGGCGCTGGGCGAACGCGCAGAACCGGCAGCCGGTGTAGCACACGTTGGTGAAGTTGATGTTGCGGTCGACCACGTACGTGACGTCGTCGCCGACCGCGTCCCGGCGCACGTCGTCGGCCAGTTTCGCCAGCGCCTCGAGCTCGGGCCCCTCGGCGTCGAACAGGGCCAGCGCCTCGGCGTCGGAGAGCCCGGCCGGGTCGTCCTGCGCCCGGCGCAGCGCGGCCCGCACCTCCTCGCGCAGCCGCGGCGGGGCCGCGGTGCCGTTGGCCCCGGCACCGGCCTGCCGCCGGGCAGCGGGCTCGATCCGCGCGCCCACCTCGGCCCAGTCGCCGTAGACCTCGGCGAAGTCCTCCCGGCGGTCGGCCGACCGGCCGGAGGTGTCGATCGTGACGTACAGGTCGGTCCGCCCGGCGGCCGCGCCCCAGCCGCCGTCGGGCTCCTGCCAGCGCAGCCCGCGCGGCACCGCGCCCTCGCGGGCCAGCCCGGTCGCCGGGTCGGCCAGGGCCGCGACGTGCGGCGCGACCCGGGGGTCGAGCCACGGCTCGCGCAGGTAGCCGGGGTAGATCGTGAGCCGCTCCCGGAGCTCGAACCCCTGGGCGGCGGTGCGCGCGGCCAGGTCGTCGATCTGCGGCCAGGGGCGCTCGGGGTTCACGTGGTCGGGGGTCAGCGGCGACACCCCGCCCCAGTCGTCGATGCCGGCGCCCAGGATCATCCGGTACTGGTCGCCGATCAGGTTCGGGGGCGCCTGGATTCTCGCGGCCGGGCCGAGGACCAGCCTGGTCACCGCGATCGTCGCGGCCAGGTCGTCGAGGTCGGCGTCGGGCACCCCGCGCATCTTGGTGTCCGGCTTGGCCCGGAAGTTCTGCACGATGACTTCCTGGATGCCGCCGTACTCGCGGGCGACGCGGCGGATCGCGAAGACCGAGTCCGCGCGCTCGGCGGCGGTCTCGCCGATGCCGATCAGGATTCCCGTCGTGAACGGGACGTTGCTGCGGCCGGCGTCCTCGAGGACCCGCAGCCGGACCGCGGGATCCTTGTCCGGGCTGCCGAAGTGGGGCGCGCCGCGCTCGGTGAACAGGCGCCGCGCCGTCGTCTCCAGCATCATCCCCATCGACGGCGCGACCGGCTTCAGCCGCTGGAAGTCCTGCCAGCTCAGCACGCCCGGGTTGAGGTGCGGCAGCAGGCCGGTCTCCTCGAGGACGCCGATGGCCATCGCCCGGACGTAGGACAGGGTGTCGTCGTAGCCGTGGGCGTCCAGCCAGTCCCGGGCCTGGCGCCACCGGTCCTCGGGCCGGTCGCCGAGCGTGAACAGGGCCTCCTTGCAGCCGAGCGCCGCGCCCCGGGCCGCGATCTCGATGACCTCGTCCGGCGACAGGTACGGGCCGGCCAGCTGGCCCGGCACGGTGGCGAACGTGCAGTAGCCGCAGCGGTCCCGGCAGAGCCGGGTCAGCGGGATGAACACCTTGCGCGAGTAGGTGATGATGCCCGGCCGGCCCGCCCGCTCCAGCCCGGCATCCCTGGTCCGCGCGGCGTAGCCGAGCAGCTCAGTGAGCTGGTCGCCGCGGGCGTGCAGCAGCGTGGCGGCCTCGCCCGGGTCCAGGGCCTTGCCGTCCCTGGCCCGGGCGAGGGCGCGGCGCAGCGCCGAAGCGGACGGGGCCGCCTGGGCGGCGGGGATCGGCGGCTGCGGGCTGGGGCGCGGGGTTGGCCGGTCGACGGTCATGGGCTCCAGCCTAAGGTCGGCGCTTCGGGCATCCCGCCCGGCGTGGCCTAGAACCCCCGGTGATCGCGGACGGCGAGCCGCGGCCCGCGGCGCGGCGGCCGCACGCCGCTCAGCTCGACCAGCCGGGTGGCGCGGTACCGGTGCCCGGCGTACGGCGCGAGCAGCGCCAGCATGCCCGCGTCGTCGACGACCTGGCCGGCCAGGGCCCAGCCGACGGCGGCGGGCAGGTGGTAGTCGCCGACGCTGACCGCGTCCGCGTCGCCGCAGGCGCGCTGCCTGACCTCGGCCGAGGTCCACGGCCCGACGCCGGGCAGCGAGCGCAGCCTGCGGTCGGCGTCGGCGGCCGCCAGCGTGGTGATCTCCTCGAGGCGGGGCGCCACCCGGGCCGCGCCGGCGATCGTGCGCGCCCGCACCGCCTCCACGCCGGCCCGGTGCCACTCGGAGGACGGGATCCGCGCCCAGGTCGCCGCGTCCGGGACGACGCGCATCCCGTCGGGGGCCGGGCCGGGCGCGGGCTGGCCGAACCGGCGCAGCAGGTAGTGCCAGGCGCGGCGGGCCTCGACCCCGACCACCTTCTGCTCCAGGACCGCCGGGACCAGCGCCTCGAGAACCCGGCCCGACCGGCCGACCCGGGCGCCGGGATGCCGGACGGACATCTCCCGCAGCAGCGGGTGCACCGGGGCGAAGCCGTCCTGGTCGTCGTCGGCGCCCAGCAGGGACGGGAGCGTCTCCACCAGCCAGGCCGCGCCCGGCCCCCAGGCGGTCGCGGTGACCCGGGTCCCGCCGCCGGCGGCCGGGCGCGCGGCGACCCGCAGCGTGCCCGGGCCATCGGGGGTCAGCGCGGTCCGCCAGACGGCGCCGGACGGGTCGGCCCGGTAGGCGGGGTCGCGCGCGCCGCGGCGGTGCACCGCGAGGATTAACGGCACGTCAACCGGATACGGCGGGTTCCATTGCCGGGTCAGCGGCTCGGCGCCGGTCCCGGGAGGGACGGCCGGGTCTCCCGCCGGCACTGCGGGCCGGGCCTACGCGTCCGTCGAGAAGCGGATCGCCGCCGGGCCGATCTCCGCGTCCGGCCAGACCCGCAGGCCGCGCGCGAGCTCGTTGCCGGAGGCGACCCGGGCTCCGTCGCCGATCACAACGCCGTCCAGGACCGCCCCGTCGCCGATGCGGGCGGTGGCGCCCACGGCGCTCGACCGGACCACGGCGCCCTGGCCGACGACCGCGCCGTCGAACAGCACGCTGCCGTCCACCTCGGCGTCCGGCCCCACGCGGCAGCCCGCGCCGACGACGGTGCCGCCGCCGACCTTGGCCCCCGGCTCGATAACGCCGCCCGGCAGCACCAGGGCCTCGCCGCACGGCCCGGGCAGCGCCGAGGAGGCCAGCTCGCCCAGCACCAGGTCGCGCGAGCCGCAGACGAACGCCTCGGGGGTTCCGACATCGAGCCAGTAGGAGGTGTCGACGTAGCCGAGCATCAGCTCCCCGGCGCCGATCAGCCCGGGGAAGGTCTCCCGCTCGACCGACACCCGGCGACCCGCGGGTATCCGGTCGATGACCGAGCGCCGGAAGACGTAGCAGCCGGCGTTGATCCGGTTGGTGACCGGATCCGGCGTCTTCTCCAGGAAGGCGGTCACTCGCCCGTTGTCGTCGATCGGGACGCAGCCGAACCTCGACGGGTCGGGCACCTCGACCAGGTGCAGGGTCACCGCCGCGCCCGCCGCCTCGTGCGCCGCCACCTGTCCGGTCAGGTCGTGGCCGGACAGGACGTCGCCGTTCAGCACGACGACCGGGTCGTCCGGGCCGCCGCGCAGGACGGATGCGGCATTGCGGATCGCGCCCCCGGTATCGAGCGGCGTCTCCTCCTGGATGTAGGAGATCTCCAGGCCGAACGACGAGCCGTCGCCGAGGCACTCAGCGAACATCTGCGCCCGGTAGAACGTGGCCATGACCACCCGGGTGACTCCGTAGGCCGCCGCCTTGGCCAGCTGATGGGCGAGGAAGGGCACCCCAGCGGTCGGCAGCAGCGGCTTCGGCGTCGCGATCGTCAGCGGGCGCAGCCGCGTGCCCTGGCCGCCGACCAGCAGGATCGCCTCGAGTCTTTCGCGCGGATAACTCGGCATGAGCAGGCAGGCTACTCGTGTCCCTGTACCGCTGCACGTTCGTATGACGCCATATGAGCCTCGGCCGATGCGGCCCAGGTGAACTCCAGCGCCCGGGCATGGCCGGCCGCCCCCAGCGCCTGCCGCCGGGCCGGGTCGTTGAGCAGCGCCCGCAGCGCGGCGCGGATGCTGTCGGCATCGGGCTCGGTGTAGGCGACCGCGTCGCCGCCCACCTCGGGCAGGGAGGTCCGGTGGGTGGTGAGCACCGGGGCGCCCGACGCCATGGCCTCGAGCACCGGGAGCCCGAAGCCCTCGCCGGTGCTCGGGAACGCGACCACGAGCGCCCCGCCGAGGAAGCCGGGCAGGTCGGTGAAGTGCAGGTAGCCCGGCCGGACCAGGCGCAGATGGGCCGGGACGTTCGCGACGGCCTCGTCCACTTCCTCGCTCCAGCCGCTGCCGCCGGCCAGGACCAGGGCCGGCGGCTCGCTCAGATCGGCCACGGCCTCCGACCAGCCGTTGATCAGAGCGGGCACGTTCTTGCGCGGTTCCAGCGTGCCGAGATACGCGACGTAGGGCTTGCCATGCAGGCCGAGCCGGTCGGAGACCTGGCGCAGCTTGGCCTCGGCGGGCTGGTGGAAGAGCGCGTGGTCGACGCCGTGGTAGGCGACGTCGATCCGGGTCGGGTCGGCGCCGAGCACCCGCACCAGTTCGTCCCTGGTCGCCTTGGACGGGACGATCAGCCGGGTGGCGCGCCGGGCCGAGGTGCGGATGGCGGCCTTGTAGAACGTCGCGGTCACCGGGCTGTGGGCATCCGGCTCGGTGAAGAACGTCAGGTCGTGGATGGTGACGACGATCGGCGCGCCGGGCCGCAGCGGCATCGAGTAGTGCGGGGCGTGGATGACGTCGGCGTTGACCTGTTGCGCCACCAGCGGCAGGCCGCTCTGCTCCCAGGCCAGCCGGGCGGGCCGGTGAGCGATGGCCGGCGGGCCGGCCACGATCCGCGCGCTCGGGACAAGCCGTCCGTACCGTTCCTCGTCGGCGCGCTGGCAGGCCACGGCCAGATCGGCTCCCGCCGCGCCCAGGGCGCTGACCAGTCCGTCAACGTAACGGCCGACCGCGCCGCGATCCGCGGGCACAGCGGTCGCGTCAACAAGAACCCGGGGCACGACCGGTCCGGCTCCTTTCGCCAGGCCCGCCGGGGCGCGCGAGACTCCCGGCAGGCGAGCTTTGCTCTGGATGTCCCGTCAGCACCGAGCGTACGCCCTCTTCGGCGGCGACGTGTCCGCGCGGCCGGGCACCGGCCCGGATTCCCGCCCCTGGCCACCGGCCGGGCCGCCTGGCACGAGCCTACGGGGTCGGCGTGGGGGAAGCCGATGGAGACGGCGAAGAGGCGGGCGAGGGGGCGGAGGAACCGCCCTGGGCCGCCGCCTTGGCGTTGTCCAGCGCGGTCTTCATCAGGGCCAGCTCGCTGGCGTAGGCGCCGAGGTTGCCGCTGCGCAGCTCGGCCTGGGCCGCGCTGTAGTCGGCCTCGGCCTGCTGCAGGTACTTGAGCACCAGGGCGTTCTCGGGCGTGCCGTGGCCGCCCGGCGAGCCGGTTCCGGAGGTGCCCGGCGTGGACGACGTGCCGAACACCTGGGCCATGGCTCCGGCGAGCGTGGGCGCGAACCCGATCTGGCCGTTGTAGTACACGAGCATGTCCTGGAGGGTCGGGTAGGCCCCGGAGCTGCCGGCCTGCGACTGTGACACGTAGACGGGCTCGAAGTACACCAGCCCGCCGCCCACCGGCAGCGTGATCAGGTTCCCCTCGGTGACGTGCGATCCCTGCTGCCGCAGCAGGCTCAGCTCGGAGGCGACCGCGGCCTTGGACTCGAAGTCGTTCTGCACCTGCTGCGGCCCCCTGATCGTGGTGTCCTGGGGCAGTTGCAGCACCCGGATCGTGCCGTAGCCCGGGCTCTGCGGGTTGCTGTTGACCTCCATGAACGCGGCCATGTTGGCCCGGCCCCTGGGGGTGAGCGTCGTGCTGAGCGAGAACTCCGGCTGCGGCTGCCCGGGCATGGTCATCGTGAGGTAGTACGGCGGCTGGCTGGACTTGTTCGGGGCGGTGCCGCTGGGGTCGCTGGGCACGGCCCAGAAGTTCTGCCCGCCGTAGAACTCGGGGGCCTGCGTCACGTGATACTGGGCCAGGATCTGGCGCTGCGCCTCGAACAGGACCGGCGGGTAGCGCAGGTGCGGCAGCAGGTCCTTCGGGATCGCGCGCTCCGGCTTGATCACTCCCGGGAACGCCTTCTCCCAGGTGTCGAGGATGGGGTCGTTCGCGCCCCACCGGTACAGCGTGACCGCCCCGGTGTAGGCATTCACGACCGCCTTGACCGAATTGCGGATGTAGTTGACCTGGCCGGCCGGGCCGACGGTCGAGCCGCCCGGGCTGTAGCTGTTCGAGCTGGCCTGCTGCAGGCTGATCCGCTGTGAGTACGGGTAGTTGTCGGTGGTCGTGTAGGCGTCCACCACCCACAGGATCTGGCCGCCGACCACGACCGGGTAGGTGTTGCCGTCCAGGGTGAGGAACGGGGCGACCTTGGCCACCCGCGACAGCGGGTCCCTGATGTACATGATTTTCGAATTGCCGTCGATGGCGCCGGACAGCAGGATGTTGAACTCGCGGAACTTGATCGCGTACAGCAGGCGGTTCAGCGCCGAGCCGACCGGTACGCCGCCGCCGCCGCGGTAGGTCGTGTTCGCCTGCCCGCTGGCGCTCTGGTTGGGGTAGTCAAGCTCCTGCTGGTGCCCCCCGACGATCGCGTAGCTGGTCTCGCCCTGGCCGAAGTAGACCCGGG
>Ga0335072_10005535_pt1 | contig 18600 bp, 17 predicted proteins | sample Lox_Sample_21_FD_206725 | JGI IMG/M metagenome (GOLD analysis project Ga0335072, IMG submission 206725) | Soil microbial communities from Loxahatchee National Wildlife Refuge, Florida, United States - Lox_Sample_2.1 | ecosystem: Environmental > Terrestrial > Soil > Wetlands | place: USA... | reverse complement strand
TGCGCCAAATCTTCTCTATCCGATTCCATCCAGGGCGGAGGATTGGCAGGAAGATCATCTTCTTCGGTGACATCGTCTTCGAGCGGATTGCGAAAACCGTCAACTACAATCCAGAATTGAACCATAGGCATGAGATGCTGTCTGTCCATGTACTCCATGAAATATGAAAGCCCAGAAGAATCATGCAGCAGATCTGCTAGGGATGCATTCTCCAACTTCGATGCAGTGGTATCAAGACCTCTGCCAGTCTGCGGCGCACCATCTCCATTCCCATTCCATTGCCCTCCCGCGGCCAGTTGATTCACCTTCTGGTCCAAAATCCTTTTACCAATATCTAGGCGTCGGAGATAGACTTGATCTGATGCTTCAGCGCGAGCATCTCTTTTCAACTGACTTGAAATCTCGCTTCGAAAACGCCGGGCATCCGAGAGATTGTTTACCTTCCGGATGGCACGAATGAATTTCTCAAATTTGCGTTCATTATCGTTGGGCAAGAGCCTAGGAAATGGTAAGGAGCGCTGTGACTTGGGCGCAGGTGATGCATGCTCGTCCAGAGCTTTTCGAAGCTTGCGAACTGTTGAACGATCCTGAAGCATTGTCCGGCCCTGTTCACAATTAGTCAAATGTGGTAGATTCAAATTCATAATGACGAACGTAGCCTTCCATGACTTGATTCCATGTGTCTGGGTCGGATATCAACTGCATGACTGGAAAAAGGACCGCACAGCCAACAAGCTCCTCAATTATAACTACCACAGCTCGACTTGCAATCATCTTTTCGGGCAATACGTCGGGCAGCACCTTTTTTGCCACACCTCGCAGATACTCCTGTTGAACGAGCTTTGTATCTGAATATGCCAAAGATGCTGCGGGGTGCAGCTTGCCATCTCTGTATTTCCCAGCTATTGCCAAGTCCAGCTCATCCGATTCCGTAACGCTGCGGTTCAAATGCTTGCCTCGAACAGCTTTCTCTGCTTCATAGAAGTCCTTGAAATGCGCTGTCATAATTGGAACAAAGCGTGTAGTCACCACATCCACAAGATCCGTTTGAAATAATCTGTCCCGTATATTAATCAGTGCCAGCCTGATAGCTTTGTCAACTTCGTTCGTAAAGCTAGGGTTACTGCTTATGTTCGAATACCATGACTTGACAAAGTCTCGTAGTATTAGATCCAAAAGCTCGTCCAACGCGTCGGCGACGAGGAAGGACTCGGCGTATAATGGCTGCTTCTTGTACGTTTGTCGAGCTCGAAGTCCCGTCACTTCCGCTTTCCAAGACGTCGTGCTGAGGAACACCAGACCCTTTGGCAGCGAGGTTCTGTTTTTTGCGCCATAGTCTTTGCCCCGAGATGTAGAGAGCAGTAATGCTATAAGTCCCAGGATAGGGACAACCAGACCAGCCGTGAAGGCATATCCCACCCAGCGCAGAGTAGGTGCCCAATTTACGGCGTAGCCCCAGGCGATGAAAGCACCGATACTTGCTAGAATCACATCCCTCCGTCTAAGGGCCATAGTACATGAACCCAATTGCTCCTTCGACCGGCATGATCTTCGATATGCTGGAAAATACAAAGCCCCCAAGGTCGCGCGGGGCGTAGCGGCATCTGAATATCATCAAGCTTCGCCTAACGTGGGTGCCGGGATGTACGGTTCCTGATGGGCACGTGCGCTTATCACTCGTATCCTCTGGCTTTCAGTTGTGCCAAATCAAAATGTTATTAAGATTTAAATCTATTGCTATGGAGAGGCACCAGAATGGTCTATTTGAGGCCACGGTGGGTCTTCCAGGCGTCTGTAGCATGCTACGAACTTCTTGCCATTGTTCCGCTCAACCTTCTTACCTTCTTCCGTCTCAACCCTCATGACCTTCACACACTCGTCTGCCTCTTGTTCTTCTTCTGCAACACGTTTGAAGGAAGGGTGTGCATTGAAGTGCTCTACTATCCAGTTGTGCAGGTCCTCTACGTCTGTGATGGTATAGACGATTCCTCCGGCCCGCAGCACATATGCGTATTCTGAGTTCAGCGTCGTGGAGACGATCCGTGCCTTGTGCTTTCGAGCCTTGAAATGTGGATCTGGGAAACAGAGGAAGATCTTCGAGAGCTGGTATTTCTTAAAGAAGTTGGGAAGAAACTTCATGGCATTGGCTCTCAGGCAAGCTGCATTCTGGTATAGACCAGTCTCCGTATTCTGGGCTCTTAATGCCTTAATACGCTCTTGGACATATTCGGTTACCTGCACTCGTATCTCCATGCCTTATAGCTGTCAGATTATGTCCAATAATTGGGCTTGATAGCATCACCTAACAGCAATTTGTCGGGGAGTTTTGGCGCAAGCGCAACCAAGAGACCACCAAATCCGCAGCCAATATCTGCGACCTCGACATCTTTAACAAGCTTTGGTATGTATTGGATGCCCTCTTCAGGCGCTGTACTAGTATGGGTATTCTGCTGAGGGGATGGCTGCGGTACGACAAAGGCCGGATAGTATATGGACCAGTCCATCTCGGACGGACTTGCTGGGCTATAGGAGATTAGTGAGTGTTCTGAACAACAACAACATAGAAATCAAAAGACTCACTACTTTAATTGATGATCAGAGAAAGGATTGGCATGTGCCCGCTGTCTGTAGAATTTCTTTTTGGGGAGTTCAGTAGTCCCCTCCTCGCGGTGGGCATTGCGATAGTCTTCACGCTTCTGACGCTTGTTAGAAGCGCCAGCCATACTCAAATGAAGTTGTAGGACTGTCACATGAAGCTTCCCAAGTTATCGATATGCGACATGGTAAGTTTTCTGAACAACTCAGAGCTGGAGAATATCTGGAGATTTGGAGAGGAAAGCGGTGGCAGAAACAGTCCAAATGCTTACTAGCTCCAGAACCCCACCATCCTTATGCCCACATAAATTTTTGGGGACTACTTACAAACAAACTTGAGAGCTTTGATTGTTGGAGGATTGACAATTTGATGGGAGTTTTATTCAGCACGTCTAGCTCCGAGTTTTTATTCTTCACTCGAACCAATAAGCAGTTATCAGTCAATAATGGCGGCCTATAAGCAAGTGTTCATTGCTGTTATTGGTAGGACTCGGTATACTACAAAACCCTTGAAAGTTAAGGCTAACAGAACATAGGCATTGGGGGTGTGGGCAAATGCTTTTTATCTCAATTGGAAGTCTTAGCAAAACGGCTGTCTGGGAAATCGTCATCTACCCAACTTTCTCTCATCCTAACCGCTCGAAGCAAAAAGATTCTGTATAAGCCAGATTACACGCCACTGTCAATGAGCAGTTATGACGAAGAACTGTCCAAGTCTACCCAAGAGATGCTATCAACAGACGGGATAAGAGAGTACCTAGCCGCTGCTCCAGCTAAGGTCATTCTCGTTGATAACACAAGCTCCAACGACATCGCAGAGCAATATCCGTTCTTCCTTAGGAGCGGCATAAATATAGTGACACCGAACAAGAAGGCCTTCTCGGGCTCATATGCGCTTTGGGGAGATATCTTCACGGCTGCTTCGTCATCAGGTGCAAAAGTTTATCACGAGAGCTCTGTTGGGGCAGGTTTACCGGTTATTTCGACACTTAAGGAGCTTGTCGACACTGGCGACGTCGTTGAAAAGATTGAAGGTGTATTTTCTGGGACGATGTCATTTCTCTTCAACTCGTTCGCGCCAACAGAGGGCACAGGCGGCAAATGGTCTGCAGAGGTGAAGAAGGCTAAGGACTTAGGTTACACAGAGCCAGATCCAAGAGATGATCTGAATGGGCTGGATGTTGCAAGAAAACTGACGATCCTGGCAAGACTAGCTGGCTTACCAGTCGAGTCTCCAACATCCTTTCCCGTGCAGAGCTTGGTCCCAAAAGAGCTCGAAAGCGCTGCGAGTGCTGACCAGTTTATGCAACGATTACCTGAATACGATGGGCAAATGGAAGAGATAAAGCTAGCCGCAGAGAATGAGGGGAAAGTAGTGCGGTTCGTGGGAAGTATTGATGTTAAGAGCAAGGTCGTTAAAGTCGGATTGGAGAAATTCGACAAGTCCCATCCAATCGCCACCTTGAAGGGCAGTGACAACATCATAAGCTTCTACACCAAGCGCTATGGAGCCAACCCTTTGATCATTCAGGGGGCTGGCGCTGGGGGTGAGGTGACCGCAATGGGCGTCACCGGTGACCTGCTCAAAGTTCTTGAACAAATATGATAATGGAATATCTATCAATATTCATTCGGCTACCATGACATTGCTTGTACTCCTCTCGTGACCTAGCTTATTTATCCTCTGCCTCATTCCTTCTACCGTATCTTCTGCTGCGTCGGGCGTCGAGGAAAGTCCTGGTATCGATATACTGAAGGTTCGCGGTCGTCCGTTTGGCCGTTCACTTAAGTTCGGCGCTCTCGGTCGAGGTCTGTTTCTCGCTCTGCCTCCAATTACGGGTACGTCGTACATGATGGTTCGCACAAGGTATAGGATCAAGTCGTAAAGAATGAAGAGCAGTGATGGACCAATGGCAATGGCGCTGAGGAATAGCTTGAGGGAACGTCAGCTCATGGACGTAGCGCATTATATGAGACTGGAAGTGAAAACCTACAAAGATGCGAACCAGCCATGTTTCTATGAAGGAGAGGCTTGGAGGAAGGATGGAGAACCAAGACATCGTGCACTGAGCTTGCTTGCTTAGGGTTGTTCAAGAGCTTTCGGAAGAGAAGCTTGGGGTTGAATGAACCAGGGCCTCCTGGAGACCAAGGTCGTACCAGCACGAAGACCTGATCACCTAGGCCAGTGAGACAGATAGATACGAGGCCAAGAAGCCTGCTTAAAAAGTTTGACGGTGGAGAAATTATTACGATGCTTCCTGGATTACCGTACTTGCTGAACAATCTCCTAGCATGTGCTCATGGCCTGACCTGACCAGGGGGTTGAGCTCATGCAAGATTAGCCTTTCCTTATCTTAGCGTCGACAGCTGCCGTATCGCACGTTATTGTAGTACCCGCTGTCTACCGCTCGCCATAATCTTCACTTACACTACAGGAGGAGCTACGATGCCTACAGACTCGGGGCTATATGGCATCCGCAAACCCAAATCCACCACGAAAGAGATCTCCTCCTCCACAACCCTAGCTTTCACCTCCCAACTTTCATCCCTCTTAGCATCCTCCACCTCAAGCTCACGCACGTCCGGCGGACGATCGCGCCCCTCATCCAAGCCCGACCTATTCACAGCCCACAACAAGAACAGTAAAAAGCGCGCCCTCCATGACCTCGAAGATGACTCCGACATGCGCGCCCAGAAGGGCCGACAAGACATTGGTGAAGTCGACTCCGAAGTCCTGCACCGTTCGAAGCGGAAAATGGAAGAGAAAGCAAGACTCTACGCCGCCATGAAGCGTGGCGACTACGTGCCCGGCGAAGGCGAGCCCGAGGCCCTCATCGACTTCGACCGGAAATGGGCTGAGAACGAAGCACGAGGCGGAGCTGGGAACGAGCTCGACACGTCGTCAGACGATGGCCCTGACTCTGACGATGGCAGGGACGAGATGGTCGAGTATGAGGATGAATATGGCCGGGCAAGGCGAGGGACGAGGGCAGAGGCCGAGAAGATGGAGAGGAAGAAGCGGAATAAGATCCTGGGCCAACAGGAGCTGGATAAGATGAGTGCGCGGCCAGCAATGCCTAGTCAATTAATCTACGGTGACACAGTGCAGAGCCTAGCGTTCAATCCTGACGCGCCGATCGTCCAGCAGATGGAAGAGCTGGCAGCTAAACGTGACAGGAGCGCGACGCCGCCGGAGGCGAAGCACTATGAGGCTGACAAGGAGGTGCGGAGTAAGGGCGTTGGCTTCTATACCTTTTCGAAGGACGAGGCGGTGCGGAAGCAGGAGATGGACGCATTGGAGCGGGAGAGAGCGGAGACGGAGAGGGTGAGGGTTGAGAGGGAAGAGAGGAAGGCGAAGAGGAGGCAGGAGGTTGAGGCTAGGAGGAAGGAGATTGGGGAGAAGCGGGCGAAGAAGCAGGCGGATTCGTTTTTGGATGGTCTCACAGCGGATCTGGCCGCGCATGATGGGGATAACACCTAGCAGATATAGTAGAAGTTGAACGAATGACACAAAGAGATCCTGAATGCTGCTGTTCCTTTATTATAGATGTTCACGACCAGCAGTATACGATACAAATTCCAAGGTGCAAAATTTCGTAAATAAGCTATATTTAACATGGCATAATAGTATCATCGCTCAAAAAGAAAACCAGATATGTAATGAAGAAAACACTAGACTTCAATATCCCTTTTCCAAGACCCTTCGCATGGCGCATATACACAATCCGAGTGATGTATCGTCCGCTATTCCCAGGACCCCAAACCAGACCAAAGAACGCCGTTTCTTAATCAGTTGACCTATACAGGATGCTCTGCTCATGCTAAATCCAATTCCATTGCACAATCCCGATCAATTATGTCGCAAGCCATACACATTGACATAATCGTACCGTCTGCCTATCCACGAGTTCTGTGCCAGGCAGACTTCGCTTTGCTGGTGGAGCTGGCTCGGATGGTTCGGTTTCGTTCAGATGTAGGACGTCCTGCGACCCACCATTATTAGGGTCTAGATACGGCAAGGCTGAGCCGTCCGGTTGAATTAACATTTTCACGCAGTAAGGTAGGCGAGCGTTTGCCGCTGGAATACGACGTTCTTCAAGTTTGACGACCTTTGGGTAACCTTCAAACATTCCGGGAATGGTATTTCCATTAGCAGACGAAGAAGTTGTGGCTGAAGGCGCAGTGGTTGTTTGCGAGGGTTGCATTCCATGGTTTGCTAAGAGCTGCGTAGAAGAAATCGGCTCGACGTTGGCTTGAAGAACGGTAGATGTAGCCATAGACGCAGAAGCTGCAGAGGCCGAAGCCTCTTTGCTGGTTTGATTGACGTATATGAATGTCTCCAATACAGTATTATTCCAGTAACAGAACCAGGGTTTGTCACCCGTCTGAGCAACGCCTTTCTGGCTGAAGCTTCTTTCGTAAATACGCATGTCCATATCACTGCGCTTAACATTGGGTGGCGGCGGAAGATCGTCCTCTGGAACAACAACAAGCTTATCGTAGACCACCGCGAAATACCATGCTGGACCCCACTGTATCTGTTGAGTATCATTTACCAGAATTAGATTCTGTTCTGATGCAATAACTGGTGGCTGTGTCCCATATATGTAGCTCATGGGCACGTCGTAGGTCGATGCCATCGTGATTTCGTAGCGAGCTGTGTCACTGCCTTCATTACGCATTGATATAGACACGTCAACGGAATCCAGAGGTAAGGCACAAGACCAGGCACTATACAATGAAGACGTATCAAGACAACTCTGCTCAGAAATGGATGGAGTTGAAATGGATAATGAGTATGTTCCTGTTGGAAGTGGCGGGATATTTGTGGGAGCCGATGACAAGGATAGAGCATCGTACGTGGTAGTTACCGTCGTAAACATAGTAGCAGAACTATCAAAATCAGTTTACGAAACGGTAGACAAGTGATCATAGACTTACGGAGCGATATTTTGGGGTGCTTTTGTTGAAGACATATGATGCATGAAGATCTTAAGAATAATAGACACGATGAGGATAAACCCAAGGAAAATAAGTGCAACCAAGACAAAGACCCATACAGGAACAATACCCCAGACCTTTCTTTGTGCGATAATTTTCCACTTCTTTTCTGGCGGTTTCTCCGAGGCTCTAAATGCCGCGACATTGATCTGATGATCACTGTCCGACGTTAGACTGCGTTGGGACAGCCTAGATGGCGGTGAATTCAGGTCCTCTCTTGAAGCAAATTCGGGGTCCCGAGTCGCCAGTCCAATCCCTCCTGCCCCAGCAGGTAGAATAGGAGCAACTTTTCGTGTAAGCGCTTCGTCTGGATATTTCGTGTATGGTGGAAGTTGTTCTGTATGGCCAAGGGGACCAATGATGTCGGCGGCTTCTTCTCCATCAGGGCCAAGCCGTCGTTGATAGTTGGCCCCATGGCCAGGAAAGCCAACAGGTATACTGGATGCAGGAATTGAGTCGTGTATGCTCTCGGATTCAGGAACTGTATTCTGCGGATACATGCCATAGGGATATGTGGGCCCTGGATTGGTGGAGGTAGTTGCTACACTTGCAGTCCTTGTAAGGCGAGTGTTCTGTGGGTACATATGGTAGGGATGAGAAGGTCCTGTTGGACCTTGATAGGGACTTTCTGGTCTCATAAGAGGGTTGTCCGTAGACACACTGGAGGAGCGAGTGATCGAACCTGCACCGGAAGACGACGCAACAGTTGTAGGCCGATAAGACATTCCCGTATTTCTAGTAGTTCCATCATGTCGTAGGGCAAAAGTGTCAAGATTTCTCGGCTTGGTCATGCTTGATGGTCGTGGAGGTGGTGTTGATCGTCTCTCGCGGTGCGACGAATGAGAAGACACTCTGTTGTGACCAGCAGGAACATTTGTCGTCGGCCTGAATCCATCTGATATTCCCATTGCCGCTAAATCATAATCATCTTCTTCCTCCAAAGATAATCTCGTCGATTCTCTTGTCGTAGCCAGTCTGGTCATGCCAGAGGGCGTTCGATTGTGGTTTGTTTCAGCCATGGCACTGAACTCCGTGCCCGACTCGAGAAGGCACTCTCTGCCTAAAAAGTTGCAGCTATCACTCCCTCTATATACATTGAAGTCCGGAGATATTGCTTGTGGTCGTGAATTCGGTTGCGCGATGATCTTAATGGTAGAGCAGAGGCAGGTTTGGTTGTCGATTGAGGAGAGAGGGAGAGTCAGCTAAATTGGCCTAATTCGAGACAATTCACCGAAACAGCGGGTCAAGGAGCCGTAAACGAGTCGTAAAACGAGTTTCTGTTCTTGGATTGCATCAAGTCAGTCAGATATGCAAGTATGGAAATCTGAATTGCACATTCGTCTATTTCGCTGTAACAAAATAATCCAGATTATTATTCACTGGACATCTATCTCGTCATGACTTTCCTCCATGTTCAGCATTTTCAAACACTACTGTAAATGAGCGTCAACTGGCACGTTATGCCACTTTCGGCTAGCTTTGCTAACCTCAGCTAAGACTTTATCCAAGGCACGGCAGGCAATAATATTCAATCTTCCACTTTCATGCTAAATCCACTCCTGCACTTCCAATGTCTCTCTTTCGAGACCATTGGTTACCATAGTCCTAGATGCGATATGTTCCTCCGTAATCAGGAGCAAGAACTGCTACTGGCTGTGGCTGCTTAATTGGTGTCCGTCTGTTCTTGTTATTGCATATGCTGAAACCCTACATTACTCCGTGCTGTGCTGTGCACTGCCAAGAATTAGTGGTAGTGTAAGACCTGTGACATGAGCAATAATCGACGCGTCCCACTTTCGCTATAGCTACTGCTAAATAGTTCCTATACGTTTTTACACGTACACTGATTTCAGGATGCGCGATACTTTTTGCCTGTGGTTCTCCGGAATAGATAGCAATTGAAAGCGTGTTAGGACTATGAGAATTCGAAAGGACAGGACATTCTCTCCTGCCTTTTTGAGAAACATCAATCCGATTTAGCTACTAGTTTTGACTGTACAAATTACTGCGCGATGAACGATCTATCCTGTATATAGTAGCAAGGCATATCGTATTTCATACTTAAAAGACTATTACTATATTGCGTTAACACGTGAAAGCAAGCTCATTGGCCTTATCTGGATGCAAGCCTGTGACAGCGGCTGTTGAACCGGGAACGAAAACACTCTAAACAGATATGTAAAGAGAGATGCTGACAGTGTGGCTTCCAGGGCGGACGTTGATCATGGCGGATCAGAGATGAAAGAGACATGTCGACAGATTTCTCGTACGATTATTACGACGCCAAACCCTCCGCCACGATGGACACTGGGCATGGACCCTCAACGGATAGCAGCAGCAGCAAATCACAGTCCTGTTCCTGAACCTGATCTCAACAGGGATGGGGGATAAGCGATGGGCGAATTCGGTAGATTATCTTGCGCGCAACAAAAAGATTCCCATTCTTAAAAGACTAAGAGTACAAGTATATTCTCTTGTCTCTCTCCTATCCGGTTAATCTTAACATCTACATAGCGGTTTGGCAAGTAAGTATGTCTACTTCTCCTTATTTTCTCAAGTCTGCCGGCTCGAACTGCGCCGTGATAACATTGCCACCGAAGCCTTCCTAGGCTTTCCCGGATCTACCCTTATTGCCGTCTTTTTCCATTTCCATGCACAATTGAGTTAATGAACAGCCGAAAGCCTTACTGACATTACCTCTCTGTTATAGCTGAGCTTCTACCGTACTCTTTTTCTGTCCAGCTCTACAAGTCAGCGACGAAAGTTTCCGAAAAACTCTACACATCCTCCCCTCACCGCCTCTCAAGATGCTTGCCCGCCCACAGAATATTGGCATCAAGGCCATGGAAATCTACTTTCCAAGCCTGGTGCGTTCAAGATTCTTGTTTGAAATAACCCTATAAACAAAGTGTACAGACCGTGCTGACTTGTCAATGACACAGTGCGTCGATCAAGCAGAGCTAGAGAAATTTGATGGCGTCAGCCAAGGCAAATACACAATTGGCCTTGGACAGACTAAGATGAGCTTTTGCGATGATCGGGAAGGTAAGGATTTTTGTGTCGTTGCCAGCAGACATAAGCTCACATGCCTTTAGATATATATTCTTTTGCTTTGACGGCATGTTCAAATCTTCTGAGCAAATATCAAATTGACACAAACTCCATCGGCCGTCTCGAAGTTGGTACAGAGACCATTCTTGACAAGTCAAAGTCCGTTAAGTCAGTTTTGATGCAGCTGTTTGGGGATAACACCAACATTGAAGGCGTGGATACGGTCAATGCTTGTTACGGCGGGACAAACGCTGTTTTCAACGCTGTTAATTGGGTAGAGTCATCAGGATGGGATGGACGAGATGCAATTGTGGTAGCAGGTGATATTGCGCTCTACGCCAAAGGCAATGCTAGACCGACAGGTGGTGCCGGTGTCGTTGCTATGCTAATTGGCCCCAACGCACCTCTAGTCTTGGAACCTGGTCTCCGGGCCACCTATATGCAACATGCTTATGATTTCTATAAACCAGACCTTACAAGCGAGTACCCTATCGTTGATGGTCACTTCTCTGTAAGTTGCTACACAGAGGCTGTGGATGCTTGCTATAAAGCGTACAACAAAAGGGAGGTTACGCTGCAAAAGGCTGCGCTTAATGGCTCAGTACACGTCAATGGAAATGGTGTTCATGCGTCAGAAACGACGAAGACGCCTCTCGATCGCTTCGATTACATGAGTTTCCACGCTCCAACATGCAAGTTGGTGGCCAAGTCCTACGCTCGCTTGCTCTACAACGACTACCTGGCCGATCCGTCTCATCCAGCATTCGCCGATGTGCCAGCTGAGCTTTGCGATATGGACTATAAGAAATCAATTACCGATAAGGTTGTTGAGAAAACCTTCATGGGGCTCACTAAGAAGCGTTTCCAGGAACGCGTTCAGCCAAGTATCGAGATTCCAACCATGTGCGGTAACATGTACTGCGCGAGCGTATACAGTGGCATTGTGAGTTTGATAAGCAAGGTTGACAGCTCAGCGCTACAAGGGAAACGAATTGGCGTCTTCAGCTATGGGAGTGGTCTCGCCTCAAGTCTATTCTCCATAAAAGTCAACGGCAGTACGGAAACTATGCAGAAGGTATTGAACATCCAGGAGCGTTTGGCAGCAAGAACGACGGTAGCACCTGCAGTTTACGACGAGGTAAGCGTAGCGTAGTCGCGTAAGATTTAAGACAACCTGGCTGACCTTTGGACACAGATGTGCGAGCTTCGGAAGAAAGCTCATCTTCAAAAGGGCTATATACCATCGGGAGATCCTTCGACCATTGCCAAAGGTGTCTACTATCTCACTAGTGTTGATGATATGTTTCGCCGCAAATATGAGATCCAAGCATAGATAGGGGGATAGTATGATGGTATGATTGGGCCACGCCATGGGAGAAATGCAAATGCATCCGTAATGTAGCGGTTTGCAAAGGAATTAATAGGGCCGGTTTGCACTTTTCGAACTCGCAATAATTAGCATGTTCAGTTCGGTATATCATACAGTAGAATATGATAGATTCGCATATTTTCATAATGGGAGGACCTTTCAAGCATTTTGCGGTGAGAAAACATACGAATTGTTCGATTGATGATCAGTTGACAGGGCCACAGCCTTTGCCAGCCCCAGTCCCTTGCATTTGTGGGGAAGGGTCAGCACTCTATCTGTCAGCCTTGCATGCTACTGCCCCATTGGCACCCTCCGTCTCTCACTTATTGCAAGACAATAGTCCAACCATTTTCATTTCCTACACTAATGTCTAACGGCGAAGTTTCATGTGGTATTGCACGTGCGTATATTAAATGGGTCAGCTGCCCTTCATTCCACGGACTTTGCTGAAGCAAAATGCCGAGGCACAGCCGTATCTAAAGTTGTACCTGCAATAATCTTGACGTCTAAGATCTCGACTTTCGTATGTACATACCGCCTTGCCTTCTCTTTCATTAGACAACTTTCCCCCAGGCCTTTACTTTTCATACTATGTTTATTTGTCATATTCTCGGCTATGGTATTCATTCGTATATAATTGATGCAGGCATTTGTACTTCTTATATCCCTTCTGAAGCTATATCTTACAGCCACGGACGGTATTGAATGCGTCAAGACCTATTCCCTTTCCAATAGCATTCCTCATATCTCATAAGATGGACACCACAAATCCGGTAAAGGTTATGAAAGCTTTCCTCCCGAAGGTTCCGATTATTGGCAAGACGGCTCTCTATCATACTCTAGGACTCTGCGAAACCTCTAAGCAACGGGATCTGCGGACAGAACTTATAGTTACCTTGATACGTTCCTTTATCGTAACCCCCAGCCCTGATCCAATATCAAAAATTCAACATATCAGTATTAAGGATCCTGGCATTAAGGGCAAGATATGGGTCAGCAAGGTGACCATGCCAAAACCTAAAGAAGACAGCATTCGTCAAGCACTTTTCAAGGCAATTGAAGCGCTGAAAGAGCCTAATGCAGGACCTGGTGGCTACAAGGAGCCAGAGCTGCTACCTGTAGAAGCAGAATGGACAGGCTATCGCGCTGAGGCAACAAAGACGTCTCCTGAACTTCGAATACCAGAAGAACAGAAGTATATCGAACTTATGAAGGAAATCACATCCCCTATTACAGTTCTTTATTTCCACGGCGGAGCCCACTACCTCCTCGATCCAGCCAGTCACCGTCCTACAACCAAGAAATTGGCACAGCTTACGAAGGGCCGCTGCTTCAGTGTTCGCTACCGCCTCTCTCCCCAGAACCCTTTTCCTGCTGCTCTTCTTGACTGCTTAGTATCCTACTTCACACTACTCTATCCCACGCCAAGTTCGTTCCATACTGCTGTCAAACCTGAACACATTGTCTTTTCCGGTGACAGCGCCGGCGGCAATCTTTGTATGGCCCTCCTCCAGACACTCCTAGAATTCCGGCGCCAAAATCTCAGAATCCGATGGAACGGCGAGGACCGCGAGGCCCCCTTACCGGCAGGAGTATCATGCAATAGCCCTTGGATGGATATCACGCACTCTTTGCCCTCATACGAGACCAATGCGAAATATGACTACCTACCGGCTCGATCAGTTAATCGAAGGGGCCCAGAGTTCCCACCATGTCCGATCTGGCCCGCTGATCCTCCTCGGCGGAACATCTATGCTGAAGATGCCGTTCTCTGCCATCCGCTAGTGTCGCCGCTTGTGGCAAAGAGCTGGGAGGGCAGTTGCCCGTTATGGGTGGGGACAGGCCAGGAATTACTGAGTGATGAGGGCATATATGTGGCCATGAAAATGGCGCGGCAAGGCGTGAAGGTCATCTTTGATGAGTTCGAGGCTATGCCGCATTGTTTTGCTATGATTATGCCGAATCTGGAGAACTCTAGGAAATGCTTTGATCTTTGGAGTGGCTTCATAAAGGCTGCTGTCGAGGATCCGGAGAGCATCAAGACACGGGGGCTTAGATATAATGCTAAGACGCTGGAAGCCACTGAGGTGGATGTCTTGACGATGAGCCCTTTCACGGACGAGGAAGTCATTATGAGGATGAAGAAGAGGGTCGTTGAGATGTCAGCTGCGCAGCCGGATACGTTGGCAAAGTTGTGAGCTGCCTTTGGACACCATACACCGAACACTACTGGGGATATATGGAGCACATATGACTTTCTTTCATTAATAGATGATTCATATAGTAGCGAAAGAAGTCTGTATATAAGTGGTCTATAATATGGGCATTTACGCACACAGAGCATCACATATAGCCTAAGAGCCTTTCATATATAAGTACTGAACTTCAATCCCCTTATAAAACTAGCACTGTTATGACCAAACGGGTTACCATCTGCTACACTAAATAGCCTACCCGTCCTACAGTACCCTACTAATCACTTCTATAAAGCTTCGAGAATCTCGCTCAGATTCGTCACCTTCGCTGAATGACTCGACATCATTTACACTTCGGGCTCTCTCCCCAACACATTCTGCTTCACAGTCTTCATCATCACTTTTCCAAGATGCCACGCAAGAAATCAAGAGGTAGAAAGAACAAAAGCAAGGCAAAGAAGATAGCATTCGTTGTGGGAGTTAAGCGCATGCTAGAATAGAGCGAGACTTGATGATCATGAGGAGCAATGGGACAAGGTGTTATACCTTTCAGACCATGAGATTTCTAATTCAATGAGAATACCGTAAGTCCAAAAAAAAAAAAAAATCCTATATCGCTCGCTCAAACCTATAATTGTGACATAAGGAAAGAGCTCCTATTTTACAAGCATATTCTTTTCTTTCTTACCAACGCCTTCCGATATAGCTCCAGCCCTTATTCCGCTCCTGCGCGCCATATCCAATGACGCGGACACCATTCACCACTCTGCTTTACGGAATTTAAGAACTTCCGCCGGCTTCCTGTGACCCGGTACCGCTCTCAGTCGGGGTGGAGGAGCTCTTGCTGGCAGCTGCCATTTGCCAGGCTGGAATCGCTGCTCTGCCGGAGGGGATCCCGGCGCTGAATGGGCTTCCGCTGCGGCCTTGGAGAGATGCTACTGCTTCTGTGCCGGCTGCGCTGGTCACGGATGCGGGCTTGGGCGCCGTGCTGTCGCTGGTCGGATTGCTGTTGCTGGTGGTGATGTTCGTGCTAGCAGCGCTTGCTGGTGTGCTGCTAGCTGAGCTCGTGGCTGGGTTTCGGGTGAAGGAAGTTGGGGTGGGGGTCGATGTTGAAGGCGGATTCATTCTCTGGCCCATAAGCATTTTCAAGCTTTTCAGTTCGGCGTTGAGTTCTCGTAGGCGGCTATCGGTGCTTTCCTTTTGGCCATCCATGGCTTTGGGGATGAGATCTTTAAGTCCTCTCACTTCATCAGTAATGCGCTGGGATTCTTCCTCCCTTCTTCTACTTGAGCTCTTCAATTCGCCGATAACGGTCTCCACTTCGGTTAATGCTGTATCCAGTCTCTCTGTTCGTGCTTGTTCTGATGCTTTCAGGGCTTCTGTATCTTTTGAGAGTTGTTCAAGGAGGGCAAACGCTTTCTCGAAGGACTCATCGATAGCTTGCTTATCTTGTTCAAGTTGGGGCGGCGTTGGCGGTGCGACCAGAGGAACAATATAGCGCTATAAATAATCAACACGCGTAGACGCCAGTTTCGTGCTGTAACATACCTTGGCTACGGCATATATGCCGTATGATACGCCACTAACCACAGTCGCCATGATGAACCAGTCTCTCCAATCTCTTCTTGGAATCTTGGGAGGAGGCTGCTGCCATGGATATTGTTGATATCCTCCATAGTTATTCAGCGGCTGTACTGCTACCTGTTGTGATCCATAACTGGGATAGTTGGATGGAGCTGCACTACCGCCGCCCGTTCGGGCGAGAGCAACATCAATTTCCTCTTGTGTAAGGTTCTTAGATTGAAGGAAGGCTATGCGATTCTCAAGAGGCGAGGCCGATACACTGGGATCCTGGAGAACTTTGGTAATGTCAGCTAGATAGTTTCATTTGCTTTGGCTTGGAGGCTCACATGTCACCTATGAGAGAGCATTAGCCCAAGGTTCGTGATCTTTTGGAAGAAACTTACAGCAGACGCGACCAGATCCTCACGAATTGCCATGATGGCTTCAAGCGCTAGAGATCCCCAGGCCGTACAAGTAATGAGTGAAGTTGTAAACTAGGACAAACGTCTTGGGCAAGATTATCTGACATGGCTCCGAAATCAAAGTGGTCGGGGGGATCAAGCCGAGGTTCTTTACTGCCTCATTTTCAGCCTTAAGTTTGAGGTGTGAAATCTTGGGTAATGATCCGATTGGCGATGACTGCTTTGTTTACACGCAAATCGCTCCACAACAACGCCCGCAGAATCATACACAGCCTGGCTGACTTTGCAAATACAACAACTTGCTGCTCGCATTTGAGCAATCGCAGCGCTGACTACATAATCTCTTTCAAATAAAGTTACCAACACTTTGCGACATCAATAACTAGCAAAATGTCGCAAGACGCTGGTGCGTTCAGCGTCAGGCGGCCGAGAGAGGTAAGTCAACAAAGCTGTGCAACTGTCGCAAACCTGTTAATTTGAGAATCTTTTAAGCTGATGCATCCCTGAAGACTTTAGGAGGTATCAGCTACAATTCAGGCATTCCTCAGCCAGCTTCTGCGCTCAAACGGTCAAACTCAATTTCTGGTATGAACAATGTGCCATTCACTGCTAGCCATGTACGCTCCATATCGGGTTCTCGGACATCCCTTGCACCACCTCGACCGAATCAACCTCAGTTCCAGCGCTCATCATCAGGAACGAATTTGGCAGAGATTGGATTGTCATCAGTCAAACGCAGCTCTTTCCAAAACAATAGCGGACGAAAGAGTTTTGCGCCAGGCGCAACAGGAAGAGCATCCGGAGAGGGTTCTGAGAGACGAAGTAGTATTTACCGATCAAGACCATCCTCAAACGGTCCAATCGCCCATCAGAGCTTCTTCCAACAGGCGCCACAGCCAGCTGGTGTACCACGCGACCCTCGGCCTTTGAAGGATAGGGCATACCAAACGAAGATAGGACAGGAATTGCTGGACTATATGACGAATTATGGTTTCGAGATGGAAATGAAACACATGCTCTCCCAGAATACCGTCAAATCGCCTACGCAGAAGGATTTTAATTATATGTTCCAGTGGCTCTATCATCGTATAGATCCCAGCTACCGGTTCCTGAAGAACATTGATCAGGAAGTCCCACCAATCCTCAAGCAACTGCGATATCCATTCGAAAAAAGTATCACCAAAAGTCAGATAGCTGCTGTTGGTGGTCAGAATTGGAGTACTTTCCTGGGCTTGCTCCACTGGATGATGCAGCTCGCCCAAATGTTAGATGGATATGCAACAAACCAGTATGATGACGCTTGCACCGAGGCTGGGGTGGATGTCAGTGGAGACCGGATCATCTTCGACTTCCTGAGCGGCGCGTATCGAGACTGGCTTCAGATGGACGAAGACGCGGAGGAGGGAGACCAAGACAAAGTGTTTGCACCGCATATAGACGCCATGGCAAAAGAATTCGACAAAGCGAATTCTAAGTATTTGGATGAAATGAAGATCTTAGAGGCAGAGCACGAGCGACTTCGAGCCGAGATTGAAGAAGTCGAGAAGTCTAGTCCCGACATCGCGCGTCTAGACAATTTCTTCAAGACTATGGAGGAAGATAGAGTGAAATTCGAAGGATACGATGAAAAGATGATGCAGAAGTGTGAGCGCTATGAAGCCCGAATCCAATTCCTTCAGGAGGAGATTGACAAAGCCATGGCTGAGCTGAAGGAGGCCGAGGAAGAGCGCACCAATTTGCAAAAAGCCGTTGATGAGCAGGGCATCAATATGCAAGATATTGATCGCATGACTTCTGAGCGGGAGAGGCTACAGAAAGGGATTGAGTCGACGACACTACGCCTGGAAGAGACGAAAAAGAAGGTTGCAGAGAAGGAGATCGAAGCCAGTAAAAAGCTTGACGAGTTGGAACGCCTGGTTGATAAATATAATAGCCTTGGATACCAAATTGGCCTGATTCCATCTACTGCTCCAAACGCAAAAGGGAAGAACTACGAGCTCCGGGTTACCGTCAGCGAGGGGCCGAACTTCTCCTCTTCGCAAATGGGCCATTCCCAGCAACTTAGCAGTAGTACGGACGGCGACAGACTGCTGGCAGACCCGGTCACCGGATACCAACCTCACCAGATCTTAAATTTAGACCTACGTGGTCAAGTCAAGGGAACATTCCTAGGTTTAAGGAAAGAGATCTCGGAACGCCGAAGTGCTGCTATGGAGATGATGATGAAGAATCATGATTTGCTGGATGGCATCAAGGAAGCTATTGAGGATAAGCGTAGTGAGGTTGATGCTCTAGAGCATCGGGTTAGAGCAGCCCAAGAAGAGTTCGAAAAGACGAAAGAGGTGAGAAGATTGCTATCACGTGATAGAACCAATGCTAATTGATTTCGACAGGTCACCACAAC
>Ga0335072_10005534_pt1 | contig 18602 bp, 19 predicted proteins | sample Lox_Sample_21_FD_206725 | JGI IMG/M metagenome (GOLD analysis project Ga0335072, IMG submission 206725) | Soil microbial communities from Loxahatchee National Wildlife Refuge, Florida, United States - Lox_Sample_2.1 | ecosystem: Environmental > Terrestrial > Soil > Wetlands | place: USA... | reverse complement strand
TTCGCGTCCGACGACCGGGCGCGGGCCTGGTGCCACGCGGAGCTGCCCGTGGTCCGGGCACTGCTGACCCGCGCGGCCGAGCGCGGCCTGAACGTCTACTGCTGGCAGATCCCCTCGGTCATGTCGATGTTCCTGGCCCGCAGTGGCCTCTCGCAGGACTTCCTGGCCGTCGAGCGGATCGCCCTGGCCGCGGCGAAGAACCTCGGCGACCCGCTGGCCCTCGGCCATGCCCACTTTCACTTCGCCCACGCCTGCGCGCTGCTTGGCGAGGTAGCGGACTCCGGCCGCCACCTGCAGGACGCGCTGGCGCAGTTCGAAAGGGCGCACGACCCGTCGGCGGTCGCGGCGACGCTCAACGGGATGGCCCAGCTTCTCATGCAGCAGGGGGAGTATCCAGGGGCGCTGGACCGCGAGCAAGAGGCGCTGCAACTGCGCCTTACCCTCGGCGACCGGGACGCGGTCGCTCACTCGGAAGAGACGATCGCGTCCATCTACTCCCGGCTCGGGGAGTACGACCTGGCCTTGCGGCACTGCTACCGGTCACTGGACATCAGCCGCGAGACCGGTGCCCGCCTGCTGGCCGCCGACGCGCTCACCACGCTCGGCTTCGTCTACCTCGCTCTCGGTGACACCAAGCGGGCGATCGCCACCTACATGGAAGTGCTGGCGATCTACCGGCAGGCCGGCAGCAACGTCCTGATCGTCACGGCGCTGACCGGCCTCGGCGACGCCCAGCAGGCCGCTGGCGACGACGAGGCGGCCCGGTCCAGCTGGCAGCAGGCCCTGGCCCTGCTCAAGGACCTGCCCAGCGCCGACGACCAGCCCATCCGGGCCCGGCTGGCCCGGCACCGCTCGCGCGGCTTAGCTGAGCGGCTCAGCTGTGCGGCTCGAGGGCCGCGGCGGCGGCCCGGGCGGCCGCGGGCAGGGCATCCGCGATCGCCGACAGCGCCCGCTCGTCGTGGGCCGCGGAGACGAACCACGCCTCGAACGCCGAGGGCGGCAGGTACACGCCACCATCCAGCATCGCGTGGAAGAACGCGGCGTACGCCGCCGTCGACTGATCCTTCGCGTCGGCGTAGTTCAGTACCGGCGCGACGCGGCCGATGAACACGGTGAACAGGCTGCCCGCCGTGGACAGGTAGTGCGGCACGCCCGCCTCGTCCAGGGAGGTCGACACGAGCTTGGACAGCTCACCGGCGAACGAGTCGACCGCGGCGTAGACGTCGGGCGTGCAGGCCCGCAGCGTGGCCAGCCCGGCCGCGGTCGCGAGCGGGTTTCCCGACAGCGTGCCCGCCTGGTACACCGGCCCGACCGGGGCCAGCCGCTGCATGATCTCGGCGCGGCCGCCGAAGGCGGCACACGGCAGCCCGCCCCCCATGACCTTGCCGAACGTCACGAGGTCGCCCCGCACGCCCTCGATACCGAACCAGCCCGCCGATGACACGCGGAACCCGGTCAGCACCTCGTCCATGATCAGCAGGGCGCCCGCTTGCGAGCACAGCGTGCGCAGCAGCTCGTTGAACCCGGGCGCGGGGGGAACCACGCCCATGTTGGCCGGGCACGCCTCGGTGATCACGCAGGCGATCTCCTCGCCCCGCGCCGCGAACAGCGCCCTGACCGCCTCGGTGTCGTTGTAGGGCAGCACGACCGTGTCGGCCGCCGACGCGCCGGTCACCCCAGGGGTGTCAGGCAAGCCCAGGGTAGCCACCCCGGACCCGGCCGCGACAAGCAGCGCGTCCACGTGCCCGTGGTAGCAGCCGGCGAACTTGACGACGACCGACCGGCCGGTAAAGCCGCGCGCCAGTCGCAGCGCCGACATCGTCGCCTCGGTCCCCGAGTTGACCAGCCGGACCTGCTCGACGGGTGCCCGCGCGACGATCTCCTGGGCCAGGGCCACCTCGCCCGGTGTCGCCGCGCCGAAGGAGGTACCGCGGGCCACCGCCTCGGTGAGGGCCGCCACCACGGCCGGGTGCCCGTGGCCGAGGATCATCGGCCCCCACGAGCAGACCAGGTCCACGTAGGAGTTCCCGTCCACGTCCCGCAGATAGGCGCCGGCGCCCCGCTCGATGAACCGCGGGATCCCGCCGACCGGCCCGAACGCCCGCACCGGCGAGTTGACGCCGCCCGGTGTGACCGAGGTGGCCAGGGCGAACAGTTCATCGGAGGCGGAGTGCTCAGTCATCGTCTCTCAGCAGCCTTCTTCTTCGCAGGCGTCGGCCAGGTACTCAAGCAGTCGCAGGGCATCGGGGAGCGGATAGCCCGCCGGCCCCCGGACCCAGCGTACGTCCTGTCCCGTTCCGTACCGTGAGGGCGGGGCCAGCACATAGCTCTCCCGGCAGTGCCAGCGCAGCGACTCGGTCTGCGTGTAGGTGTCAGGCGAGCTGTCGAGCCCGCACGACCACCACTCGTCCTCGTCGGCGGGCGCGCCCCGTGAGGCCACGAAGAAGTACATCCGCTCGGTGCCAGCCACCGCGACCGGCCCGGTCTCCACGTCCTCGGTCGCCATCTTGGCCAGCGCGGTCGCGCCGGCTACCGCCGGGACGTCAAGAACGTCAAAAACCCGCCCGGTGACGAGTATGACGTTCGCCTCCGGACGGGTTTCCCACCATTGCCCGACCGTCGCCGACTCGGTCGTCGCCTGCATCTGCCAGGTCGGCGATACCGGGTGCGCCGCTGGTGCCGGGCAGCCCACCCGGTCGCACGAGCAGGCCCGGCCCATCTCGATCGTCCCGTCAATTCCCCGGCTCGGGTGGGCGCCCAGGCACACCGGCCAGCCCAGGGCGGCGTACTCCATCGCCGCCGGTCCCATGGCCGGGGCCTTACGCTCCGCCCTCGCCCGCAGACGGCTCCGTCGCCGCATCAAAGTCACCATCGGCCCCAGCACTCCAGTCCCCGCGCTCCTGCGCCCCGTACTGTCCCAGTCATGCCAGGAAACGCGAAAGCGCTCGCCGGCATCGAGGGGTTAGGCCGTATCGTACCTTTGGTAAACCTAAAGTTTTACCCAGATCGTCCAGTGGTGACTCAGGCCACGTCCCTATTTCTTGGATAGGTAGAATCCACTAGGTAACACTGGGTTACCGATAGACGGCCCGGCCGCCCCCGTCAGCCGAGCTTGCGCGCCACCTCGGTTGCCCAGTAAGTGAGGATGACGCTCGCGCCGGCCCGGCGAATCGCGGTGAGGGTTTCCATGATCGCCTTGTCCCGGTCAATCCAGCCGTTGGCCGCCGCCGCCTCGACCATCGCGAACTCGCCGCTGACCTGGTAGGCAGCCACGGGCACGGACACGAAGTCGGCCACCCTGCGGATGACGTCGAGGTAGGACAGGGCCGGCTTGACCATGACCATGTCGGCCCCCTCGGCCAGGTCGAGCTCGACTTCCCGCAGCGACTCAACGACGTTGGCCGGGTCCTGCTGGTGCGTGCCCCGGTCACCGAACTTGGGCGCCCCCTCCGCTGCCTCCCGGAAGGGGCCATAGAACGCCGAGGCGTACTTAACCGCATAGGCGCAGATCGGGGTGCTCGGATAGCCGGCCTCGTCAAGGGCCTTGCGGATGGCGGCCACCTGGCCATCCATCATCCCGCTCGGAGCGACCATGTGCGCGCCCGCCGCGGCCTGGGCCACGGCGGTGCTCGCGTAGCGCTCCAGCGTCGGGTCGTTGTCCACGTAGCCGCTCGGGGTCACGATCCCGCAGTGCCCGTGGTCGGTGTACTCGCACAGGCACAGGTCGGCCATGACGACCAGGGAGTCACCGACCTCGGCCCTGATGTCGCGCAGCGCCAGCTGGGAGATGCCTTCCGGATCGTCGGCCTGGCTGCCCTGGTCGTCCTTCTCCTCGGGCACGCCGAAGACGATGATCCCGCCGACCCCGGCGGCGGCCGCCTCGGCGGCCGCCTTGCGGAGGCTGTCCCGGGTGTGCTGAAGGACACCGGGCATCGAGCTGATCAGCTGCGGCTCGGTGATCCCCTCCTTGACGAACACCGGGAGCACCAGCTGCGCGGGGCGCAACGAGGTCTCAGCGACCATGCCGCGCAGCGCCGCGGTGCCACGAAGACGGCGGGGGCGGATCTCGGGGAATCCACCGCTCATGACTGCCTCCTACTTGAGGGCGATCCGGCGGCGGCCGCCGCGGCGGCGCTCACTGGGCCGCTTGAGTGGCTCGCCTGCCGCGATGGCCGCGTCGCGCTGGGCCGCGCCGAACTCGGCGACCGCGTCGACCAGGGCGGTGACCGACGGCTTGGGCGCGGTGACATCGACGCGCAACCCGAACTCGGTGGCGGTCTTGGCCGTCTGCGGGCCGATCACGCCGATGATCGTCACCGCGTGCGGCTTGCCCGCGATGCCAACCAGGTTCCTGACCGTGGAGGACGACGTGAACAGGACGGCGTCGAAGCCGCCGCCCTTGATGGCCTCACGGATGGGCGCGGGCGGCGGCGCCGCGCGAACCGTGCGGTAGGCGGTCACGTCCTCTGGCTCCCAGCCGAGCTCGGTCAGCCGGGCCACCAGGGTCTCGGTTGCGATGTCCGCCCGGGGCAGCAGCACCCGGTTGATCGGGTCGAGGACGTCGTCGAACGGCGGCCAGGCGTCGGCCAGCCCCTCAGCCGACTGCGCCCCGTCCGGCACCAGGTCGGGCCGGATGCCGAAGTCGAGCAGCGCGGCCGAGGTCTGCTCGCCGACCGCGGCCACCTTCACCCCCGCGAACGCCCGCGCGTCAAGGCCGTACTCCTCGAGCTTCTCGCGTACCGCCTTGACGGCGTTGGTCGAGGTGAAGGCGACCCACTGGAACCGGCCGGTCACCAGGCCCTTGACGGCCCGCTCCATCTGCTGCGGTGTGCGCGGTGGCTCCACGGCGATCGTCGGCACCTCCTCGGGCACCGCGCCGTACTCCCTGAGCCGGTCCGAGACCACCGACGCCTGCTCGCGGGTGCGCGGGACCAGGACCCGCCAGCCGAACAGCGGCTTGGTCTCGAACCACGACCGCCTGGCCTTGGGCGAGGCCGCGTCCCCGACGACCGCGATGGCCCCGCCCCGGGTGGTGGCCACGGTGATGCCAGCCGCCTTGAGGTCGGGCCCGATGCGGCCGAGCGTGGTGACGACGGTCTGCTGGTCGGTGGTAGTCCCGTCCCAGGTGATGGCGAACGGGGTGGAATCAGGCCAGCCCGCCGCGATCAGCATCTTCCCCAGGTCGGCCGGGGCGCCCTCGGCCCCGGTGATCAGCAGCGTGCCCGGGGCATGCGAGACCCGGCTCGCCTCGGCCGCGTTGATGACCCGAAGGTCGCCAGAGCCCTCGCCGGCCAGCGCGATGCCGGCGTAGGCGGGCACCGCGGTGATCGCGGGGACACCGGGGACGATCTCGAAGCGGACCCCTCCCTTGGCGCACGCCTCCACCTCACTCGCGCCGCCGTTCAGCAGCGGGTCTCCCTCGAGCAGCCGCACGGCGAGCTTGCCGCCGGCGGCCGCCGCGAGCAGCAGGCGGGCCGTTTCGGCCGCGTCCGCCCCCGGCTCAATGACCGTGGTGCCCCCGGTGAGCAGGTGCTCGGTGAGCTCAGCGAGCTCCGGGGTCGCCACGACGAGGCCGGCCGAGCCGAGAAGGCGCACCGCCCGCAGTGTCAGAAGTCCGTCGTCGCCCGGGCCAGCGCCTACGAACGCGACCCAGCCGTCCATGTCAGTCATGCACATCTTCCCTGTTGGTCGTGGCGGTACCGGCCGTGGAGCCGTCCTTGTCGGCAATATTCTCGGCGGCACTGTGTTCAGAAGCGCTGGTCCTTGCGGCGCTGCCCGGCGCTCCTACGAGTCGCGCAGCGCCACGCGCCAGCATTCGCCTGGCGAGGTCGTGCCCGAGGCCTTGTGGGTCTCCTGCGTCCGCCTCGCCGTGCTCCCGCACTACCATCATCTCGCTACCTGCGGATACGTCTACTCCTCCAGCATGCGGCATGCCGAGCACCACGCCGGCAAGGCGCACCCGGCCGCTGCCTGCCCGCGGGCCGCCCGACACGGTCGCGTACCCGCCGACGGGGGCGCTGCACCCGGCCTCAAGCGCCGCGAGCAGGCTCCGCTCAGCCGTGACGGCGACTCGCGTCGTGGGGTGGTCGACCGTGGCGAGCAACTCGATCAGCTCGCCGTCGTCGGCCCGGCACTCGACGGCCAGCGCACCCTGGCCCGGCGCGGGCAGCATGTCTTCCGGCTCGAACACCTCGGTGATCAGCTCGGTGAACCCGATCCTGGCCAGGCCCGCGCAGGCCAGCACCACCGCGTCGAGCTGGCCATCTCGCACCTTGGCGAGCCGTGTGTTGGCGTTGCCCCGGATAGGCACGCAGGTCACGTCCGCGCGCAGCAGGGCGATCTGGGCCGCGCGGCGCGGCGAGCCGGTTCCGATCCGCGCGCCGGGCGGCAGGTCGGCCAGCTTGGCACCGTCCCGTGCCACCAGCGCGTCGCGGGGATCGTCCCGCTCCGGTATGGCCGCCAGCGTGATGCCCTCCGGGTCGGCGGTCGGCAGGTCCTTCAGCGAGTGGACGGCGAAGTCCACCTCGCTGCGCAGCAGGCTTTCCCGCAGGCTGCTGACGAAGACGCCGGTGCCGCCAATCTGGGTGAGGTCCGCCTTGCTGACATCGCCGAGTGACGTGATTCCCACGATCTCCACCGGCCGGCCGGTGCGCTCGGTGATCTGCCGCGCGACGTCACCGGACTGCGCGATGGCCATGGGGCTGCGACGACTTCCCAGCCGCAGGCGTTGCAGTGTCACAGGTCCCCCTCTTCCTGATCAGTGCCGTTAAGGGGATCGGATTCGGCCCGGGTGACCGCCTCAACCGCTCGTGGGTCAAGGTCGAAGAGCACCCGCAACACGTCGGCGTAGTCCTCGCCGCCGGGTGCCGACGCTAGTTCCTTTACCCGCACTGTGGGGGCATGCAAAAGCTTGTCTACCACGCGACGTACCGTGCGGGCTATCTCATCGAGGGCGTGGCCGCTCAGCCCTTCGTCGCTGAGCCGCCCCTCCAGCCTGGCCAATTCCGCGTCGACGACAGTGGCCGCCTTTACCCGCAGGGCGACGACGGTGGGCGCGACCTGGGCCGCCCGGACCGCGGATCCGTGCGCGGCTAGTTCTTCCTCGACGATCAGCTTGACGGCGGCCAGGTCGGCCGCCCCCACCGCCGCGCGGCCGCTCCCGCTCAGCTGGTCCATCCCGATCACGGTGACGCCAGGCAGGGTGCCGACGCTCGGGTCAACGTCCCTGGGCATGGCCAGGTCAAGCAGGACCAGCGGGCCTCGCCCTGGCCGGGCACTGAGGGCGTCCCGCACGATGGCCTCGGTGACCACGAGCCCGGAGGCTCCGGTGCAGGAGATGACCAGGTCGGCCGCGGCGATCTCGCTGGCCAGGTCGGCCAGGTCGGCCACCTCGGCCCCCGCGCTGGCCGCCAGCCGCTCGGCGCGTTCCCGGGTCCGGTTGGCGACCACCAGGCGCGCGGCCCCCTGGCGGGCGGTCGTGGCCACCGCCAGCCCGCTCATGGTGCCCGCGCCCACGACGAGTACGTGCGTTTCCCCGAGCGGGCGAGCGGCCCCCTGACCGTCGCCGAGCTGCTCAAGGGCCAGCTCAAGGCCCACGGTGACCAGGGACAGGCCCATCCGGTCGATCCCGGTCTCGGCGCGGGCGCGCTTGCCCGCGCGCAGGGCCACCCGCCCGAGGTCACGAAGCACCCGGCCCATGGCCTGGTACTCCTCGGCCGTCTTGACCGCCGCCCGGACCTGACCGATGATCTGGTCCTCGCCGACGACCATCGAGTCGAGCCCGCTCGCCACCGCGAGCAGGTGCTGCACCGCCCGGTCCTCGTAGTGCACGTACAGGGACGGGGTCAGCTCGGCCTGAGCGATCCCCGAGTACCTGGACAGCAGCTCGCAGATCCCGGCGACGGCGCCGTGGAACCGGTCCACGTCGGCGTAGACCTCAACCCGGTTGCAGGTCGATATGACGAAGGTCTCGGCGACATCGGGCAGCCGGACGATGTCGCCCATCAGCTTCCTGAGCGAGTCCCCGCTGACGCAGGCCCGCTCGAGCGTCGCGATCGGGGCGCTCTTATGACTTAGCCCAACAACTAGGACGCTCATTTGGCCCTCGCCCAGCTCATGTCCACCGCCTACGCCTCCGCTGCCGATTCAGCTTCCTGCCCGAATCGCTCAGCGACCCGGCGCTGCGCGTGGAAGGCGAGGATCTGCAGCTCAATTGATAGGTCGACCTTGCGGACGTCGACACCTTGCGGGACGTTCAGGACCAGCGGCGCGAAGTTCAGGATGCTGGTGACGCCCGCGGAGACCAGCCGGTCGCACACCGCCTGCGCTGCGGGCGCCGGCGTCGCGATGACGCCGATGGCGACGTTGTTGCTGGCGATCACGGACTCAAGCTCGTTCACGTGCCGCACGGTCGCGAGGCCGATCTGGTGGCCGACGAGAGCCGGGTCACTATCCAGGATGGCGGATATCCAGAAGCCACGGGTAGCGAAACCGCCATAATTTGCCAGGGCGCGTCCGAGGTTACCGGCACCTACGATCACCACCGACCAGTTCTGCGTCAGGCCGAGCGCCCGGGAGACTTGGTAGACAAGATAGTCAACGTCGTACCCGACTCCCCTAATCCCGTAGGAGCCGAGATAAGACAGGTCCTTGCGGAGCTTGGCCGAGTTCACCCCGGCGGCCGCCGCGAGCTCCTCGCTCGAGACCGTGGCCGTCCCGTGCTCGGCCAGCGTGTACAGCGCCCGCAGGTAGACCGGGAGCCGCGCCACCGTTGCCTCAGGTATCCCGCCAGGAGACCGCCCGGGCTCGCTCGCCGGCGCCTCGCCCGCGTCGGGCGGGGACACGGCACTGCCCGGCTGATCGGCATGCGGCGGCTTGCCCTGTGGCATCTCGGCGGCATTGGTCATGCGGCGCTCCCGGGGGGATGGATCGACGCTGCGGCGGGCGGCCTGTGGGTCATGACCCGCTGGAGTCGTATGTTCTTGGGTTCAACCTGAATCAACGGTCGGCTTGCCGGTCAGGCCCGCCGGCTGATGGCCGTTCCCTACCTTACGTCGTTTGTGAATGCATGCACAAAGTCGCTCTCCGCAGGGGGTGAGTCCCGTCTCAGCCCCAGCGGCCCGCTACCCCCAAACAAGTTCCTGGCGGCCCTACCCCCACCCCCTAAAGCGCCCGCACCACCGCGCCGCCCCGAGCCGTCCCCGCAACTCGCCGACCCACCCGCCCCCGAACCCTCGTAGCGTCCACACACCAACCGACTCGCTGGCCCACCCGAGCCCGAACCCCTCGTAGTGACTCGCTGGCGCACCCGAGCCCACACGCCAACCGACTCGCTGGCGCACCCGAGGTCGCACGCCAACTGACTCGTTGGCGCAGCTGAGTTCATAACGTTCTGACTCGTCGCCGCCAGCGCGCCCACTAGTCGAACTCGTTGGCGCCGGCGCGTTCAAACGCCTACAACTCGTTGGCGTCGCTGCGTTGCAACGACGGCAAGTCGTCGGCGGCACCTTGGAACGCTGGCGGGTCGGAGCCAGAGACGCGGTGGAACGACTGTGAGGTCCGAGGCGGAGGCGTCCCGAGTGGGCGGTGGTGCGGACCTCGGACTGCGGACCGCCGACCACACCGCCACCGCCCACGCAGTCGCCGGACGTACCGCCGACCCACCGCCACCGCCCACAGTGACGCCGGACGCACCGCCACCGGACGCACCGCCACCGCCGCACACCCCGCCGACCCACCACCACCGACCACACCGCCACCGGACGCACCGCCGCCGGACCCACCGCTGCCGGACCCACCGCCGCCAACCGCGCCGCCGCCACGGGCGCACCGCCGCCACGGGCGCACCACCGCCACGGGCGCACCACCGCCACGGGCGCACCGCCGCCACGGGCGCACCGCCGCCACGGGTGCACCGCCGACCACACCACCACCAACCGAAGCCACCGGGCGAAGCCACCGACCGAAGCCACCGGGCGCGGGCCTCTGGGCGGGGAGGCGGACGGGACCGGTGGGGTCTCTGATGGCGCGCGAATACCGGCCCGCGGCCCCTTCCTGGCCGGAAATAGCCCGACAATAAGGGAAACCACAACACCAGGCACGCGAGTTTCAGCAGTGACGGCAGAAACTCTCGACCCCGGGCTGCCAAACAGAATTACGGATCATCACGCCGGTGAACCCGAGCGGTTACCTGAAGTATTTAATGTGACAAACGACCGGATCCGGCCAGCGCCGAGCGGAGGCGCCCCTCTGACACACGCCAGAAGTCGTGCTGCACACCATCCACGAGCGTCACAGGGATCTTGTCCCAGTACTCGGCCAGGTCCCGCTCGGAGGCGGTGATGTCCCGCTCTTCCCAGGAGACACCGAGGTCTCCGGCAACGCGGCGGATCACGTCGCGCGCGTCGTCACACAGGTGACAGCCAGGACGGCTGAGCAGGGTGATGCGCGCGTCCATCTCAGTTGTCCCGGTAGCGCTGCCCGCTGTACTGAGGCTGGCCCCAGTCCTGTGACCTGCGATCACCGCCACCGAACGAACGGTCAGGACCCCAGTCGCTGCCTTCCGGGTCGGCACCGCGGCCGCCGGGCGAGTCGCTGAACCAGCCGCCCTCAGGCTCACCCGGCTGCTGCGCCCGGTGCCGCGCACCCGGCCCCGGCTGCGACGGGCTGGCGGGCAGCTGCGGCCGCCCGGCCGGCTGCTGTGTGGCCCCCTGCAGCGGCGCCACCTTCGCGTACTTAAGCCGCAGGTCAATAATGTTCGTGACGAGAACACATCCCCGGCGCCCTTCCTCGAAATCCAGGATATGCGGCTGCCGCTGGTGGTTCTCGAACGCAGCGTGGTCTCGGTAAATCTCGTAAATTATCCGCTGCATTGGCGCCTTGGGCACAACATGCATTACGTAAACCAGGGTGTCAGGCTCGTGCATGCTGACGCCTTCTGCGGCCTGCTCGGCAAGCCGGTCGAATTCCGCGGCCCGGTCGTCGAGAAGGGTGAATATCGACAGTCGGCCGTATGGCCGGGTGCTGGCTCCGGTGGTCGCGATCGCACCGGGAACGGCCGGAGATGCCTGGCCCGCCGGTGTGAATACCGGCACGGACACCTCAGGCTCCGCCTGGCCCCAGCCGCCTGCGTCGTTCCACTGGCCGCCACCCTCGCGGCGGTCCAGGACACCCCCGTCGCGACGGTCCAGGCCCCCGCCCTCGCGGCGGTCGAGACCCCCGCCATCCCGACGATCCAGGTCACGGTGGTCTAGATCGGGGGCGCCGAAGTCGCCACCACGGCCACCGTCGGGGGCACCGAAGTCGCCGCCACGGCCACCGACGTCGCCACCACGACCACCGTCGGGGGCACCGAAATCGCCACCACGCCCACCGAAGGTGGACTGCTGCCTGCGGCCGGCCTCGGGGAAGTCCCGCATGGGCCGCCGAGGCTCGCTCGGCCACGAATCCTGCCGCGCCCCGCCGAAGCCGGGCTCACCGAAGGCCGGTTCACCGAAGCCTTGCTCACCGAAGCCTTGCTCGCCGAAGGGACCGCCCTCAGGGTAGTCACCGCGAGCTCGTCGTTGCTGCCCCCAAGGGGACTGACCGAAGCCCTGGCGATCCTCGTCACCGAAGCCGCGCCGTCCGTCGTTACCGAAGCCCTGCTCGCCGAAGCCCTGGTGGTTACCGTTGCCAGCGGCCCAGTCGTTAGGCTCGTTCCAGTAGCCGTCACCACGACGATCATCGGATCGCTGGTCTCGACGGTCTTCTGAAGGCTGGTTCCCCTGGTCGCCGTCCCAGTCGTCAGCGCGCTGCCGCTTGCCCCACATATCCGCTCCGATCTCGGTGAAGGCGACTTCGGTCGGTGCCCCCCCTTGGGCACGAGAACAGCCACGGGCCGCGCCCTGCGCGGTCCGTGGACTCGCTCGCTACTTCTTGTTCCTGCGCTGGATGCGCGTCTTCTTCAGCAGCTTGCGGTGCTTCTTCTTGGCCATACGCTTGCGGCGCTTCTTGATGACGGAGCCCATCAGGCCACCACCCCTTCCTGGCACAACGGCAGACGGGCACGCCATCGCGCTCGCCGGTAAGGGAGGCAGGGGCACACGCCCGAGGTTAGATGCCTGCCCTTAACGGGACAGACTGCGCGAGCAAGGGCGCTCGCGCAGTCTCCTAGCCTACCCCGTGCGGGGCAGCGTTGTGCCGTCCCGTCCCACAAGTGCCGCCAGGTCCGCACCCCGACAAGCCGCGCCCCTGCGTACCGCGCGGCGGTTCCGGTCTTCTCGCCGCTCGGCACGCTGGACCCGGCTGTCAGCCGGTGCCGACGAAGGCTCCCCGCAGGTACTGGTTAACCGCCTGCTCAGGGACCCGGAACGATCGACCGACCCGGATCGCCTCAAGCTCGCCCGAGTGAACCAGCCGGTAGACCGTCATCTTGGATACCCGCATGATGGTGGCCACTTCGGCGACGGTAAGGAATCTCACGTCGCTAAGGGGAGTTTCGTTTGCCATCATTACCCTCTTCCGCGCGAAGCCGAGCACGCCTGACCGGATTCAGCGCACCAGTCACGTACGTCTCCAGGGTAAGTCCCGCACAGAAAAGAGCAACCCCCCCGAATAGCCTCATTGTTGTTACTCCCCGCCTGGACCCGTCCGGACGCCCCCGCAGATGGCCCAGAGTAATCACCGAAAATGCCAAAAGGGCCACGTCAGGGATGTGGAAGTAGCCCGTGCGAGGCAAAGACGGCGTTCCGAGTCCGCATGATGGCTCGGTCGATCGGATCTTCAGGATCGATGCCAGAACTCAGCGGGCGGAGCCGGACGAGGGCGCCGTCGGTCATCACCGAGGGCGCCGGCTCGCCGGTCAGCCTGGTCGCCTCTTCGCGCCAGGCGGCCGGAACCTCGGTCTCGGGGTCGACCGGCGTGCCCGCCGCCACGGCGAGCAGGTGGGTCCAGGCTCGCGGTACGACCTGGACGAGCGCGTAGCCGCCGCCTCCGGTCAGCACCCATTTACCCGCGCTCAGCTCATGGGCCAGGTCGTGCAGCCAGATGGCCGCCTGCCGGTGTGCGTCCACGCTGACCTGCAGGTGAGCGAGCGGGTCGAGGAAATGACTGTCGCAGCCGTGCTGCGTCACCAGGATCTGCGGCTTGAACGCCCGCAGCAGCGGCGGGACCACCGCGTCAATGGCCCGCAGCCAGCCGCCGTCCGAGGTGCCGGCGGGCAGCGCCACGTTGACGGCATGCCCAAGGCCCTCGCCCGCGCCGGTCTCGCCAGGCAGCCCGGTTCCAGGGAACAGGGTGGCCGGGTGCTCGTGCAGGCTGATGGTCAGGACCCGCGGGTCATCGTAGAAGGCGGCCTGCACGCCGTCGCCGTGGTGGACGTCAATGTCGACGTAGGCGACGCGGGTCGCGCCCGCCGCCAGCAGCCACTTGATCGCCACCGCCGGGTCGTTGTACACGCAAAAGCCGCTCGCGGCCCGGCGCATCGCGTGGTGCAGGCCACCAGAGATCGATGCCCCGTGGCTGGCCTCCCCCGTCCAGACGGCCCGGGCGGCGGCCAGGGTAGCCCCGGCGATCAGCGCGGAGGCCTCGTGCATGCCCGGGAACACCGGGTCGTCTGCGGTGCCAAGGCCGTAGCGGGATGCGGCCTCCAGGGTATGGCCCGCCTGCCTGACCGCCTCGACGTACTCGTAGTCGTGGACGGTGGTCAGCTCAGCGTCGGTAGCGGGCGCGGGCCGCTGGACCGCCACCCCCGGTGCCGACAGCACCCCGAGCTGGCTAGCCAGCGAGAAGGTGAGTGCGACCCGGACCGGGTTCATCGGATGCTCGGGGCCGAAGTCGTACTGCGTCAGCGCCTCGTCCCACAGGACCTGCAGCGAGCCTGCCATCAGTTCCTCCCCTTACCGACCCTTACCGACTAGTCTCGCGGGCGCCTCACGAGCCACCCAGCTCGCGTCCCCGATCCCGGGCCGCCTCGATCGCGGTCAGGAAGGCGGCCCGGACCCGGTGGTTCTCGAGTTCCCTGATGGCGGCGATCGTCGTGCCGGCCGGGGATGTCACGGCCTCTCGCAAGATCACCGGGTGCTCTCCCGACTCCCGCAGCATCGTGGCCGCCCCGAAGACCGCCTGCGTGACCAGCTCCAGGGCCGTCTGGCGCGGCATGCCCAGCAGGATCCCCGCGTCCACCATCGACTCGACGAGGTAGTACACGTACGCGGGCCCGCTGCCCGACAGCGCGGTGGCCGCGTCCTGCTGGGACTCCGGGACGATGGCCACCTTGCCGACCGAGAGGAACAGCTCCTTGGCCCGGGCCAGGTGCTTGTCGGAGGCGTGCGTACCCGGCGAGATCACCGACATCGCCTCGGCGACAAGCGCCGGCGTGTTCGGCATGACCCGGACCACGGGCACCCCGTCAGGCAGCCGCTGCTCGATGAACGACGTCGTGATGCCGGCGGCAATGGAGATCACCAGCTGCTCCGCGCCCACCTGCGGCGCGATCTCAGCCAGCGCGTCCGCCATGTCCTGTGGCTTAACGGCGACGACCAGCGTGCTGGCTCGCCCGACGATCTCGGCGTCGGCGACCACGCTGACCCCGTGGGCCTTCGCGATCTGGGCAGCCCGCCCTTCGTGGCGCTCGATGGCCACGACCGACGACGGCTCCTGACCGGCTCGCAGCAGTCCTGACAGCAGGGCCTCGCCCATTTTCCCGGCGCCAAGTATGACGATCATGCCCTTGACCGTACCGTGGCGACGGGCAACTCCCTAGCGAGATACGCGGGGCAGCAGCGAGCGCGCCAGGAGGCCGAGCGAGGCCGGCCGCTCGGCCAGCCGCCTAACCAGATATCCGTACCAGTCCGCCCCATAGGGTACGTAGACCCGGACCCGCGCACCCGACGCGGCCAGCCGCGCCTGCTCATCCGCGCGTATCCCGTAGAGCATCTGGAACTCGAACGACTCGGCGGGGCGGGAAAGGCCCAGGGCCGTGGTGATCGCGATCAGCCGGGGGTCGTGGGTCGCGATCATCGGGTAGCCGGGGCCGTCCATCAGGGCCCGCAGGCAGCGGGCGTAGGACTTGTCGATGTCGTGGCGGTCGGTGTACGCCTCGGAGACTGGCTCGTTGTAGGCGCCCTTACACAGCCGGACCCGGGTGCCCGCGGCCACCAGGGCGGCCGTGTCGGTCTCCGTCCGGCGCAGCGCTGCCTGTAGGACGTTCCCGACCCCTGGGTACCCGGCCCGCAACTGACTGGCGATGCGGTGCGTGACGTCCGTCGTCCGGTGATCCTCGGCGTCAACGGTCACCGTGGTACCGAGGGACGCCGCCTTGGCGGCGATCCGCTCGATGTGCTCGCGGGCGGTCCGCTCGCCCGTCGCGGGGTCGCCGAGCATCAGCCCGACCGCGGTCGGCTTCACCGACACCTCGACCGCGCCGTCCGCGGTCAGGCCGTCCGCGCCTAGCTTCTCGAGCAGGGAGATGTACTCGCCCGCCACGCCGGCCGCCCGCTCCGCGTCGGTCGTGTCCTCGCCCAGGTAGTCGAGCGTGACAAGCAGGCCGGCGTCGCGCAGCTCATGGGCGACGCGGACCGCGTCGGCGAGGGTCTCGCCGGCGACATACCTGGCCACCATGGCCCGGGCCGCCGACGTACCGGTCAGCAGGCCACGAATCCGGTCACTTGATGAAGCAGCGAGCAAGGCGCGGCGCAGCACTCGTCCCCCTTGGGTAGCGGGTTTCAGATCAGCTTGCGCGCCGCCGCCGGGGGCTGCGGCACGCTGTCACGACGCAGCGAAACCTTTACGTTCGCACCCGCTTCCGGCGAGACGATCACCTCTTGCCCGGCAGCGACGCCGTCGGCCAGCAGCGTAGCCTGCACGGGGACGCTTCGCTTGACCAGCCCCAGGCCAATCGGCCCAAGCTCGTAGTGCAGGGCGGCCGAGCCGACGAAGCCCACCTCGTCCCCGGTGCCGGAGGTGATCGCGGAGCCGTGCGCCGGCAGCCGGTCGACGCTGCCGTCCAGGTGCAGGAAGACCAGGCGGCGCGGCGGGTGCCCGAGGTTGTGCACCCTGGCCACCGTCTCCTGGCCGCGATAGCAGCCCTTGTTCAGGTGCACGGCCGGCTCGATCAGCCCGACCTCGTGGGGCAGCGTCTTATGGTCAGTGTCCAGCCCCGGGCGGGCGACGTGCGCCGCGATCCTGGCCGCCTCAAGCGCCCACATGCCCGCCACCGCCAGCCCGAGCTTCCCCGGCGCCTCGGCGATGGCGTCACGCTCAATGATCACATCGCTGCAGAACGGACCGGCCATCACCGCCACACCCCCCAGGTCACTGGAGGCCCGGTCGACCGCTCCCTCAGGCAGTCCGCCGGCCAAGGACAAGACGGCATACCGTCCCGTCACGTCTTCGACTTCCACCCGGAGCATGAACCGCATCGAGTCCAGGTAGGCGGCCAGCGCGGGCGCGGTGCCCGGCTCAGCGTGGATCCAGGTGCGGGTGCCGTCGTCGGCCAGCGTCAGGTGGTGCTCGAGGTGACCCTGCGGGTTCAGGATGAGCGCCTGCGCGGTCTGTCCGGGCTTCAGCCGCTCGACCTGCTGGCTGGTCAGGCTGTTCAGCCAGGACAGCCGGTCCGGCCCGGTGACCGTGACCACGCCCCGGTTGGACCGGTCGACCAGCGCGCCCTCGGCCGCCATCACCCGCTGCTCGCGCAGTGGGTCGCCATAGTGGGCGGCCACTGTCTCGTCCGGCCAGGACGCTTCCACCGCACCCTCAATGTCCAGCATCAGTACCTCCAGCTCGCCTCGAAAAGCCCGGCAACGAGCCCTCGCCTGAAAACCAAGGCCCGCTCACGCCCTGGCCCGGCAGTCGGCGCACCGCCCGAAGACGGTGAGGTGCGCCACGTCGGTCTCGAAACCCTGCTCCTCGTCCAGCACCGTGATGAGCGGCTTTATTGCCTCGGGCCGGACCTCGCTCAGCTTGCCGCAGCTCTGGCAGACCAGGTGCACGTGATCTCCCTCACTGGCCAGGTGGTAAGTGGGAGCGCCGTCGTTGAGGTGATGGTGGGTGACGAGGCCGATGTTGTCGAGGAGCTCAAGCGTCCGGTAAATCGTGGACATGTTGACGCCGCGCGCGGTCTGCTGGACGGCCTCGGCGATCTTCTCTGGCGTGGCATGGTCAAGCCGGCCGATCGCCTCAAGCACAAGCTGCCGCTGCGGGGTGACCCGGTAGCCCCGCGCCCTGAGCTGCGCGTCCCAGTCCATACCGGAGAGTCTAGGCGGCAAAAAACACCTTGCGCTTCGCCAGCAGGCCGGACTAACGTCGGAGGTACGCAGAAGGGAGGTGGTCCGATTTATGCATAGTTCTCGGACATGCGAGGTGGCTGTCAGCTAGCCGCCCCCGCCGCTGCTGGTGTGGCGGCAGGCTAATCCAAGGCATGCACACCGGACCCCCGGGCTGGCCAGGCTTGTCCACCTGGTCCCGCTGCACGGCAGCGGAGTCGCCCGGGGGTTTTTACATCTCCCAGGGGCCGAGGGGCCGACGGTACAGAGGCCCAGAGGGCACAGGCGCAGCGGGCGCCGGAGGCTCAGTCCGTCCAGGCCCACTCGAGGCGGGCCCACAGGTGGGGCTGCAGTGACTGGCCCATGGCCGCCATGTCAAAGGCGTAGGCCAGGTCCTTCTCTCCTTCACGCTGGCTGTCGACCAGGCCGTACAGGCGCTTGCCCGCCACGTAGGGCTTGGCGGTCTCGGTACGGACGACCGCGTCGGTAGCGATCTCGACCCGGGTACCCGACACCTCGCCCACGTAGATCTCGGTGATGCCGGTGGGGTGCGTGAGCAGGACCTCAAGCTGACCGCCCGGCTGCGGGCGCCAGAATCCGGTCTCCATCCCCAGCGGACGGCCCTTCACCCGCTGCCCGTCCGCGTCGTGCTCGAGCAACCAGGACCGGCTGTTGTAGATGAGGAAGGGCTTGCCGTTGTGGGTGAAGGTGAGCTCCTGAATGAAGTCGAACGCCTCGATCGTCGGGTAGTCGCCCTTTCCTACGCCCTCCCAGCGGCCGAGCAGGAAGCTCAGCGGGGCAAGGTCAGGGTGCTCCTGAGGCAGTTCGTTCACCAGTTGCTCATCCGCCATGCGGCCCTCCCCGTATTACCTTGACGGCCGTGTAGGCGGCCCCGACGGCGATCACGGCGTAGGCGGCGATCATGATCGCCGCGCTCAGCATGCCATGCACAGTGGCGAGCCTAGTGGACAATGCCGTCACGCGACGAGGTGACCACGCCGCGAACCGGCCGCAATGATCAGAAAGCACCACCCAGCCCAGCATCCACAAGCGGGCATTAGAGTGGCACCGTGGTAGCACGTACGCTCGTTGTCAAGGTGACCGCGGGCCAGGAGGATCCCGAGCGCTGCAACCAGGCGTTCACCGTAGCGGCGACCGCCGTGGCCAGCGACCTGAGCGTGTCCTTGTGGCTGACCGGCGAGGCAGCCTGGTTCGCCCTCCCCGGGCGGGCCGAGGAGTTCTCGCTACCGCACGCGGCTCCGCTGGCCGACCTGCTCGCCGGGATCCTGGCGGGCGGCACGGTGACGGTGTGCAGTCAGTGCGCGGCCCGCAGGGACATCTCCCCCCTTGACGTGATCGACG
>Ga0335072_10005533_pt1 | contig 18603 bp, 30 predicted proteins | sample Lox_Sample_21_FD_206725 | JGI IMG/M metagenome (GOLD analysis project Ga0335072, IMG submission 206725) | Soil microbial communities from Loxahatchee National Wildlife Refuge, Florida, United States - Lox_Sample_2.1 | ecosystem: Environmental > Terrestrial > Soil > Wetlands | place: USA... | reverse complement strand
TCTTGAATTCGTAGCTGACCAATTCCAGAATGGCCACCTTGGCGCCATCGCCTACGCGGACGCCCGCGGGAATGATGCGGGTGTAGCCGCCGGCGCGATCGGCAAACTTCGGCGCGATCTCGCTGAAGAGCTTTTGGGTGACCGCCGGGGTCATGATGTAGGCGGCGGCCTGGCGGCGCGCCTGCAAGGTATCGCGCTTGCCGAGGGTGATCATTTTTTCCGCCACGGGTCGCGTGGCTTTCGCGCGGGTAAGCGTGGTGGTGATCCGGCCATGTTGGAGCAGATTAGTGACGAGGTTGCGCAAGGTCGCGCGGCGGTGCCACGGATTGCGTCCCAGTTTTGATCCCGACTTCAGATGTCGCATTTCAAGTTCCTTTAAGAGAGTAATCAGTGATCAGTAATCAGTGATCAGTAATCAGTGATCAGTAATCAGTGATCAGTTATCAGTGATCAGTTATCAGTTTTCGGCTGCTACAGGCCGATGGTTTCGTCGGTGCTGGGCATGGCGGTCTGGCTGGGCAGCGGCGGCCAGATGATGCGGCCGTGCTCGTCGAATTTGGTGCCCAGACTGAGGCCCATCTTCACCAGTATGTCCTTGATCTCGTTGAGCGACTTGCGGCCGAAGTTCTTGGTCTTCAGCATTTCGTTTTCGCTCTTCTGCACGAGCTCGCGGATGGTCTGAATGTTGGCGTTCTTCAAGCAGTTGTAGCTGCGCACGGAAAGCTCGAGTTCTTCCACGGAGCGATCCAGGTGCTCCAGGCGCGGGTCGTGCACGGTGTCGGTGGGTATTTCCACATTCTCCACTGGCTCTTCAAAGTTGATGAAGATGCTCATGTGGTCTTTGACCAGCTTGGCAGCCAGACCGACGGCATCCGACGGGGTGATCGCGCCGTTGGTCCACACTTCCAGCATGAGCTTCTCGTAATCGGTCATCTGGCCGAGACGAGCGGCTTCCACGGCGAAGTTCACCTTGCGCACTGGCGAGTGCACGCTGTCCACCGGGATGTAGCCGATGGGCAGGTCCTCGTCGTAGTTGCGATCGGCGGCCACATAGCCGCGGCCGTTCTTGACGCGCATCTCGATGCGCAGCTTGCCGCCTTCGCTGACGGTGGCAATGTACACGCTTTTATCGAGAACCGCGAAGTCCGCGTCTTCCTCGACGTTGGCGCTGGTGACCACGCCGGGCGCTTCGACGTTGAGATAGATGGTCTTGGGCAGATCGTTGTTGAGCTTGATCGGCACCTGCTTGAGATTCAGGATGATGTCCGTGGCATCTTCGACGACGCCCGGGATCGAAGAAAATTCGTGCAACACTCCTTCGATCTTGACTGCGGTGATCGCCGCTCCCTCAATGGAGCTGAGCAGCGCGCGCCGCAGGGCGTTGCCTACCGTGGTGCCCCAACCGCGCTCGAACGGCTGAGCGGAGAACCGCCCGTACTTCTCGGTCAGCGATTCAAACTCTGGCGCCAGACGCTTCGGTTTCTGAAATCCCTTCCACATCGTGTTCCTTCCTTCTGTGGCCAACTTCTGGCCACGAACCCTCATCATGGTGGCCTGCACTTCAAACCGGTCAGTCTAAAGACTGGCCACTACAAAAACTGCCGGCCTGAAAACGCGGCCGCTATGAAACCTTTGCCCGCAGTGCACGTTGAGATCCTTCGTCGCAAACAACGCTCCTCAGGATGACAACTCGCGGGTCGAAAGACCCGCCGCTACAAACCCGCCAAACCCGCCGGTCTAAAGCCCGGCCACTACACGAACCCAAAACCTACTTCGAGTAGAGTTCGACGATCAGTTGCTCGTTGATCGGCGGAGTCTGCACGTCTTCGCGCTTCGGCAAGGCCACGACCTTGGCCTTGAACTGATCGCGCTCCTGCTCCAGCCACGGCACGGTGCTCTGGCTCTGCGCGACGTTGCGGGCCTCGAGAACCATGGCGTTCTGGTGCATCTTTTCCTTGATGGCGATTTCCTCACCGACGTTCACCTGGTACGACGGGATATTGACCTTCTTCCCGTTGACCCGCACATGTCCGTGCAGCACGAGTTGCCGTGCCTGTGACCGTGAGGAAGCCAGGCCCGCGCGCCAGACGACATTGTCGAGACGGCGTTCGAGCGTGATGATCAGGTTTTCACCCGTGGGACCCTTGGAGCGCTCCGCCTTCTCGAAGTAATTGCGGAACTGGCGTTCCAGTAGCCCGTAGGTGCGCTTCACTTTTTGTTTTTCGCGCAGTTGCAGGCCGTAACCCGCGACTTTGGCGCGCCGCGACTGCCCGTGCTGCCCCGGCACAAAGTTGCGCTTTTCAATGGCGCACTTGTCGGTGAAGCACCGCAGTCCTTTCAAAAACAGTTTCTGCCCTTCCCGGCGGCACAGGCGGCAGACTGCATCTCGATGTCTTGCCAACTTCTATTCTCCCTTCCCGAAACTCGTTGAAAACCCCTCAGGCCTGAAGGCCTGAGCTACAAAATTCGTATCCATCAAACGCGGCGGCGCTTGGGCGGACGGCAGCCGTTGTGCGGAATCGGCGTGACGTCGCGAATGGCCACAATGTGCAGCCCGGCGGCAGCCAGAGCGCGCACCGCGGATTCACGGCCGGAGCCGGGACCTTTGACGCGCACCTCGACGCTCTTCATGCCAAACTGATCGCGCGCGGCACTGGCGGCGCTCAGAGAGGCCTGCTGCGCAGCGTAGGGCGTGCCTTTGCGCGACCCCTTGAAGCCGATGGAGCCCGCGGACGAATTGCAAATCACGCGGCCATCCGGATCAGTGATGGTGATCTGCGTGTTGTTAAACGACGCAGAGACATGTACGAGTCCGTGAGGAACCGTGCGGCGTTCCTTCTTCTTTTTGAATTCCTTCTTCTTTTTCGATGCCGCAGCCGGTTTTGCGGGAGCCGCTGGGGACGCCGCGTCCGGTGCTGCTTTCTGCTCTTTAGCCACGTTTGACTCCTAAAATCTCGTAATCAGTAATCGGTTATCAGTAATCAGTTAAAACCAAAAACTTCTTGGGCTGTCTATTCGAGTCTGCTCGGCCACTACCAAACCGGGTGCAGCCATTGGCGGTTGGCGAATGGCTGTCGACTGCACTAGCCCTTCTTGCCCTTGACCTGCTTCTTGCCGGCGACGGCGCCGCGACGCGGACCCTTACGGGTGCGCGCATTGGTATGCGTGCGCTGCCCGCGAACGGGCAGGTTGCGCCGATGGCGAATGCCGCGATAGGCCTGGATTTCAATCAGGCGGCGAATGTTCATCTGGATCTCTTTGCGGAGATCGCCTTCGACGCGGCCTTCCTGCTCAATGACGGTGCGGAGACGGTTGACTTCGTCTTCGGTGAGGTCGCGGACCTTCTTGGCGAAGTCCACGTTGGCCTTTTCGGCGATGGATTTCGCGCGAACTTGCCCGATACCGTAGATCGAGGTCAAACCGACCCAGAGCCGCTTTTGCGGGGGAAGATCAACACCTGCGATACGTGCCATTTGTTACGTCTCCTCTATGCTTACTGTCGTGCTCAATCTCAGTTATCCGTAATCAGTTATCAGTTATCAGTAATCTGAGAACTGAGTATTGAAAAACGCCTTATCCCTGGCGCTGCTTGTGCTTCGGATTGGTACAAATTACCCGAACCACGCCTCGGCGGTGGATCACCTTGCATTTGTCACAAATTTTTTTCACGCTTGCCCGAACTTTCACTGCTGTCTCCTGTTCTTGTCACCGGCGCCCGCCTCAGCCCTTCACGTACTCAGGCTAAAAAGGCGGCCGCTACAAAACCTTGCACCGTGCTCGCACGGCACGTTGAAATCCTTCGTCGCAAAAAGCGCTCCTCAGGATGACAACTTTAAAGACTGCCGAACGAAAGTCCGGCTACTACAAAACCTTCTAAACCTGCGGGTCTAAAGACCCGCCGCTACAAACAACCCTAAGACCCACCGTCACAAACTGCGCCCGCCTCGGAAGGCGGCCGCTACACAAACCGAAACCGCAAGACGCCCAAGACTAGCGATAGCGATAGACGATGCGGCCGCGGGTCAAATCGTAGGGAGAAAGCTCCACTGCGACTTTGTCGCCGGCCAGAATCCGGATGAAGTTCTTGCGCATCTTTCCGGAGACGTGGGCCAGCACCTTGTGTTTGTTCTCCAGTTCCACCCGGAACATCGCGTTGGGCAATGGCTCCAAAACGGTGGCCATCACTTCGATCGCGTCTTCCTTGGGGTTCCCGGAGTCGCCCTTCTCGCTCTTCTTTTTTTCTTCAAACGGCTGCTTCGCCATAAGCTCCCAAATTCCTTACCACGATGGCCCGGTCATACCTTGCGGCCGGGTCAAAATCCAAGGGCCGTTCGCGGTGACCGCCACGGTGTGCTCGAAATGCGCCGAAGGGCTGCCATCGGCGGTTTCCGCCACCCATTCGCCACGCATCTGCACTTCGGGGCGGCCGGCATTCACCATCGGTTCGACGGCGATGACCATGCCTTCCTGCAAACGCGCGCCGCGTCCCGGCTCACCGTAGTTCGGGAGACTCGGTTCATCGTGCATCTTGGTACCGATGCCGTGGCCCACAAACTCCCGCACTACCGAAAAACCGTGCTGCTCCACCCAACTCTGCACCGCGTGCCCAACATCGCCCAACCGGTTGCCCGGGCGCATTTTGTCGATGGCGCGGTCCAGCGATTCGCGGGTCACATCCAGAAGCTTCTGCAGCTCCGGAGAAATCTGGCCCACAGGCACGGTGACCGCCGAATCGCCGAAGTATCCATCGACGTCCATGCCAAAGTCGATGGAGACAATGTCGCCTTCGCGCAACTTGCGCTTGGGCGACGGTATCCCGTGAACAATTTCGCTGTTCACCGAAGTGCACAGCACGCAGGGATACCCGCGATACCCTTTGAACGCCGCTTTGCCGGGCCCCTTGGAGATGAGCTTGACCGCCATCTCCTCGAGGTCCATGGTCGTCAGCCCCGGGCGAACATCAGCCCGAAGCGCGCTCAAAACCCCATAAACCGCCTGGCCGGCACGGTACATCTTTTCCAACTCTGCGGCGCTCCGTAATTGAATCGCCATTTCAACGCGCCCCGCGCATACTGGCCACGGCCTGACAAATCTCCTGTTCGACCTCCGCCACGCTCTTGCTGGCGTCGATTTCGTATAAGAAACCGAGCCGGCGGTAAAAGCTGACCAGCGGCGCCGTCAACTTCTCGTAGGCATTCAGCCGCGGCTTAATCACTTCTTCGCGATCGTCGGGGCGCTGAAACAGCTCGCCACCGTCGTTATCGCAAATCCCTTCCACCTTCGGCGGGCGATCATAAATATTATAAATCTCCCCGCCAATTTTGCAGGTCCTTCGGCCGGTCAAGCGCCGGATGAGCAGCGCCGTGCCGATAACCATGTGGATCACGAACGGTTGCCGAAAGCCTTGCCTCTTCAGCAGTTCGCCCAGGTATTTCGCCTGGGTGACCGTCCGCGGAAAACCGTCGAACACAAAACCCTGGCTGCAATCCGGCCGCTCAATGCGTTCCGCGACCATGCGCAGCACCAAAGAATCCGGTACCAGCTCGCCGCGCTCCATAATCGGCTTGGCTTTCAAGCCGAGCGGCGTGCCCTGGGCGATATGCTCGCGAAGCATGTCGCCGGTGGACAAGTGCGGCACCCCGGCTTTGCCCGCCAGCACTTTGGCCTGGGTGCCCTTCCCGGAGCCCGGAGGCCCGAGGAAAATAACCGCGCGGTCGATTTTTGCAACAGGACGCTGTTCCAGCGCCACGTTGTCGTCTCCCTTAGCTTAGCGACGGCCGCGCACTCTTCCTTTACGCGCAAAACCCTCGTAATTGCGCATGACGAGTTGTGCCTCCAACTGCTGCACCGTATCCATCGCCACGCCGACCACGATCAGGAGCGAAGTGCCACCGAAATAAAAGGTCACACCCAAACCGTGCAAAATCCAGTTGGGCAAATGCCGGTCAAACCAATCCCCACCGAGCCAAACCGGCAAATGGTTCAGGGCGATACCCGCAATCATCCATTCCGGCAGGATACAGACCAGCGCCAGGTAAATCGCGCCGATGAAGGTCAGGCGCTTCAGGATGAGCGCGACATATTCCGAAGTGCTGCGTCCGGGACGAATGCCGGGAATAAACCCACCGTTCTTGCGCATATTGTCCGCGACTTCCGTGGGATTGAAGACGATGCCCACATAGAAGAACGCGAAGATGATGATCATGGCGATGTACAGCAGGGTGTAGAGCGGCTCGCCCCACTTGAGCTTGTCCGCAATATTCTTGACGAAAGGCCAGCGCGTACCCATCAACAACGCGGCGGTGGCCGGAAAGGCCAGCAACGAACTGGCGAAGATCGGCGGAATCACGCCGCCGGAATTGACGCGCAGCGGAAGATAGGTGGCTTGTCCGCCCATCACGCGGCGACCCACGACGCGCTTGGCATATTGCACCGGGATGCGGCGCTGCGCTCCTTCGACGTAAACGATGAAGGCCACGACAGCAATCATCAACGCGAGGAGCAAAAGGACGGCCATGGGGGTGAATGCGCCCCAAGTCTGCGTCCTCACCTTTTCGTACAAGTCGCCGATGGCGCGGGGCAAGCCGACGACGATGCCGACGAAGATGATCAAGGACATGCCGTTGCCGATGCCGCGCTCACTGATTTGCTCGCCGAGCCACATGATGAAAGCCGACCCGGTGGTGAGCGTCAGCACGGTCATAAGCCAAAAACCGAGTCCCGGATGATAGACCAGGGATTGCCCACCGATGTTCCTGGCGGATAGCGTGGTGGCAATTGTGGAGGCCTGAATGACGCTGAGCACGATGGTCAGGTAGCGGGTGTACTGGGTAATTTTCTGGCGCCCGAGTTCGCCTTCCTTCTGCAACCGCTCGAGGTACGGGAAGACCACCTGCATCAACTGAAGAATAATGGAGGCGGTGATGTACGGCATGATGCCCAAGGCAAAAATGGTCATCTGGCGGAAGGTACCACCGGTGAACAGGTCAAAAATGCCGAGCATGGAGCCCGAGGCGCTCTGGTTGAAAATATCTTCCAGCAAGCTGGTGTTGATGCCGGGCGTAGGGATGTGCGCGCCCAGACGATAGACCGCGAGCAGCGCCAGGGTGAAGAACAGCCGGTTGCGCAGATCCTCGATCCGGAAGAGATTCGTAAATGCTTGCCAGAAACGATTCATAAACTTATTCCCCGATACGAACTACGCTACCACCTCAAACGTGCCACCGGCCTTGGTGATCTTTTCCTTGGCCGAGGCACTGAACGCGTGAGCATGAATGGTGAGCTTATTCTTGAGCTCGCCATCCCCGAGAATCTTGACCGGGCCAGTGGCGCGGCGAACGAAGCCGTGAGCGCGCAGCAGCTCCGGAGTAACGGTTTCGCCAGCGGGGAATACGTTGAGTTCCTCGAGATTGATGACCGAGTATTCCTGGCCGAACGGATTGTGGAAACCACGCTTGGGAATACGACGATGCAAGGGCATCTGGCCGCCTTCAAAACCGCGGCGGCGCGAATAGCCGCGCCGGGACTTTTGTCCCTTGTTGCCGGAGCCGGCGGTTTTGCCGAGCTTCGAACCCATACCGCGGCCGACGCGCACTTTGCGCTTGCGGGAGCCCTTGGCGGGACCGAGCGTCGACAGCGAAACTGTGTTGTGTTCCTTCTTACCCTTATCAGCCATGGCTTACTCCACCACCTCCACGAGATGACGCACCTTATGAATCATGCCGCGGGTCTCGGGAGTGTCCTGGCGCTCAACCACCTGGTGCAAGCGACGCAAACCGAGGCCGCGGATGGTGGCGCGCATGTCGTCGGTGCAACTGATAAAACTGACGACCCACTTCACTTTGATGGTTCCGGAGCTCTTCACGTTTTTCTTCTCAGCTACCATGATTTATGCCTCTACCGCTTTCTCGCTGGTCGCGGCCGGCTTTTCCGCCTTGGGTGGCCTGCCGGTCATTTCTTCGACGGTCTTGGAGCGGGTTTCCGCCACTTGAGCGGCATCTTTCAAACCGAGCAACGCGGCGAAGGTAGCCTTGATGACGTTGTGGGGGTTGGAAGTGCCGAGGGACTTGGTCAACACGTTCTGAATCCCGGCCACCTGCATGACCTTGCGCACCGGGCCGCCGGCGATCACACCGGTGCCTTCGGGGGCGGGCTTGAGCAGAACTTGCGCGGAGCCGTACCAGCCGGTGACCTGATGGGGAATCGTGGAGCCCTTCAGGTTCAGCTTGATGAGATTTTTTTTGGCCTGCTCGATACCCTTCTTGATGGCCATGGGCACTTCGCGGGCCTTGCCCATGCCGAAGCCGGCGTGGCCGCGGCTGTCGCCGACCACGACGAGAGCCGAAAAGCTGAGGTTCTTGCCGCCCTTCACCACTTTGGTGACGCGGTTGATCGCAATGACGTCATCCTTCAGATCGGAGGGATTGACCTCGAGGAGGCGCCGCACTGCCAGACTGTCACGCAAAATTTGCTTGGACATAAGTTAGAACTGTAACCCCGCTTCCCGCGCCGCATCCGCGAGCGCCTTCACGCGGCCGTGATACTTGTATCCGCCGCGATCAAACACGACCTTGGAAACACCGGCTCCCTTGGCGCGCTCGGCAATGAATTTGCCGACGGCTTTCGCGGAGGCGATGTTGCCACCACCCTTCAAAGACTTTTTGGTTTCCTTGTCGACCGAACTGGCGGAAACCAGAGTGCGCCCGCTGCGGTCGTCAATGACCTGAGCATAAATATGGCCGAGCGAACGATAGACACACAGCCGTGGACGCTCCGCGGTGCCGACCACGCGAGTGCGCACCCGCGAGTGAATGCGACGACGCTGCTCGTCTTTGGATAACTTTCGAACTGGTACCGATGCCACTGTAGTTCTCCTCTAAACTTTGTTGCCCGTGTGGCCTGCCTCGGAAGGCGGCCACTACAAAACCCTAAAAGCCGCTGGTCCCAAGACCCGCCGCTACAAAACCTGGCCGGCCTCAGAAGGCCGCCGCTACAAAATCTTTCAAACTGCGGGTCTAAAGACCCGCCGCTACAAAAATCGTTAAACCCGCCGGTCTAAAGCCCGGCCACTACACATGCCTAGGCTGCGCCAGCCTTGGCCCCGGCCTTGCCGGCCTTCTTCTTCAGGCGCTCGCCGGTGATACGAATGCCCTTCTGCTTGTACGGATCGGGGGGACGCAAAGAACGAAGGTCAGCGGCGACTTGACCGACTTGTGCCTTATCCGCGCCGCTGACGACGATATGCGTCTGCTTATCCACGGCGATCTGAATGCCCTCGGGAATCGGGAATTCCACCGGATGGGACTTGCCGAGCGCAAAAGCAACGGCTTTGCCCTTCACCTCGGCGCGATAGCCAACGCCCACAATGTCGAGCTCCTTCTTGAAACCCTGGGTAACCCCGTGGACCGCGTTGGCAAGAAGCGCGCGAGCCAGGCCGTGCAGCGCGCGGTGCTCTTCGTTATCGCGAAGGGCGGTGAGCACGCCATCTTTCTGCTCGAGGCGAATCTGCTGCGGCACGAGCACCTGGAGCTTGCCCTTGGGACCCTGCACTTCGACCTTGCCGCCGGTGGTGTTGATCTTCACGCCCGCGGGCACTGGAATCGGTTTGCGACCAATACGTGACATTTTGATGCTTCCTTTTCCTAAACTCTTGCAAGTCGGGAGTCTGGAGCCAGGGGTCTGGAGTTTCCAGTTTCCGACGAAATCTCAACTACCGACCACTAACTACCAACTACGAACCGCTTACCAGACTTCGCAGAGAAGCTCGCCGCCTACGTTGGCTTTGCGGGCGGCGCGGCCGGTCATGATGCCCTTGGGCGTCGTGAGAATGCTGATGCCCAGGCCGCCGACCACCGGCTTAATCTCTGTGGCGCCGCGATAGTTGCGCTGCCCGGGGCGCGAAACGCGCTTCATGCCGGAAATCACGCTGCGGCGATCGGGGGTGTACTTGAGGAAGATGCGCAAGGTCTTGCGCTGCTTGTTCTCCTCCACCATTTTGTAGGTGGAGATGTAGCCCTCTTCCTTGAGGATGCGGGCGATTTCCGTCTTGAGCTTGGAGACCGGCACGTCGACGCGCTGATGCTTGGCGGCAGCAGCGTTGCGCACGCGGGTCAAAAAATCGGCAATGGGATCAGTCTGCATAATGGATTTCTCTCGCTCCTACCAGCTGGATTTCACCACTCCCGGGATTTCGCCCTTGAGCGCCATGCCGCGGAAACAGATACGGCACATTTGGAACTTGCGGATGTAGCCGCGGGCACGGCCGCAAACGCGGCAACGGTTGCGCACGCGAACCTTGAATTTGGGCTTCTTCAGAGTCTTGGCAATCTTAGCGGTACGTGCCATTTATTGTGCTGCTCCTTTTTCGCGCAACGGAACGCCGAGGCCTTTGAGAAGCTCGCGGCCTTCTTCGTCGTTGCGAGCGGACGTGGTCAGGGTGATGTTCATGCCCTTGATCTTGTCCACGCGGGTGTAATCGATTTCCGGAAAAACCAACTGGTCCTTCAAACCCAGGGTGTAGTTGCCGCGGCCATCGAAGGCGTTGGAGGGCAAACCGCGGAAGTCGCGGACGCGGGGCAGCACCACGTTGCAGAGGCGATCGAGAAATTCGTACATCTTCTCGCCGCGCAGGGTGACCGCACAGCCGATGGGCATGCCCTTGCGAATCTTGAAATTCGCGATGGACTTCTTGGCCCGGGTGATCATGGCCTTCTGGCCGGTAATTTGACCGAGTTCGACGGCGGCGGTGTCCAGCAGCTTGGCGTTCTGGCTGGCTTCGCCGAGGCCGATATTGACGGTGATCTTCTTCAACTTGGGCACAGCCATCTGGTTGGTCCAGTTGAAACGCTTCATCAGCGCGGGAACCGTCTGCTTGCTATAAGATTCGTGCAATCGACTCTTCATTGCCCTTTCCTTGTCCAACTGCGCCCGCCTCAGCCCTTCGTTTTGCCCCGGGTGAAAAGGCGGCCGCTACAAAATCTTTTATCTTGCTCGCACTTACGTTGAGATCCTTGGTCGCAAAAATCGCTCCTCAGGATGACAACCTTTAAAACCTGAAACCCGCGGATCTAAAGACCCACCGCTACTAAAACCTTTTTCAAACCCGGCCAGTCCAAAGACTGGCCACTACACAAACCGGCCCGAGTCTCACCTATCGAGCGTGGTGCCGCAGCGCTTGCAGACGCGCACCTTGGTGCCGTCGGGCTGAACGTTGTGGCCGATCCGGGTGTGCTTGTTACAGCTGGTGCACACGATCATGACGTTGGAGACGTGGATGGGCGCTTCGCGCTCGACGATGCCGCCCTTGATGTTCTTCGCCGGATTGGGGCGAGTGTGGCGCTTGATCAAGTGCGCGTGCTCAACGATCAGGGTGTTGTTGCGCGGATTCACGCTCAACACGCGGCCGCTCTTGCCGACGTCGCGCCCGCTCATCACGTGCACGGTGTCTCCCTTGCGGATATTGATGATGTGGCGCTTCACAACTTTCTGTGGCATGACTTACCAAACCTCCGGAGCGAGCGAAACGATCTTAGTGAACTTCTTTTCGCGCAGCTCTCTGGCCACCGGGCCGAACACGCGGGTACCCACGGGCTCGCCGGTATCGTTAATCAAAACCGCGGCGTTATCGTCGAAACGGATGTAGGTGCCGTCCTTGCGGCGAGACTCCTTGCGCATCCGCACAATCACGCACTTGACCACCTTACCCTCTTTAATCTGGCTTTCCGGCGTGGCTTCCTTGACCGAAGCGGTGACAATGTCGCCGAGTCCCGCCTTCAAACCGGCATCGCCGCCGATGGGCAGGATGCACATGAGCTTGCGAGCTCCGGAATTGTCGGCCACGGTCAGCCAGGTTCGCATCTGAATCATGATTCGCTCCCCTGTCCCTTTACTTGGCAGACGCTTTAGGCGTCAGCACTTCCTTCAAGCGCCAGCGCTTGAGACGCGAAAGCGGGCGGGAAGACACAATTCGAACGGTGTCGCCCTGCTTGGCTTCGCGCTTTTCGTCGTGCGCATAGAATTTCTTAGAGATGCGGACGATGCGGCGATATTTGGGGTGCTGCACCAACCGCTGCACTTCGACCACAATGGTTTTTTCCATCTTGGCGCTGGTGACCTTGCCGATGAGCTCGTGCCGGTGGCCGTGCTCAACCTGCTGAGGCGCCGCCTGTGTTTCCGTTGTCATCACGCCTTCCCTGCCTTTGCCGGCTTGGCTGCGCCGGCGGTCAATTCCTGTGCGCGGAGGAGCGTCTTCACGCGCGCGAGATCCTTTTTGGCGTCGCGGAGGCGCTTCAAGGCTTCCGCTTGCCCGGTGGTCAGCTGAAAACGCAACCGGAAGATCAACTCGACCAAATCTTTTTCGCGGGCGGCCAGTTCGGTGCTGCCTTCTTCGCGAATTTTCTCAATACGCCGTGCCATTAGATGCCTCCTGCGCGGCTGACGAATTTCGTGGGGATGGGCAGCTTGTGGGCGGCCAGTCCCAGCGCTTCGCGCGCGGTGGCTTCATCGATACCAGCCATCTCAAACATGATGCGACCGGGCTTGACCACCGCGACCCAACGCTCCGGAGCGCCTTTGCCCTTACCCATACGGGTTTCCGCGGGCTTCTTCGTGAAAGGCTTGTCCGGGAAGATGCGGATCCATAGCTTGCCACCGCGCTTGATATAGCGGGTGATGGCCACGCGCGACGCCTCAATCTGGCGGTCGGTGATCCAGGCATTTTCCAGGGCCTTCAGTCCATATTCCCCGAAGGACAAACTTCCGCCGCGCCAAGCCTTGCCTTTGCGCCGGCCGCGCTGCTGCTTTCTGTACTTCACTTTCTTCGGCATCAACATAATTCAGTCCTAAGTTTCCCGTTCTCCGTCTTTCGTTTTGTGTCCAACAATCCAAAAAGCTTGCTCGCACTTACGGTTGAGATCCTTCGTCGCAAAAAGCGCTCCTCAGGATGACAACCCGTCTCAGGCGACCGCGGCGGCTACGGGCTTGTTATCCTCGCGCTTGACGCGTTGCGGGATGTTCTCGCCCTGATAGATCCAGCACTTCACGCCAATCACGCCGTAGGTGGTCTGCGCTTCGGCAGTGCCGTAGTCGATGTCCGCGCGAAGGGTCTGCAGCGGCAAACGGCCTTGCAGGTACCACTCTTTGCGGGCGATTTCGGCGCCGTTCAAGCGGCCAGCCACGCGAACCTTAATGCCCTTGCAACCGAAACGCAGCGCGGAGTCTACGGCTTTGCGCATGGCGCGACGGAAAGCGACGCGCTTTTCGAGTTGCAGCGCAATGGATTCCGCAACGAGAGTGGCATCGAGCTCGGGACGGTGCACTTCCTGAATATCGATGTGCACTTCGCGCTTCGTGCGCTTGGAAACTTCCTGCTTGAGCTTGTCGATTTCCGCACCCTTGCGTCCGATGATGATGCCGGGACGCGCGGTGGCGATGCGCACGACCAATTTGTTGGCGGCGCGCTCGATATCGATGGAGCTGACGCCGGCGCTCTTCAGGCGCTCTTTGAGCTCCCTGCGGAGTTTTACGTCCTCGTGGAGCAGGTCGGCGTATTCCTTGTCGGCATACCAGCGGGACTTCCAGGGCTTGTTGTAGCCCAGGCGAAATCCGTACGGGTGTGTTTTCTGTCCCATTTACTTTTTCCCCTTCTTCGCGGGACCTTGCTTCCCGGTCAAAGCCTTGCGCACGCGACGAGCGGTGCCACGAACGCCCTTCTGGGCTTCCGCTTCGGCGAGGTTGGCGGCCACGCGCTCGGCGGCGGCCAGGTGATGCTCGGCGACCCCGACCCAGATGTGCGCGGTGCGCTTCTGGTAACGAAAAGCACGGCCCATCGGAGCGGGACGCAAACGCTTCCAACGCGCGCCCTCGTTGACGAAGCACCTGTTGACAAAGAGCTGGTCCACGTCGAGCGGGGAGCCGGCATCTTCGGCCTTTTTCTCGGCATTGGCGATGGCGCTGCGCAGCACTTTTTCAATGTGCTTGGCGGCGCGCTTCGGAGTGAAGCGCAGCGACTGCAGGGCATCTTGCGCCTTGCGCCCGCGGATCAAATCGATGACCAGGCGGGCCTTTTGCGGAGACATGCGCACATGCCGGGCAATGGCGTGAGCTTCAATCGAACTTGTTTGCGTCTGTAGGTCTGCCATAACTTATGCCTTCGGCGCGGGCGCCCCTGCTGCTGGCGCGGCACCGCCTCCTGCGGGAGCTGCTCCGGCGGCCTTCTCAAGAGCGGCCTTGACGGCATGGCCCTTGAACGAGCGCGTCGGCGCAAACTCTCCGAGTTTGTGGCCGATCATCTGTTCGGTCACATACACGGGAATGAATTTCTTGCCGTTGTGAACGGCGATGGTATGGCCGATCATGTCCGGAACGATCGTCGAGCGGCGCGACCAGGTCTTCACAACTTTCTTTTCGTTGCGCGTGTTCAGTTGTTCGACCTTGACGCGCAAGTGGCCATCGACAAACGGCCCTTTTTTCAATGAGCGTGCCATTGCTTGCTTATTCCTCCACGCGGCGCAAACGGCCCCATTGGGCATGCCGCATCTTCTTAAACCCACGCACCGGACCAGGCACACGGTGCGACTTCGGACAGAACGGGCAGACAAAGCGCGTGCCCAGCGCGTTCGGAATACGTTCCACGATGACCGCCCAACCCGGCTTGCACAGTTTGTACAGCACCGGCTCCGGTGGCGCGACCAACTTGGCCGCTGGTTTCGCGACGGGTTTAACCGCCGCGCGCTTGATGCGCTTCACGGGACGCGCGCGGCGTCCGGTGCTACGTGTTGTTCGTGTCGCTCGCATGGTTATCGCTTCCTGCCAGCCGGAGTCACTTCCAGCCGGATTCTGCGGTTGTCTCTTTTCTACCCTGGGCGCTCTCGTTCAGGATCGCGCCCCGTCTTCCAGTTTTCAGCTGTGAGTTTCAGCCTTAACAGGGCTAAAACTCACAACTAGAAATCTCGCTTGTACTACCGGTTGAGATCCTTCGTCGCGAACCACGCTCCTCAGGATGACAACTTTAAAGGCGCCGTCTAAAACCCGGCCACTACACAAACCCTGAAAACCGCACAGGCTCAAGCCTGTGCTACTTGCGACGCTCCACGATCATGCGATCGGTGCGCTTGTTGTGGCGCGTCTTCTTGCCCAACGTGGGGAAAGCCCACGGGGTTTGCGGATGATTACCCTTCACGCGGCCCTCACCACCACCGTGCGGGTGATCGACCGGGTTCATGGCCACGCCGCGAACAGTCGGCTTCTTGCCGAGCCAACGAGTGCGTCCGGCCTTGCCGAAGGTTTCGTTCTCGTGGTCCAGATTGCCGACCTGGCCGATGGTCGCCTTGCAATCCACGGAGAACTTGCGAACTTCCCCGGAAGGCATCTTAATCAGCGCCAAGTCGCCTTCCTTGCTGAGCAACTGCGCGGAAGCGCCCGCGGTGCGAACCGCCTGGCCGCCGCGGCCGGGATACAGTTCGAGGTTGTGCAGCATGGTGCCCGGAGGAATATGACGAATCTTCAGGCAATTGCCGGGGAGAATATCGGCGTTCTCGCCGGTGGAAACGGTGGCGCCGACTTGCAGGCCCACGGGGTGAAGAATGTAGCGCTTCTCGCCATCGGCGTAGTGCAGCAGGGCGATGTTGGAGCTGCGATTGGGGTCATACTCAATCGCGGCCACCGTGGCGGAGACACCGTCTTTGTCGCGGCGGAAGTCCACCACACGATACTGCTTTTTGTGGCCGCCCCCGCGGTGCCAAATGACGATTTCGCCCTGATTGTTGCGGCCTCCGGAGCGCTTTTTGGGTTCGAGCAAGCTCTTCTCCGGAGTCTGCTTGGTGATCTCGCTCTTATCGAGCACGGTCATGAAGCGCCGTGACGCCGTATATGGATTAAAACTCTTGAGTCCCATCTCTGCCTCGTACCTTCTAAAACTTCCGCCAGACTGGCGGTCTAACGCATAGCCCAGGTCTTACAGATTCTCCGAATACTCGATCATCTTTTCGCCTTCGGCGAGCTTGACGTAGGCTTTCTTCCAATCGCGACGATAGCCTTCGTCCTGTCCGCGGCGGCGCATCTTGCCGACAAAATTAGCGGTGCGCACGCCCGCCACTTTCACTTTGAAGATTTGCTGCACGGCTTCCTTGATTTCGGTCTTGGTAGCGCGAGCGGCAACTTCGAAAACCACCGTGTGCTGCAATTCCTTCACCCCGAGTCCCTTCTCGGTGATGATCGGACGCCGAATGATCTGATAGTGCGGCGTGGCCATGGCTTACTCCTTGCCCTTCTTCGCAGCCGGCTTCTTTGCGGCTGCGGTTTTCTTGGCGGCGGGCTTGGCGGCGGCCTTGGGCGCTGCTTGTTTCTTAGGAGCAGGCGCCGGGGCGATGGATTCGACCTGAGGAGCGGCCGCAGGATCGTGATTCGGATCGAGAGCGCGAACCAGGCGCGCGGCAGCGTCCTTGGAAACCACCAGGCGATCGTGGCGCAGCACGTCGTAAGGCTGCAGCACGTTGGAAGCAGCCAGCTTCACGCCATCAAGATTGCGGCTGGCAAGTTCCAGATTGCGGTTATCGCCGTTGGCCACGAGTAAAGCAGTCTTGTCGGCGTTGAGCTTTTCGAGCGCAGTGCGCAAAGCCTTGGTCTTGTGCGTTTCGAGCGACCAGGCGTCGACGACGGTCAGCTTCTCTTCCGCGAGCTTGGCGGAGAGCGCCGAACGCAGCGCGCCGAGCACCATCTTTTTGGGCAGCGCGTAGGCGTACGAGCGCGGCTTGGGTCCGTGAACCGTGCCGCCATGGCGCCACAAAGGCGAGCGAATGGAGCCGACGCGGGCGCGACCGGTGCCCTTCTGCCGCCAAAGCTTGCGACCCGCGCCGCTGACTTCGCTCTTTTCCTTGGTCTTGGCGGTGCCGCTACGCAGACTCGCGAGATACCAGCGGGACGCTTCGTGCAGGAGATGCTTGTTGATCTCCGCGCCGAAAACGGCGTCCGCCAGTTCCACCTGACCGACTTTCTTGCCATCCAGATTGACTACGTCTACTACTGGCATTGTTTCGTTCCTTCTCTCAAAACTCTTGCTGCCTTGCCTACTGCGCCCGCCTCAGAAGGCGGCCGCTACAAAATCTTTTACCTGCTCGCACTTTACGTCGAGATCCTTCGTCGCGAAAAGCGCTCCTCAGGATGACAACCTTCAAACCTACGGGTCTAAAGACCCGCCGCTACTCAACCTGCCGGTGTACAACCCGGCTGCTACAGAAACCTGAAAACCGCACAGGCTCAAGCCTGTGCTACAACAAAGTCACTTGGCCTTTTTGGCCGCCTTCTTGGCCTTGTGGATGAAAATGTACGTTCCACTGGGCCCGGGGACCGAACCGCGAACCAAGAGCAGGTTCTCGTCAGAGTCTACCTTGATGACTTTCAAATTCTTGGCGGTGACGCGCTCGTTGCCCATGTGTCCCGGAAAATGCTGGTTCTTCCACACACGGGAGGGGAACGAACTGCCGCCGATGCCGCCGGGCGCGCGATGGAACATGGAGCCGTGCGTGGCATCGCCGCCGGCGTAGTGCCAGCGCTTGACGCCGCCGGCAAAACCGCGGCCTTTGCTGACGCCGGACACGTCCACCAACTCCCCAGCCTTGAAGTTTTCGACCAGCACGCGATCGCCGACCTTGGTTTCGTCTTTCGATTCCGGCAAGCGCACTTCGCGAAGGATCTTCACCGGAGCGACATTGGCCTTCTTGAAATGCCCGGTAAGCGCCTTGTTCACGCGCTGCGGCTTCACGAATTCCACCAAGCCGAGTTGCGCGGCGTCGTAGCCGTCTTTCTCTTTGGTACGGCGTTGCACGACCACGCAAGGACCGGCCTGAAGAACGGTGACCCCCACGAGGTTGCCGTCTTCGGCGAAGACCTGGGTCATGCCCAGCTTGATTCCGATAATCCCGTCGACTGCCATTTTCGTCTCTCTCTTTAGCAGCGTGCCCGGTGGGTATTGGCTGCTTGCATCTAAACTGCTTTCATCCTGCTCGCACTTTGCGTTGAGATCCTTCGTCGCTAACTACGCTCCTCAGGATGACAACCTTAAGCGCTTTGCTTTTCAACTGCGCCCGCCTCAGAAGGCGGCCGCTACAAAACCGACACAGGCTAAAGCCTGTGCTACTTGGCGGCGTGACCGAAAGCCTTGATCTCTACGTCCACGCCTGGAGGAAGATCGAGCTTCATTAGCGCGTCCACCGTGTCGGGTGTGGGCTCGAGAATATCGATCAGCCGCTTGTGCGTGCGCATTTCGAACTGTTCGCGCGACTTCTTGTCCACGTGCGGCGACCGCAACACGGTCCAGCGATTGACCGTGGTGGGCAGCGGAATCGGTCCGGCAACATCAGCGCCGGTGCGCTTAGCGGTTTCCACGATTTCGCGGGTGGATTGATCGAGAATGCGGTGATCGTAAGCCTTGAGGCGAATGCGAATTTTGTCTCCTTGTCTCATGGGGTTACTCGATGATCTCCGTGACGGCGCCGGCGCCTACGGTGTGGCCGCCTTCGCGGATAGCGAAGCGCAAGCCCTTTTCGAGTGCGACCGGGGTGATCAGGGTAACTTCGCAGCTCACGTTATCGCCGGGCATCACCATTT
>Ga0335072_10005532_pt1 | contig 18605 bp, 13 predicted proteins | sample Lox_Sample_21_FD_206725 | JGI IMG/M metagenome (GOLD analysis project Ga0335072, IMG submission 206725) | Soil microbial communities from Loxahatchee National Wildlife Refuge, Florida, United States - Lox_Sample_2.1 | ecosystem: Environmental > Terrestrial > Soil > Wetlands | place: USA... | reverse complement strand
AGGGGACACAGGGAATTTGTTTTAGGTCCGGGCCGGTTCGGGCGCGGCTTTTTGCATCTCTTCGATGATCGCGTCGGCGAATTCCGAAGTCCCAGCCTGGCCGCCAATGTCGCGCGTCAGTTTTTCTCGATGCCGGTAGACGCGTTCCAGAGCATTGCGGATCTGCGTGGAAGCGTCATGCTCGCCGAGATGACGAACCATCAGCAGCGCGGAGCGCAGCAGGGCCGTCGGATTGGCCAGATTCTTTCCAGCGATGTCAGGAGCTGAACCGTGCACAGCCTCGAAGATCGCGCAGCGATCGCCCAGATTGGCGCTCGGCACGAATCCCAGGCCACCGACGAAAGCCGCGCATAGATCGGAGAGAATGTCGCCGTACAGATTTTCCATGACCAGCATGTCGTATTGATACGGGTTCATCACGAGCTGCATGCAGGTGTTATCGACGATGTGCTCGCCGTAAGTGATCTCCGGATATTCCTTGGCGACATTGCGGGCACAGCGCAGAAATAAGCCATCCGACATCTTCATGATATTGGCTTTGTGGATGGCGTGAATTTTCTTGCGATTGTTTTGGCGCGCATATTCGAAGGCGAAGCGGGCAATGCGCGTGCAAGCCTTCTCGGTCATGATCTTCAGGCTCTCGACGACGCCAGGAACAACTTCGTGTTCGAGCCCGGAGTAAAGACCTTCGGTGTTTTCGCGCACGATGATGAGATCCACATCGGGATACCGTGTGGGGATGTGCGGGAGGTTACGAATCGGGCGGAAATTCGCGTACAGATCAAATTTCTTGCGCAAGGCAACGTTGATGCTCGGGAATCCGCCGCCAATGGGCGTGCTGACCGGGCCTTTCAAAGCGACCCGAGTCCGCTCGATCGATTCAATCACCTCTTTGGGAATATATTCGCCGTATTTTTCGTAGGCATCGGCGCCCACGGCGAAGGTTTCCCATTCGAATTTGACGCCCGTTGCTTCAAGGATGCGCACCACGGCTTGCGTGACCTCGGGTCCAATGCCGTCGCCGGGAATGAGGGTAATTTGGTGACTCATGATTTCGACGCCGATGAATCAAGCTTTCGCCTTCACCAGGTCCTTCAATTCGTTCATGAATTCTCTTACATCTTTGAAATCGAGATAAACTGAGGCGAAGCGTACGTACGCGACTTTGTCGTACCGCCGTAGCCGATTCATGATGAGTTCCCCAAGTTCGCTGGTTTTGCGTTCGCGTTCAGGAGAGTCGATCACAAACGACTCGGCTTCATTGACGATCTGCTCCAGCTTGCTGATCGGCACCGGGCGTTTCTCACATGCTCGCAGCAGGCCATTCAGGACTTTCTGCCGGTCAAATTTCTCGCGGCGGCCATCTTTTTTCACCACCATGTAAGGAATCTCGTCGATGCGTTCATAGGTAGTGAAGCGCTTGCCGCATTTCAGGCACTCGCGCCGGCGACGGATCGACTCCGCCTCTTTGCTCTCGCGCGAGTCGACGACCTTATCATTCACAAATCCACAAAACGGGCATTTCATGATGCTTGATTCACTTGCGCAGACCAATGACGCCGGCTTCGAGTTTGGGTGCAGCGCAGACAGCGAGATCTGCAGTCTCGGTTGAACTTGGAATTGTAACAGTTAGAGCGTCGGCGCGAACCCACGATGGCCGCGAAGGTCTCGATCTTCATCGGCTAAAGGACTTTCCGGGAGTGACTTCCGGCTACAGAATGCAATAAATTTTCTACTGCGGATCGCGACAATTTGTCATCTTGTAGTTTGTAGTGAGCAATCTGTAAAACTGGGAAGGCCAGGGCGAATATCACCTCTTTCGTTGTGTTCAACATGCGTTTCAGATTTTGCGTCGAACTCGGATTCCTGTTTCTTGCTCTTCCTCTCACAGCGCAGAGTAATGCCGGAGAGCTTCGTCTCAAGATCACAGATCCCAGTGGACTGGCCGTTCGAGCCGCGGTCGAGTTGGTGAACGAAGCCAGCGAATATCGCAATACATTTTTGACCGATGACGCAGGCCTGGTGGTCGCCAAGCGTTTACCGTTCGGAATGTACCGCGTTCGCATCCAGCAGGCGGGATTTGCAGAGTATTCTGCTTCCATCGCGGTCCAGTCTGCCATACCGGTTGAGCAGTCCATTCAACTGGGCCTGCCCTCAGTGGAAACCTCAGTCATAGTGCATGATTCCGACACTTTGATCGATCCCAGCCGCGCCGGTTCCTCCAATGCGATCGGAACCGGGACGATTCAGATGCGGACCACATCTCTGCCCGGGCGCGGGCTGCAGGATCTGGTGAACTCGCAGCCCGGGTGGCTGTATGAAGGCAACGCCGTACTGCATCCGCGCGGCTCGGAATATCAGACACAGTTTGTGGTCGACGGTATTCCCCTCACCGACAATCGTTCGCCCAGCTTTGGACCGGCCATCGAAGCCGACGACGTGAATTCGATGACGATCTACACCGCCGGCATCCCCGCCGAATATGGGCGCAAGATGGGAGGTGTCGTCGAGGTTAATACGCTCAGAGATGTCCAACCGGGTTTGCACGGACAGGCCGTATTGTCGGGGGGCAGTTTCGACACGGCCGGAGCGTTCGCCGACGCCGAGTACGGCTGGGGACACAACTCCCTCGGTGCGAGCGCGTCCGGAAGCATGACAGCGCATTATCTGAATCCCGTGGTACCTGAGAACTACAGCAACCGCGGCACGGTTGGCGATTTTTCCATGAGCTTTGAACGCGACTTCACGCCCAAAGACCACCTCACGCTCAGCGTGCGCCACGAACTCGCGCGCTACCAAATCCCCAACGAACTGGTGCAGCAGAATGGAGCTTATCTGCCGAACGCGGATAACAACATTGGCTGCCCACCGGTTCCTCCCGACCAGGAGCCAGGCGACTGCGTTTTTATTCCTGGAGGACAGCTACAGACCGGCGCCAACTTCGAGAGCATGGGAAGCGCCTCGTACCAGCATGTTTTTTCTTCCAACGCGATCGCCTGGCTGCGCGGAATGGCTCGCGATAACTCCAATGACTTTTATTCCAACCCATTCTCATGGCCCCTGATCGCCGCTCAGCACAACGATTTCAAAGAGATCTATTTCAACGCGAGCGTAGCCATTCATCATGGCAGGCAGGAATGGAAGACCGGCATTGAGTCCGACAACATTTTCCTGCACGAGAACTTCAGTTACTTGATGCCCGACTGTGGCGATCTGTCGAACCCGCAATGCCCTATCACTTTGGGAGTCTTGGATGCTGGCGCGACCGCTTTTGCCTTTACCGGCAGCCATCCGGATCTGGAACAGTCGGCCTATGTGCAGGATGCCATCCGCCTGGGCAATTGGTCGGTGAATGCCGGTCTCCGCTGGGACCACTACCAGTTGTTGTTGAACCAGAATGCGGTGAGCCCACGACTCGCCGTTTCACGCTACTTCCCCTCCGCAGGCCTAATTATTCACGCCTCCTACGACCGCGTCTTCCAGACGCCATCCTTCGAAAACATCCTGCTCTCAAGCTCGCCCTCCGCGGAGGCCCTGGATACCAGCGTTCCCGCAGTGCAACTGCCGGTTCAGCCTTCTCACGGGAACTATTACGAATTGGGAGCGACTAAGGCCTTGTTGGGAAAAATGCGCCTCGACGCGAATATGTTCCGCCGTGACGTAAACAACTATGCCGACGATTCGCAAATCCTAAGTACAGGCATCACCTTTCCGATCGCATTCAGCAAGGCCATTCTTTATGGCGCGGAAGGCAAGCTCGAACTTCCGCAATGGGGGCGATTCTCAGGTTCTGTCAGCTACTCCTATATCGTCGGGAATGCCTGGTTTCCGGTGACGGGCGGATTGTTCCTGGGAGATAACGCGATCAACCCGACCACCGGACGTTTTCCCGATTCGCAGGACCAGCGGAACAGCGTGCGGGGTCGAGTTCGCTATCAGGTGGTGCCGCGCTTCTGGGTTGCCGTCGGGTGTGATTACAACAGCGGACTGCCATTTCAACCGGATTTGACGCCGCAGCAATATGCCACGGAATATGGTCAAGCGGTGATCAGTCACCTCAACTTTAATCGCGACCGCATCCTTCCGTACTTCACGCAAAATGCTTCGCTGGGCGCCGACCTCTACCGGCACGAAAAACGCTCGCTAAGCCTGCAGGCTGACCTGGAGAATCTTGGCAACACGCTCGAACTGATCGACTTCGGCGGGCTATTTTCGGGCAACGCCATTGGTCCGTCGCGAACCTACGCGGTGCGGCTGCAGACCAGCTTCTAGGGCAGGATCACGCCCGCCTGAAAGCTTCCGTGGCTTCCAACGTGCGTCATTCCGAAACCCCGCGCTTTCATCCGCGGGGCGAGGAATCTTGCGCGGACCGTCGATGCACGTGTTTGCCCGCGTACATATTAAGCAAGACTGATTGGACGCATCGAGTTCAGGCGCGCTTGAAATACTGGACCGCTCGTTCATGTTTTCTTGCCGCGCCAAGGGAAGAGAACGTGCCAAGGTTCCTGCGCTTCCCTGTTCTGGCATTCTTCTTGCGTGAATAGAGGCGATATTGCCCGGATTTCAGTTTGCGAATCATGCCAGAAAAGATGCTGGCCGCGACGTTGCCGGTTGGCGCATGGCTTGATCGAACGCGAGATCCAGCAAGAGTGCCGGTTCGTCACACGACAAAATATTTCGCCGCCGGATGGTGCACCACGATCGCCGAGGTTGATTGTTCTGGCTCAAGTAAGAATCCGGAAGTCAGGCGCACGCCCACGTTTTCTTCCGGATGCAACAGCGCAAATAACTTCGTCTGATCTTCCAAATTCGGACACGCCGGATATCCAAACGAATACCGCGATCCGCGATATTTCTGGTGGAACAGGTCGCGAATCTCGGGCGAATCTTCGTTGGCAATGCCGAGTTCTTCCCGCATTTTTTTGTGATGCAGTTCCGCCAACGCTTCCGCAGTTTCTACACTCAGTCCATGCAGATAGAGGTATTTCGTGTATTCTCCGCCTTCGAATAATTTTTGCGTTTCGACGCTGGCTTTCGAGCCAATCGTGACCAGGGATAGCCCGAGCACATCCATCTTGCTGGAGGACTTGGGAGCGAAGAAGTCCGAGATGGAGAGACGCCGGCCCTCTCTCTGCCGAGGAAAAGTAAAGCGCAAAAGTTCGGTAGCATCGCTTTCCCATCGATTGCCGCAAGGGCGAGCCTCGGCCGGGGGAGCTTGATACACGATCACATCGTTCCCGTCACTCTGAGCAGGGAAGTAGCCATAGACAACTTTTGGCTCGAACCATCCCGAACCGATGACTTCGTTTTCCAGATCGCGCAGGATCGGACGGAATTTCTCGTCGACCAATCGCACATAATCCGATTGCGAAGCGGTTTTCAACTGCCATTGATTTTTGAACAGCGCGGTCTCGTTGATGTAACGAAAGACCTCGCGCAAGTCGTAATCTTTCTTGACCCGGACGCCCCAGAATGGAGGCGTGGGGATATTGGGCGCGTCGCCGACTACAGGGCTTCGCTCTGCGAATACCGGGCCCGCTTCCTCATCCACGACCGCGGCCTTGGCGTACTCTTTCACCGTTCGCCCTTCACGCAGGCGTATGTCCCGAGCGCCATCGGAGGTTGCCAGGTCTTCCATGATGTTGAGGCCGGCGAAGGCATCATCCGCGTAGAAAACAGCATTGGCATACTCGCGCCGCAGATCGTCTTCCACGTATTTGCGCGTGAGTGCGGCGCCGCCGCAAATCACCGGAAATTCCAACTTCTGCCGTTCAAGGTCCTGGATGACGTACTTCATCTCCAGCGTCGATTTGACCAGCAATCCGCTGAGGCCGATGGCATCGGCTTTGTGTTCCTGGGCGGCTTTGATGATCGCGTCTCCCGGCTGCTTGATGCCGAGATTCACGACCCGGTAACCGTTGTTCGACAGGATGATATCGACGAGATTCTTGCCGATATCGTGGACATCGCCTTTTACGGTCGCGAGCACAATCGTGGCTTTCCGCGAGCCGGATTTCTTTTCCATCTTCGGTTCCAGATAGGCGACCGCCTGCTTCATGACGCCGGCGGAATCGAGCACCGAGGGCAGCTGCATCTTGCGAGCGCCAAACAAATCGCCGACCGTTCTCATGCCGTCGAGCAGGACAGTGTTGATCAGTTCAAGTGGCGAATACGTCCCCAACGCATCTTCGAGCAATCGTTCCAGCGACTTTTTGTTCGCGCCTTCGCCGACAGACTTTTCCCCGTTGATGATGGCGAACTTCAGCTTGTCTTCGACCGACAGTGTATCGACGTGCGCGGTGGTCGCGGCGGCGGGCTTGCCCTTCATCCCAGAGAAATGCGCCATATAAACTTGAAGCGGATCGCCGGCCGAGGGATCGCGGAAAATCAGCTTGCGGGCAAGTTCAACTTCTTCCTGCGGAATCTTATATAACGGATAGATTTTGCTGTAGTTGACAATGGCCATATCGAGGCCATGGTCGACCGCTTCATGCATGAAAACCGAGTTCAGCACGCGCCGCGGATAGGCATCGAGCCCGAAAGAAATATTGCTCACGCCGAGAATCGTTTTGACCGACGGCAGCTCTTTCTTGATGCGCTCGACTGCTTTCAGAGTTTCAATTCCTGCCGTCCGATATTCTTCCTGGCCCGTCGAGATTGGCAAAGTCAGCGCATCGAAAATCAGATCGGTCCCGTCGAGGCCATATTTCTGTGTGGCCAGATCATAGATGCGATGCGCGATCGCGACTTTTTTGTCAGCCGTCAGCGCCATGCCGTCTTCGTCGATGGTCAGCGCGATGACCGCTGCGCCGTAGCGCTTCGCCATCGGAAGAACTTTCGAGGTGCGCTTTTCACCGTCTTCGAGATTGATCGAATTGATGATCGCTCGGCCGGGAATGCGTTTGAGCGCCTCCTCGACCACATCGGCCTCCGTCGAGTCGACCAGAATCGGTGCGGGAACGCGCGTGGCAATCTTGTCGAGAATCGGGCTGATATATCCCTTCTCATCTTCACCCACGATGGCGCAGCACAGGTCGAGCATGTGCGAGCCATCGTTCACGAGCCTTTTCGCAAGCGCGAGAATGTCGTCGTACTTCTTCGCGCGAACCAGATTGCGGAAATGTTCCACGCGCGTCGTCGTGTTCATCTCCTCGGCGACGATCAGCGGTTTGGGTTCGAGATCGAGCGGGACGCTGGTATATGCGCTCGAAGCGGCACCGACTCGCTTGACGTCGCGCCTGGCCGGTTCAATGCCGGAAACCGCGTCCACCACGGCTTTCAGGTGATCAGGGGTGGTGCCGCAGCATCCGCCCACGATGCGGACTCCGTAATCCTGAACAAAGTGCTTGTGATAGTCAGCGAGTTCCGCAGGGGTAAGTTTGAAGACTGCATGGCCGCCCTCGTTCACTGGAAGACCCGCGTTAGGCAGAACGGAAACTTGTTTCGTCGAATTCAGGGCCAAATGCCGCACGGCATCGTTCATTTCTTTCGGCCCTGTTGCGCAATTCAATCCAATGACGTCGACGTCGAGCGGTTCGAGGGCAGTCAGCGCGGCGCCGATTTCCGTGCCCAGCAGCATCACGCCCGTTTCCTGGAGCGTCACCTGCACGGTGACTGGCAAGCGCTTTCCGGCTTTGCGCAGGGCATCCAGCACACCGATCGCGGCGATTTTCGCCTGCAAAAGATCCTGGGAGGTTTCCACCAGAAGAACGTCAACGCCGCCCTCAATCAGCGCCGCCGCCTGCTCCTCAAAAGCCGCGAGCATGTCGTCGAAACTGATGTGGCCCAGAGACGGAAGCTTGGTCGATGGCCCGATCGATCCGGCGACGAAGCGCGGCTTGCCAGGAGTTGAAAACTGCTGCGCGACCTCCCGGGCGAGTTGCGCCGCTTTGACATTGATTTCGTGTACCTGATCGCCCAGGCCGAATTCGTTCAGCACAATCCGAGTTCCGCCGAACGTATTAGTCTCGACCACATCGCAGCCCACCCGGAAAAAGTCGGCATGGATATCGCGAATGATGTCGGGACGGCTGAGGACGAGCACCTCACTGCAATTTTCCTTCCCCCAGTAGTCGTCCAGAGTAGGATTCCGCTTGTGGATATTGGTACCCATCGCGCCGTCGTAGATCACGACGCGTTCCTTCACGGTCTGTAAGAAATCCTTCATATATTTGCCGTACTACACGCTCTCGTCATTCTGAGCGAAGCGAAGAACCTGTGCATCCTGCTCGCAGCAGTCAATTGCAGAGATCCTTCACTTCGTTCAGGATGACAACCAAAATGCATTGCCCTACATGCAGCAACGCCGGTCGCGATGGACCGGCGTGTTCGATCAAAACTCGTTGGAAACTTAACTGCCCGGCACTACCTGCGCGGGCGCCCCACCGTCCACGTCGGCCTGATTGAAAATAATATTCGCCCCCATGTGTGCTGGCCGGGGGGCCAGCATTTGCTCCTTGCGCATGATCAGATTGGTCGCATTGAAACTCGCGAGTTCGAATCCATGACCGTGGGTGATGGCGTCAGTCGGACAGGCCTCGACGCAGTATCCGCAAAAAATGCAGCGGTTATAGTCGATGTTGTACACCTTCGCATACCGCTCGGCGCCACTGACGCGGCGCTCTGCCGTGTTCTCGGCTGCTTCGATATAAATGCAATTTGCAGGGCAGGCAGCGGCGCACAGGAAGCATGCCACACATTTTTCCAGGCCATTTTCATCGCGCTGCAACACGTGCGCTCCGCGGAAACGGGCTTCCAGCCGGGCTCCCCGCAAGGGGCCTTTGCCGTCGGGATAGTTCTCCACGGTCGTCGGATTGAACATCTCACGGAACGTGATGCTCATTCCTTTGGCAATGGCGGCAATGTTTTTGAGGACTGGCATGGGACTCTTTAGTATACCGAAAACTGTGCTTGGGATGTCGTTACTCCGCCCCGAACTGAGGCGAACCCGACCGAACCATACCCGTCGAGCCGGCCAGGGCTATCCTGTAATCGTGCCGAACGAAAACGTAAATCGAGAGCGCAAATATGCTGGTTTGTGCGCCGATTGCCGGTTCATGAGGCGGATGAAGTCCGACCGAGATTCGACATTTTACTTTTGCGAGCGCTCGGCGAGCGATCCGGGATTTCCAAAATATCCGCGGCTGCCGGTTTTGCAATGTTCAGGATTTGAGCGGATCAGTCGCGAGCAGCAAGAGCACGAACAGTAAGTTTGCTTACATTAACTTTCTTCGAATCATATCCAGCGCCATAGTCGAAGCGAAGCGGCGAATGCGTTTGCGATCGCCAGGAAAATTTCGCTGAACGACTTCGGTTCCGGTGTCGCTCGCCAGCGAGAGAAACACAAGTCCAACCGGCTTCTCCGGCGTTCCTCCACCGGGACCGGCCACTCCAGTGATTCCCGCTCCCAAAGTTGATTCGCACCGGTAACGAATGCCTTCCGCCAGAGCGGCGGCGACTTCGCGACTGACTGCGCCATGGCGTTCGATCATCTCTGCCGGCACGCCGGCGAGTTCGGTCTTGAGTGGATTGGAATATACAACGGCCCCGCCGATAAAATAACGGGAACTGCCGCTGATGGACGTGATCCGCTCTGCCAGCAGCCCTCCGGTACACGATTCCGCCACAGCCAGAGTTGCGTTCCGCATCTGTAGCCAATAGCCGACGATTTGTTCAAGTGACTCGCCATTACGGGAGTAGACCGCATCATCCAGTTCGTCCTCGACAAGGTCGGCGACCTCATCCACTCGCCGGTGCGCAGCATCCAGTGTGGCCGCACGGCTCTTGAAATGCAATTCGATTTCGCCAGCTCCGGCGAGGATGGTTGTATCGACATCAGGAAAGCGCTTGTAGATCGGCGCCACACGCGAGTCCACAAGCGATTCGCCGAGCATCGCCACTTTCAAAGTTCTGGTCGCAAGGAAAGCCGGGGGAATCTTCTCTCGCAGCCGATCCCGAACTTCCGTTTCGAACAGCCCCTTCAATTCGTGCGGAGGGCCGGGTAAGAGCACGAGAATGTGCTCGCGTCCATCAAACTCGCCGGAGATCCATTGCCCCGACGCGGTGCCGTTGATGTTGGGCAGAACCGTGGCACCCTGGATGACGTCGGCCTGTTTGGCATTGTTCGGCGTCATCTTCCAGCCGCGAGAGGCGAAGCGCTCTTCGAGTTGCTGGACGATCTGGGGGTCGCGCTGCAGCTTCAACCCGAGCGCTTCCGCCACGGCTTCGCGCGTGAGGTCGTCTTCGGTGGGACCTAGCCCGCCAACGAAGATCAAAATGTCTGATCGAAATAGCCCGTGCTGCGCGGCGGCAACAATGCGCTCGAGATTATCGCCGACAATACTCTTGAAAATGACTTCAACGCCTAGCAGATTCAGCTGCTCGGTGAGGTAGAGCGAGTTTGTGTCCATGCGGTAGGGGGTGAGCATCTCCGAGCCGACCGCGATAATTTCGGCGTTCACGGGTTAAAAGTGTAAATGAAACGAGTGGCGCGGAAGTAAGCAGAAATCGCGGTTCTCACCTGGCGACTGGACTTCAGAAAGTTGTAGGGGTCGAAATCAATCCGGAATCAGCGGCAATCCCTGAATATTCCACGAAAGATGGTGAACGCTGTTGGTGGTGGCGAGGATGGCCGAACGCCCTGGAGCAAACGCCAATCCGACCAGCCCCTGGCCGGCCACTTCGAGATTCGCTCTGCCATCAGGCGTGATCTTCACAATTCCACGTTTTCCACTGAGCGAAGCTGCCAAATAAAGATTGCCGTCAACGTCGAAGGCGAGCCCCTGTGGACGCCCCAGCCCTTTGTAGTACGTCGTCAAGTTGCCCTGGGGATCGATTTTGTACACCTGGTCGAAACTGGAAGTGGTCGGGCCAGTCACGAATAGATCGCCCTTCGGGCCAAAAGCGAGATGATAAGCGGAAACGCTGGGTTCGAGCGTGGCGAAGACGAATACCTGCTGATCGCGCGAGATCTTGAAGATCGTTCCATTGCGATCTCCGACATAAAGGCTCTGCTCGCGATCGAAGGCGATTCCGGTCGCGATCCCCATGCCCTCGGCATAGGTGGTCATGGTTCCGTTGGATGCAACTCGGTAGACCGCGCCATCATTCCGCGACGAAACGTACATCTGCCCTTCGCGGTCGAACGCGATTGAAGTCGCATTCATCATCTCGACGACGAACGGTTTCACGTTGTAGTTGGTGTCAATCTTGAAGATGGCGACGGGAACTTTTTGGCCGCGTGAGCCTGAGAACGTGACGCAAATGTTGCCTTCGAGATCAAGAGCGGGATTGGTGACGGGATCAAGATTCTCCGCGATCAAGGAAGCTACTTTGACGGGCAACCCGTTGCTGACGTGCCCATCGGTTGCGACCACCACCGGACCGGAAGTCGCACCCTCCGGCACACGCGCGACCAGAAACCCGTCCGAGCTGACCACGACCGATCCTTCCAGTTCACCGAACTGCACTTTCGGCCGGCGCAGTTCGTGCGGGCGAAGCCCTGAGCCGTTGATGCGAATCTCTCCTCCAGCCAGCGCCAGAGCGGGCGACACGCCCTCCAGATGTGGACCACCGTTGACGTTCTTTTTTCCAAGAAATCGGTCGGAGAATGACATGAAGAATACCGAAGAGACCGTCAAGCGCGGTTCGTGACTTCTGAGCCGCTACTCGATACTACTTTAGTAGACCAGAATGCAAGATAAGTTGCATGACCACGAACGCGCAAACACCCGCGGCGACGTCGTCCAGAACGATTCCAACCCCCTCGGGCAGCTTCTCGAGCTGCCGCACCGGAGGAGGCTTCACAATATCGAAGGCCCGAAAAAGTATAAAACCCGTCAGAAAAGTTTTCCACGCGAACGGAACGCCGATCAGAGCGATGAGTTGGCCGGCGACTTCGTCGATGACGACTGACTGGGGATCTTTCTTGCCGGACGCCCGGGATACGCGTGTAGCCGCCGGAATGCCTATGCCCGCAGCTAAGACTGCAAGCGCCAGCGCAGTTCCGGTCCGCAAGTTGGGAGGCAGGCTGCGCGAGACGGCGGCCCAAAGCAAAACCGCTGCGGCCGATCCCCAGGTGCCAGGGCCGGGTTTCAGCCGTCCGACTCCGAAGAAAGTCGCGATAGCGGCAGCCCAGAGCGGGGCAGTAGCACTTTTCGTGGTTGCCATAGTCTGCGGGACGCCGGCGCTACGGTCGAGCTCGGGGGCATTGCTCACGGCTTGCCCTCGCCGTCTTCGGGGCCGCTTTCGCGGATGCCTTCTTCCGTGTCGGTCATAGGCGACGACACGACGTACCCACCACTTGCCCATTTTCCCAGATCGATGGTCCGGCAGCGTTCGCTACAAAAGGGAAAGTCCGCGTCCGTGCGCTTCACCGGCTTCTTGCAGATTGGACATTTCAGCCTGAGAGCACGCTTGCGAGGCATGATTCAATTGTATCCCCGCCGAGAAGTGAGAAATTTACGCTACGATCTTCGCCACGAGATCGTAATCGTGGGCCTCGGTGATTTGACAGAGATAAAAATCCCCAATCCTCGGTTCGATCCCCTCGGGGAACTCGTTGACCCACACTTTGCCGTCAATTTCGGGAGCGTGCATAGCAGTGCGGCCCTCGAGTAGAAGATCAGTCTCTTCTGATTCGCCCTCGAGCAAAAGATCGAAGTTTTTACCTACGACGGCTTTCTTCTTCCTACGGCTGATCTGGCGTTGGAGCGTCATCAAATGCCTGCGGCGGCTCTCGATTTCACGAGGCGAAAGTTTTTTGGGCAGATCGAACGCGACGGCGCCCTGCTGGTTGGAATAAGAAAACGCTCCCATCCAGTCAAACTCTGCCTCGCGAACGAAATCACAGAGCTCCTCAAATTCCTTATCGGTCTCGCCGGGGAATCCCACGATAAACGAAGTCCGCAGCGTGAGATCGGGTATCGTGCGCCGCATTTTGGCTATGGATCGCAGAAAAACCTCGCCCCCTCCGCCTCGCTTCATGCGCTTAAGAACCGATGGCGAGGCGTGCTGCAAGGGCACATCCATGTACGGACAAATCTTGGGATTCCCGGCAATCGTTTCGAGAAGCTTGCCGGTAATCTTGTTCGGATAGGCATACAGAAACCGGACCCAGCGCAATTCCTCAATCTGAGCGACTTTGCCAAGCAGTAGAGCCAAACCGTCTTGCAGGCCGAGATCCTCGCCGTAGCACGTCGTGTCCTGACCGATGAATGTAATCTCGCGCACGCCGGAGTGCGCCAGCCGTTCGGCTTCGGCAAGCACAGATTCAAAGCGCCGCGACCGAAACTGTCCGCGCAACTGCGGAATGATGCAGAAGGTGCAGGGATGATCGCATCCTTCAGCAATCTTGATATAGGCGCGATGTCGCGGCGTGGCCAGTACTCGGGGCGTGGCATCGTTGTAGAGATAATTCGGCAGATCGCCAACAGCACCGCCCCAGGAGTCGCGCGAGAATCGGCCCTGTTTAGCCCGAGCATCGCCTTCCGGACGAGTGGGGAGAACCACAAGCGGAGAAAAACTGGCGGGTTTGTGGATTGCGCCTCCGTCCAATCCGGCGGCAGCCAGGATTTGCTCCAGTTCGCCCGTGCCCACCACCGCGTCGACCTCCGGAATATCCTTCCGGATCTGGTCGCGGAACCGCTCGACCAGACAGCCCGCCACCACGAGTCGTTTCGCTTTTCCTGCCGTTTTGTATCCAGCCATTTCCAGAATCGTGTTCACTGACTCCTGCTGAGCGCTTTCGATAAAGGAACAGGTATTCACAACAATGACGTCCGCGTCTTCTGCGCGCGGCGTGAGATCGCCGCCAGCGCGCGCAATCATGCCTATCATCACTTCGCTGTCGACGAGATTCTTGGGACAGCCGAGGCTGACGAATCCGATTTTCGGCCGCGCATCGGACGCAGCATGGCGTGCTTTTTCCAGGGTGGGCGTGATAGACGATTTTCCTTTGCGGGCTTGAGTTCTACCTATCTTACCATTGCGCAACACAGCATCCGCCGGTCGCGAGAGGGATTAAGACCATCACGCGGGACCAGAATAATCACAGAAATCCGCGGGCTTGTGGAATTCAAAATGCCGATCTCATGCTAGGCTAACCCTTACCGCCGTAACAATTAGAGCCTGCACCTCGCAAGGAGGGCACAAATGTCTGCGAGACAGTTTTGGATTGCAGTCTTCTGCCTCTGTATGTTTTCGGCTGCATCCTCGCTTGCTCAAGAGAAGAATGAAATTGGCGGTGTAATCGGGCGCATTTTCATCAGCGATCAGGGAATCAAGGCGAATATCGCCGATCCCACGATTCACTCCGGCAAAGGCCTCAGCTTCGGCGGCGAATACGCGCGACGCTTTTTTGTGACACCGGTTTTTTCCGTATCCGGTGAACTGGTTGGGATCTTCAACCCGGATGAAGACCTCAATGCCGGCAACACGAACAGCCCCGTCGTGCCCACAGATTACAAACAGTTCTTCCTGACTCCGGCTGCGCGATTGAATTTATTTCCTGCCACGGCAGTCTCTCCTTGGGTGAGCTTCGGAGGCGGATTCGCGCATTTTAGTCAAGGAAGCCTGCTCGACTATGGGGGAACGAACCCCGGCAAATCGACGACCAGCGGCGTCCTCGAGGGCGGAGTCGGACTCGATGTAAGGCTGGTCGGCTCGGTCTATATTCGGGGCGAAGCGCGCGACTTCTGGTCCGGTGAACCCGATTTTCCCCTCGCACCCACGGGTAAAACTCGCCAACACAATTATTTCGTCGGAGGGGGAGTATTCTGGCGCTTTTAGCGGGAAATGTAAGAACGAAATTCAACTACCCCGTGTAGCGCCTTCTACCTCTTCGTAGAGCTGCGGCAATTGCCGGGCATCTTCGATGCAATTTCCGAATCGCGCCGACTCGTAGACGCTTGTGAACCGCGCCACTGGCTCCCGCACGGCGGCATCGTTGATTTTTTGTACGAACTCTTGCGGGGTCAGGGTTTCAGACTTTTCCATTCCACGTCGTGCCAGCATGTTCGCCATTCGCCGATACCAGATCGTCGCCGCCTGTTCAGGATTTCGTTCGGGATGCGCCTGCAACCGGTGTTCCCGTAACACGCGTACGATCGACTGCCAGTTTCTGAGAACAAGAAACGACATGCAGAGAAGCGCAGCGGCCAGTATCCATTCCATCGGGGAACGTTCCGCCCGATGGTGAACTCGCTCACCCCACTGCAGAATCGATTGATAGAGTTTATACGTCCACAGGCGGGAACGTATCCAGAGGTTCCGCGTTCTGTTGACTGCATTTTGCCCGAGCACATACTGGTGGGTAACGTCATAGCTGACCACCCATTCGCGCCACAACGATGCCATGGCGTCGAAGTAGAGGGCAATGCGCGCCCAGCCTTGTGGAGCGCCAAACGCCCCGGCTGGCGTAGGATCGAACGTTTGCCAACCGTATCCTGGAAAATAAGCTTCCACCCAGGCATGAGCGTCCTTCGCGCGGACCACATAGTTGCCGGTGAGATCGTTAAACTCATCGCTGCGGAATCCGTTGACCACGCGTGAAGGAATGCCTATCGTTCGCAGCATGACGGCCATGGCAGAAGCGAAATATTCGCAGTGTCCGCGCTTGCGTTCGAACAGGAAGTTGGCGATAGGATCGGAAGGCTCCGATTCCGGCAGCTCAAGAGTGTATTGATAATTGCTGCGAAGATAGCTCTCGATCGCGAACGCCTTATCGAACTCGTTCGTTGCAGCGGCGCTCAGCTTTTGAGCGAGCTGTTTCACTCTCAGGTCCATCGGCGGGAGCTGCAGGTACGTTTCCGCGATTCCAGCAGGAAAGTCTTTTCCCGCATCTCTGAGACTGCGAACCGAGGGCTTGGCAATGTCCGACTCGGCCTCGTATCGGCTGATGGCATGCTGCGAATCGACGTCATAGACGGCTCCGGCGGAATCCGCAGCCACGAGGTGATAGTTACCGATGAGAGTGCGAGGCCGTGGCGCCAGGAAAAAAACACTGGTGCCAATCGGTTCCATCAGCACGCGGTAATGAATGAACTCGGAAACGGGGTTTCGAGCGTGGAGCGTTTCAACAGCTTCAGGATTTGGGAGGACGAAGCTGGTCTCTCCAGGCAAGTGAGGCACAATAAATTCCTGGCGTGGTTTCGACCACATATGCCCATTGAAATCCGACAGAGCCACGCCTCGCCAATACAGGTTATAGCGTCCGCTACGGTCGCCCTCGATCTCGATGTGCATGACAACGGCGTTTGATTGCTGAATCCTGCCGATCTGGCCCAAACGCACGTGATCGCTGAAACCCGAGGAGAAGTCAGTTCCAAACGAATATGCGCCCAGATATCCCGCAGATCGCCGCGGCAAGATCACAAAGAGCACAGCCGACGCGGCCAGAATCATCAGCATCAACCCAAGGGCGACTCGCGCGACCGAAGAGGGGAACGATCCACGATCCCTCGGTAGTTCCAAAGCTTTTGCCTCAAGCTCAGCGGTCGCAAGCGAATGGCGCATTTCGAACAGGAGAAACGCCGCCATTGCCACCAGCAGGAATGCGGCAAATGAAACCAGGAAGAAGCTGTCGACGGTCAGGACGGCGGCCGCCAGCACCATCAGAAATGCCAGGATAGCTAACGTGATGTAATCCCGCTGGCGGCGCAGCGAGAACATGCGCACGACCACCGCAAACACCGCAAGATGGACCGTAGCAGGCAAAAATCCGCGCGAAATGACCAGGTAATCGATAGCAAAGAAACCGAAGTAGGCGAGCGTCAGCAACGTGGTCGTACGTTCCGAAATTGCAACGGTGCGCCGTTGCCATAAAAAATAAGCGCGCACTGCCAGAGCAACAGACATCGCGCCAATGGTGAGCCGATCGAGTCCGCCAGTGCCCGCCAGGGTAATGAATCCGGCGGCTACGAGCGCATAGACACACCATTCCGCGTAGTGCTCGACGGCTGCACTCACCGAAGTACCAGCGGAATTCTGGTTTTGCGAAACCATATGCAGGCCGCAGCAAGCAAGTTGCAAGGAATGCAGCTTGCGGCCGGCCGAACCTCTATTGTTCGCGAAAGCTCAGGAGAAGGGAAGCCGCTTCGACCTGATTCTTGCATCGAAAGTCACTTACGTTTGTTCGCATCCTGGCACCTGAAATCCTTGCGGTGCCAAACGCAATTAAGCTCCACGATGGCAGCAAGGAGCTCGAAGCAAGTAGAGACCGGGTTTCTTTGTGCACCCTCGTTTTCTTCGTGGTCGAGCGATCCTGCCCAGAAATCTTCACAATCGAGTGCCGCAATCCCCAAATGCTAGAATCAGAAAGTCAGGCATCGGTCTCGCGCGACGCATTCCCGCCAACCCCGCCAGGTCCGGAAGGAAGCAACGGTAACGGGCTCTTGTGTGTGCAGTGAATCCCCGGTGCCTGGCTAAAGTTATCCCCAGAATTCCTTCCCGTTCCGTTACTCTAAAAATATTTACACATCGGATACGAGTCTTTGCGCAAGAAACAGCCTCTCCTGCGTCCAATGGATATACGACTGGCCGAAGAGATGTCACAAATTCAATTCAGGGGAGCGAACCCTAGCAATGAGGAATCGTCAGATTGCTGCTCAGAAAATTGAGGCCACCGTGACCATCCGGGTTTCCGGCAAACTGTTTCAGGGTCATCTTTCGTATCTGGATCACCTCGTCGAATCCGCTGCCGAATGCCGTTTATGGCCGCTGCTCAGCCTTTCTGATCTTAAGGAACTAGATCGTGCCGCCATCCTCTATCTGCTACGGGGCGACCGTGATCGGTTCGCTCTGGTTTCGTGTCCGACCTTTGTGCGCGAATGGATGGATCATGAACGCCAGCAAGCTGCCGCCTGAGCCCTGATTCCACCCGCCGTGTGCGCAATCATGGACATTCCGGTCTGCATCCTGCACAATACTCGGTTTCTAAATCTCTTTAGTGCAGGAGCGGTTTTCCCGGGAGCCCTCATTGAGCACTCGCATTCGCGCGAAAATCACCGCTGTTGGAACCTATGTACCGCCTCGCGTTCTCTCCAATGCCGACCTGGAGAAAATGGTCGACACCACCGATGCCTGGATCATGGAACGGGTCGGCATTCGGGAGCGCCATCTGGCCGATAAGGGCGTGGCGGCGAGCGACTTAGCCGTTGCGGCCGTCAAGAATCTGCTGGCGTCGCATCCTTTGGACTTGCAAGAAATAGAGTTGATTGTCGTGGGTACGGTTACGCCCGACATGATGTATCCCTCGACCGCGTGTCTGGTTCAGCACAAGCTTGGCATTCAGAACACCTGGGGTTTCGACGTGTCGGCCGGATGCTCCGGCTTTCTGTACGCGCTCAATGCCGGAGTGAAATTCATCGAGTCCCAGCAGTATAAGAAGGTGTTGGTCATCGGCGCCGACGTGAACTCGTCGATGACCGACTACACCGACCGCGCGGTCTGCATCATCTTCGGCGACGGTGCCGGAGCGGTCTTGCTTGAGCCTGCATCCTCTGATGGAGAGGGAATCATCGATCACGTCGCGCAGATCGAAGGCATGGGCGGGGAATTCCTCTACATGCCCGGAGGCGGAAGTCTGAATCCGGCCTCGCACGACACCG
>Ga0335072_10005530_pt1 | contig 18606 bp, 12 predicted proteins | sample Lox_Sample_21_FD_206725 | JGI IMG/M metagenome (GOLD analysis project Ga0335072, IMG submission 206725) | Soil microbial communities from Loxahatchee National Wildlife Refuge, Florida, United States - Lox_Sample_2.1 | ecosystem: Environmental > Terrestrial > Soil > Wetlands | place: USA... | reverse complement strand
CCGCGAGCACGAGGCGGCGCACGGACCCGGTCTGCGCTCGTTCCTCGACCTCGTCGTCCGCGTCGGCGGCTCGGCCGCGGACGCGGGCGACGCGCGTGAGAGTGAGGCGCCGGTCGAGGGCGAGGCGCTCGACGCCGTCCGGCTGATGACGATCCACCGCGCCAAGGGGCTCGAGTTCGACGTCGTGTGCGTCGCCGACCTCGGTCGCGGCCCGCGGTGGCGAGCCGAGCTGATGCGGGTCGGGCGGGACGGGCGCTTCGGTCTGCGGCTGGCCGAGCCCGGCACCGGCCGGCGCGAGTCGGCGCTCGATTACAAGGCGCTTGGCGAGGAGCGCCTCGCGGCCGAATCCCGCGAGGAGCGCCGCCTGTTCTACGTCGCGATGACGCGCGCCCGCGAACGGCTGATCCTGAGCGGCGCCGCCAAGCTCGAGGCCTGGCCGGCGCTCGAGAACGGCGGTGGCGGGGGCCCGATCGCGTGGATCGGGCCGGCGGTCGAACCGCTCGACGGAGTGGCGGTCACGTTCGTGCGCCCCGAGGACGTGCCCGCGGTGGCGCCCGCGCCGGTTCTCGACCGGCCGGCGGTCTCCGAGCCGGCGGTCCCCGGGCCGGCGGTCTCCGAGCCGGCGGTCTCCGGGCCGGCGGCCGAGACCGCGGCGCCACCGCCGGCGACCCCCGCGCCACCGGTGCGCGCGCTCAGCTACTCGTCGCTGGCCGAGTACCAACGGTGTGGCTACCGCTTCTACGCCGAGCGCATCCTGCGGCTGCCGTCGCTCCCGGGGCAGGGCGGTGGCGAGACCGGCGAGCGACTCAGCGCGCTCGACCGCGGAACGCTCGTGCACGCGCTGCTCGAGCGACTCGACTTCCGCCGGCCGGCGCGGCCGACCGAGGCGATGATCGCCGAGGCGTGCCGACGCTCGGGCCTCAGCGCGGCGCCGGCCAGCGACGACGCCGCCCAGGTGGCCGAGCTCGTCGAGCGGTTCGCGGCCGGGGAGCTCTGCCGGCGGCTCGCGTCCGCCACCGCGGTCCGGCGCGAGGCACGTTTCAGGTTCCTGCTCGGCGGGGCCCTGATCGGCGGCGTGTTCGACGTGATCGCGCGCGAGCCCGGCGGCCGCACGCTCGTCGTCGACTACAAGACCGACCGCCTCGACGGGGCCGACCCGCAGGCGCTCGCCGACCGCGCCTACGGAACCCAGCGGCTGGTGTACGCGCTGGCCGCGCTGCGCGCCGGCGCGACCGAGGTCGAGGTCATCCACACGTTCCTCGAGCGCCCCCAGCGCCCCGCCGTCGCCACCTTCACGCGCGATCAGACGCCGGCGCTCGAGGCTCAGCTGAACGTGCTCGCGCGCGGCGTGCTCGAGCGCGACTTCAGGGTCACCGACGCGCCGCAACGCGCCGTGTGCGAGGGCTGTCCGGCCGAGGGCGGACTGTGCTCGTGGCCGCTCGAGATGACCCGGCGCGAGGCGGCGGACAGGTTGTTCTAGGTTTAGTAGTCCTCGAACCGGACTTCGACCGACTCGCCCTCGTGGCGCTCCTCGACCTTCGCGAGCGCGCGCAGGGTGGCCTGGTCGGCGGGCTGTTCCGGCGGACCGAGCAGGCTCCGCGGCCACAGCCGGCGCACCACGACCGTGTTGATCTCGGCCGCGTACAGCGTCAGCTGCGCGATCAGGTGAAGCCATACGAGCAGGCCGATCACGGTGGCGAACGTGCCGTAGGTGTTGCTGGCGTGGCTGACGACGTGCTTGATGTAGATGCCGCCGACCAGCGACAGGATCGTCAGGAACAGCGCGCCGACCGCCGCGCCCAACCACAGGCAGCGCGTCGGGATCGTCCGCGTGGTCAGGAACCGGAACGCGGCCACGTACAGGCCGAAGTTGACCGCCAGGGTGAGCGCGTACCCGGCGACCTTGACCAGCGGGCCGCCGATCGTCGTCACGAGCCCGGTGAGCGTGGCCGAGATCACGAACAGGGTGCCGAGCGAAAAGATCAGCAGCAGTCCGCGCAGCCGCGACTGGAGGAAGTCGGGACGATCCTTGAACGGGACCGCCCAGATCTTGTTGAACGCGTTCTGCGCCTGGATCGTCACGCCGAGCCCGCCCCACAGCGCGGTCAGCAGCCCCAGGACCAGCGCCGTGACCTTCCCGCTCAACGCGTGCGACTGCAACTGGTCGCCGACGATCGGGAACTGGCCGAGCACCGAGTTCTTGACGTCGTCGAACAGCTCCGTGTTGCCCTGCAGCACGAACCCGAGGATCGTCGTGAACACCAGCAGCAGCGGAAAGATCGAGAAGAACGCGTAGTAGGCGATCAGCGCCGCGAGGCTGCCCGCTTGGTCGTTGCCGAACTTCCGGACCACGGCCATCGGGACCGCCCAGCTGGCATGGGACTGCTGGAAGCGGTCGAACGATCGGATGGGACGAAGGAGGTCCACGCTTGTCGAGGTCCTACCCGACGGAAATAGCGAGAAAGCGTGGCCGTATAGTGACGGCGGTGGCAGCTGTACGTGCGAGCGGCCTCGTCAAGAGGTTCGAGACGACGGTCGCGGTGGACCGGGTCGATCTCACCGTGCAGGAGGGCGAGGTTCGCGGATTGCTCGGGCCCAACGGGGCCGGCAAGACCACGCTGCTCCGGCTGCTGTTCGGCCTCGTCGCCCCGGACGAGGGCGAAATCGAGCTGTTCGGGCGCCCGCTCGGGTCGTCCGATCAGGTCAACCTGGACGGCGTCGCCGGGTTCGTCGAGGAGCCGACGTTCTACCCCTACCTGCCGGGACGCGTGAACCTCGAGCTGTACGCCGAGCTCGACGGCGGCACCGACGCAGGACGCGTCGAGGAGGTGCTCGAGCTGGTCGATCTCTCCGGCCGGGGCGGCGATCGCGTGAGCGGCTACTCAACCGGGATGCGGCAGCGGCTCGGGATCGCCGCCGCCTTGCTGCGTTCACCGCGGCTGTTGCTCCTCGACGAGCCGACCAGCGGCCTTGATCCGGCGGGAGCGCGCGACATGGGCCGGCTCGTGCGCCGGCTCGCCTCCGAGGGCACCGCGGTGCTGCTCTCGAGTCACCTGATCGGAGATCTCGAGACCGTGTGCGACTCATTCACCGTGCTCCGCCTCGGCAAGGTCGTCTGGAACGGCACCGCCGTTCAGCTGCGCGACCAGGCTCCGGGTTCGGCCTACCGGCTGGCGACGAGCGACGACGCGCGCGCGCTCGAGATCGCCGAGCAGCACCCGCAGATCCACGCCACGAGGTCGCAGTCCGGCGAGATCCGGCTCGCCGTGCAGGGACGCGTCGACGCGTACGTGCTCGACCTCGGGCGGGCCGACGTGGCGGTCCGGCGGCTCGAGCTGGTCGTGAGCCCGCTCGAATCGATGTTCTTCGCGCTGACCACCGACGTCGAGCCCGATTCGAGGATGCTGACCGAGCTCGCCGAAGCCGCCCTGGCGGGTACGTGAGCGCGACCCACGCGGTCCGGCCCGGCGAGGCGGTTCCAGGTCCGCGAGCGCGGAGCCACGGCGACGTCTGGCATGTCTACAGGGCCGAGCGGCGCAAGCTCTCGACGCAGCTCGCGACGCGGCTGCTGGCGCTGTTCTGCGTACTCGGCCCGTTCGCGTTCGCGGGCGTGCTGAAGATCCAGTCGGGGAGCCCGGCCGACACGCTGTTCGGGGTGTGGGTCCACCAGTCGGGGTTCGCGCTCTCGCTGGTCGTGCTTTCGTTCTGTGGCGCGTGGGGCTTCCCGGTGCTCGCCGGCGTGCTCTGCGGCGACATCTTCGCCTCCGAGGACCGCTACGGCACCTGGAAGATGGTGCTGACCCGGTCCTCGACCCGCCGGGATGTGTTCGCCGGCAAGCTGCTCGCGGCGGTCACGTTCTCGGTCGGGCTGCTCGTGCTGCTCGCGGTCTCGAGCCTCGTGGCGGGGTTGCTGCTGGTCGGCGACGGCGCGCTCGTCGATCTGGGCGGGAGGACGCTCTCGACCGGGCACAGCCTGCTGCTGGTGCTCGCGGCGTGGCTGCTCAACCTGCTTCCGATGCTCGCGTTCACGAGCCTCGCGGTGCTGCTCTCGATCGCGACCCGCAACGGCATCGTCGGCGTCGTCGGACCCGCGCTGATCGCGCTCGTGATGCAGCTGCTGCTGCTGGTCGGGTCCGGAGTGTGGCTCCACCTGCTGCTGGCCTCCTCCGCGTTCCAGGATTGGTACGCGCTGTTCACCACCCACCCGTTCTTCGGGCCGCTGATCGTCGCGTGCATCGTCAGCCTGATCTGGATCGTCGTCTCGCTGGGCGGCGCGTGGCTGCTCATCCGCCGGCGCGACTACGCCGGCACTACCGTCAGCCGGCGGCCGGGGTGGGTCGTGCCGGTCCGCGTAGCGGTCGGGTCGGCGGCGCTGGTCGCGTTCCTGGCTATCGCCAGCAACTGGGGCCCGGCCGGCGATACCGCCGCGAAGCTGAAGGCGAGCATCGACCCGTCCTTCAACAACCTGACGATCCTCCAGCAGCGCGAGCTCGGCCGGACGGTGGCGCGCGGGGCCAAGCTCACCGTGCTCCCGAGCTGCAGCCGTCGGGCCGCCACCCCGACCGGCCCGGGTGACTGGATCTGCACGCTCGACGTGTTCATCCCGCAGCCGGGCGCCGAGCCGTTCCAGCAGACGCCGGTCACCTACGACGTGAGCGTCCAATCGAACGGGTGCTACAAGGCCGAGTCTCCGCCGTCGTTCGTCGGCCAGCAGACGATGAAGGACGCCAGCGGCAACTCCGTCGTCAACCCGCTGTTCGTGATCTACGGCTGCTTCAACCCGCTGTAGCCCTCGACCCCCAGCAGCACGCGCTTGCGCTCGAGGCCCCCGGTGTAGCCGCCGAGGCCACCGCCGGAGTGCAGGATCCGGTGGCAGGGGACGACGATCGGGATCGGGTTCGAGCCGAGCGCGTTCCCGGCGGCGCGGTACGCCTTCGCGTTGCCCGCCTCGGTCGCGACGCCCTTGTAGGTCGAGGTCTCGCCGAACGGGATGTTCGCGGTGGCCTGGAGCACCCGGCGGGCGAAGCCCCGGGTCAGCTGCCAGTCGACCGGGACATCGAACTGCCGGCGCGCACCGCTGAAGTACTGGTCGAGCTCGCGCCGGGGCTCGTCGAGCCTGCGCGGTGCGACCAGCAGGCGCGGGGACAGCTTCGTGGCCAGCTCTTCTAGGACCTCGTCCTCGCCCTCGTAATCGGCGTACGCCAACCTCACCAGCCCGCGGGGAGTCGCGGCCAGCAGCAACGTGCCGAGCGGCGAGTCGGCGGTCGCGTAGGCGACGTCGAGCAGCCCGGCCGCCGTGGCGGCGTCGGTGACGTCCGGCAGCTCATCCGGCGCCGGTGGGCCATGTCTGAGGTAGTGCTCAATTGCGTTCATCGCTGTACTCCGTTCTAAGTCTCTTCAGTGCTTCGTGGACGTTGCGGCGGGCCGCGTCCTCGCTCGTGCCCATCACGGCCGAGATCTCGTCGTAGCCGGCGTCGGCGACGTAGCGCAGCGCGAGCGCGGTCCGCTGCTTGGTGGGGAGCTCGCGGACGAGCGACCACAGCCCGTCGTCCGGCTGATCGGGCGCCGTGGCGCGAGGGTCCGGGGTTTCGGGAACGTTGCCGGCGAGCACCGGCGCCCGGCGCCTGGCCCGCACATGGTCGATCGCCTTGCGGTGCGCGACCGTGAAGATCCACGACCGCAGGTTCGATGCGTCGCGCAGCTTCGGATAGGCGCGGAGCGCGGCGACCCACGTCTCCTGGTAGCAGTCGTCGGCGTCGGTCCGGCCAACGGTGGCGGTGAGGAAGCGGTGGACATCGCGGCCGTGGTCGTCGAGAAGCTGCTGGAAAGGAGGAAGATTCATCGTCGATGAAACGCGCGGGCGGGCCGTCTCGTGAGATGTTGGCGGACGCCGGGCCGGGCAAGACCGCAATCAGCGCTTGATCCGCACACGCGTTCGCTATACAAGTCTGTATATGGCTCGAGCAATCTGGTCAGGCGCGATCAGCTTCGGACTGGTCAACGTGCCGGTCAAGCTGTACAGCGCCACCTCGCCGAAGTCCGTCCGCTTCAACCAGCTGTCGAGCAAGACCGGCGCTCGCATCCGGCAGAAGCGGGTCGATCCGACGACCGACGAGGAAGTGCCGTACGAGGACATCGTCAAGGGCTACGAGATCACGCCCGATCGCTACGTGGTGATCACCGACGAGGAACTCGACGGGCTGGACGCGAAGGCCACGCGGACGATCGACATCGAGGAGTTCGTCGACCAGGCCGAGATCGACCCGATCTACTACGACCACAACTACTATCTCGCCCCCACCGCCGGCGGAGCCAAGGCCTACCGGCTGCTGCTCGACGCGATGCGCGAGGCAGGCAAGGTCGGGATCGGCCGCGTGGTGCTGCGCTCAAAGCAGCAGCTGGCGGCACTGCGGCCGACCGGCGATGCGCTCGCCCTGACGACGATGCTGTGGGGCGACGAGGTGCTGTCGCCGGACCGGCTCGACGAGCTCGAGGCGGTCGAGGACGCGCCCGCGAGCGACCGCGAGCTGAAGATGGCCGAGCAGCTGATCGACTCGCTGTCGGCCGAGTTCGATCCGTCGAAGTTCCACGACGAGTACCGCGAGCGGGTGCTCGACCTGATCGAGCGCAAGGCCGCCGGCGAGGAGATCACGGTCCAGCCCGAGACCGAGGAGCCCGCCGCCGCACCCGATCTGATGGCCGCGCTCGAGGCCAGCCTGGCCGCCGTACGGTCGGGCGACGAGGACGCGCCCAAAGCGCGCAAGCGCTCGTCCGCGAAATCGTCGGATGGGGACGGCAGCAAGTCCCGGAGCAAGGCGAAGGCGAAGACTTAACCCAGGAGGGCTCCGGTCCAGGGAGGGGCAGGTGCCGGCGGGTCAAGGGCCCGGCACCACGCCCAACCACCCCGTAACGGCTCGCCAACACTCGCTGGTACCCTTCGGCGACCAGTCTGCACCCGTCTGTGTTTCGCCCCACCCTCCTCCATGTACCGACGCATCGCTCCGCCAGGGGCCACTGGCCTCTACGACCCCGCCCACGAGCACGATGGCTGCGGCATCGCGCTGGTGGCCAAGCTGTGGGGCGAGGCGAGCCATGCGGTCGTCGAAAAAGCCCTGGATGCGCTGGAAAACCTGGAGCACCGTGGTGCCGAGGGCGCGGACCCGAACACGGGCGACGGCGCCGGCATCCTGCTCCAGATTCCTGACGGCTTCCTGAGGGCCGCGGTCGCCGGCGTCGAGCTGCCCCCACCCGGCCGGTACGGGGTCGGGGTCTGCTACCTGCCGAACGACGAGGAGCGGCGCGCGGTCCTCGAGCAGCTGATCGAGGACACGATCGAGGCCGAGGGGCAGCGCGCGATCTGGTGGCGAGATGTGCCGATCGACGAGCGCCACGTGGGCGAGACGGCCCGGCTGTCGGCGCCGGTCATCCGCCAGGTGCTGATCGCGGCGTCGGACAAGGTCGAGGACCAGGACGAGTTCGAGCGCAAGCTGTACGTGATCCGTCGCGTGATCGAGCGCGCCGCCGGCCGCGACCTGGCGCTGCCCAGCTTCTCGAGCCGCACGATGATCTACAAGGGGATGCTGACCGCGCCCCAGCTCCCGCGGTACTTCACCGACCTCAGAGATCCGCGGGTGGCGTCGAGACTCGCGCTCGTTCATTCGCGCTTCAGCACCAACACGTTCCCGAGCTGGGAGCTCGCGCACCCGTACCGGATGATCGCCCACAACGGCGAGGTCAACACGCTGCGCGGCAACGTCAACTGGATGCGGGCGCGCGAGTCGCAGCTCGCGTCCGATCTGTTCGGCGACGACCTGGAGAAGGTCATCCCGGTCGTCCGCGAGGGTGGATCGGACTCGGCGATCTTCGACAACGTGCTCGAGCTGCTCGTGCTCAGCGGCCGCTCGATTCCGCACGCGGTGATGATGATGGTTCCCGAGGCGTACCGGACGCGCAGAGATCTCGATCCCGACGTCAAGGGCTTCTACGACTTCCATTCGTGCCTGATGGAGCCATGGGACGGGCCGGCGGCGGTCGTGTTCACCGACGGGCGCGTCGCCGGCGCCGTGCTCGACCGCAACGGGCTGCGGCCGGGCCGCTGGATCCAGGACACCGAGGGCTACGTCGTGCTCGCCTCGGAGACCGGCGTGACGACGGTGGCGCCGGAGCACGTGCAGCGCAAGGGCCGCCTGGCCCCGGGCAAGGTGTTCCTCGTCGACCTCGAGGAGGGCAAGATCATCGAGGACGAGGACATCAAGCGCCGCGTCGCCCGCAAGCGGCCATACGGCGAGTGGTACGAGCGGTCGGTGGTCCACATCGACGACCTGCCCGAGCGCGATCCGCGCACGCCCCGGATCGAGCCGCTGCGCTCCAAGCAGCTCGCGTTCGGCTACTCGCAGGAGGATCTGCGGCTGATCATCGCGCCGATGGCGACGAAGGCCGAGGAGCCGGTGGCGAGCATGGGCAACGACGCCGCGCTCGCGGTGCTGTCGGACCGCCAGCCGCCGCTGTTCGCGTACTTCAAGCAGCTGTTCGCGCAGGTCACGAACCCGCCGATCGACCCGATCCGCGAGAGCGTGGTGATGTCGCTGCAGGCCGGCGTCGGCGCCGAGGTCAACCTGCTGAACGAGGACCCCGAGCAGGCCCACCAGCTCGTGATGGACCAGCCGATCCTCCGCAACCACGAGCTCGAGAAGCTCCGCCAGGTCTCGCACGAGATCTTCGACGCGGCCACGCTCGACATCACCTGGCCGATCGAGCAAGGCCACGAGGGGATGGAGGTGCGGCTGGAGGCGCTGTGCGAGGAGGCCGCCGGCTACGTCGACAACGGCGCCAACATCCTGATCCTGTCCGACCGCAACCTCGGCGCCGAGCGGGTCGCGATGCCGTCGCTGCTCGCCGTCGCGGCGGTTCACCACCATCTGGTGCGGCGCGGGACGCGGTTGCGGACCGGTCTGGTGATCGAGTCTGGCGAGCCGCGCGACATCCACCACATGGCGACCCTGATCGGCTACGGCGCCGCCGCGATCAACCCGTACGTGATGTTCGAGTCGCTCGACGAGCTCGCCGACCGCTCGCTGCTGCCCGAGGACCTCGGGCGCGAGGAGGCCGAGGTGCGGATCGTCAAGGCGATCGGCAAGGGACTGATGAAGACGATCTCGAAGATGGGGATCTCGACGATCCAGTCGTACTGCGGCGCGCAGATCTTCGAGGCGGTCGGGCTCGAGCGGCCGCTGATCGACAAGCACTTCACGGGCACGGCGTCGCGCATCGGCGGCGTCGGGCTCGAGCAGCTCGCCCAGGAGGCGATCGAGCGACACTTCCGCGCCTATCCCCGCACCGACCGCGAAGTGCTCCCGGTCGGCGGCGTGCTCCAGTGGCGCCGCAACGGCGAGCTCCACGTGTGGAATCCGGACACGATCGCGAACCTCCAGCACGCGGTCTCCGAGCGGAACGGCGACAGCGGCAACGGCGACGCGCGCAAGACGTACGCGGAGTACGCGCGCCTGGCCAACGAGGACTCGGTCCGCCGCGGCTTGCTCCGCGGGCTGATGACGTTCCGCTTCCCCGACGAGCCGGTGCCGCTCGACGAGGTCGAGCCTGCGACGTCGATCGTCAAGCGGTTCACGACCGGCGCGATGTCGCTTGGGGCGCTCGGGCGCGAGGCCCACGAGACGCTCGCGATCGCGATGAACCGCATCGGCGCGCGCTCCAACACGGGCGAGGGCGGCGAGGACCCGTCGCGCTACGTCGCCGACCCCGACGGGAGCCTGCGCCGCTCGGCGATCAAGCAGGTCGCGTCGGGGCGGTTCGGGGTCACGGTCCACTATCTGGTCAACTGCGACCAGCTCCAGATCAAGATGGCCCAGGGCGCGAAGCCCGGCGAGGGCGGCCAGCTGCCGGGGCACAAGGTCGACGACTACATCGCGTGGCTGCGCAACTCGACCCCGGGCGTCGGGCTGATCTCGCCGCCGCCGCACCACGACATCTACTCGATCGAGGACCTCAAGCAGCTGATCTACGACCTGCGCTGCGCCAACCCGACGTCATCGGTGTCGGTGAAGTTGGTGAGCGAGGTGGGCGTAGGTACGGTCGCGGCGGGCGTCGCCAAGGCGAACGCCGACCACGTCACGATCGCCGGCCATGACGGCGGCACCGGCGCCTCGCCCCAGTCCTCGGTCCAGGGAGCCGGCGTGCCGTGGGAGATCGGGCTGGCCGAGACCCAGCAGACGCTGCTGCTCAACGACCTGCGCACGCGGATCACCGTCGAGGTCGACGGCGGGATGCGGACCGGCCGCGACGTGATCGTGGGCGCGCTGCTCGGCGCCGACGAGTTCGGGTTCTCGACCGCGCCGCTGATCGCGATGGGCTGCATCATGATGCGGGTCTGCCATCTGAACACGTGCCCGGTCGGGATCGCGACCCAGGATCCGGAGCTCCGCAAGCGCTTCCGCGGTACCCCTGAACAGGTCGTGAACTATCTGATGCTCGTCGCCGAGGAGGTGCGCGGGATCATGGCCTCGCTCGGCGTGCGCCGCTTCGAGGACCTGATCGGCCGCAGCGACCTGCTCGACACGGACCGCGCGATCGACCACTGGAAGGGCGGCCGCGTCGACCTGACGATGGTGCTCGACTCGCCGGACCTGCCACCCGGGACGGCTCGCCGGCGTACCCGGGCGCAGCAACCGGTGCTCGACGACGCGCTCGACTGGGAGCTCCTGCGGCGCTGCGCGCCGGCGCTCGACCGGCGCGAGCGGGTCAAGCTCGGCCCGATCCCGGTGAGGAACGTGAACCGGACCGTCGGCGGGATCTTGAGTGGGGAGATCGCGCGCCGCTACGGCGCCGCCGGCCTGCCCGAGCCAACCATCGAGATCTCGTTCAGCGGGTCGGCGGGGCAGAGCTTCGCCGCCTGGCTCGCGCCCGGGATCGTGTTCTCGCTGCGAGGCGAGACCAACGACTACGCCGGCAAGGGCCTGTCCGGCGGGGTCGTGTCGGTGCGGCCGCCGGAGAAGCACAACTTCCGCGCCGAGGAGAACATGATCGTCGGCAACACGGTTCTGTACGGCGCCACCGCCGGCCGCGCGTTCTTCCGCGGGCTCGCCGGCGAGCGCTTCGCGGTGCGTAACTCGGGCGCGTGCGCGGTGGTCGAGGGGGTCGGCGATCACGGCTGCGAGTACATGACCGGCGGTCGCGTGGTCGTGCTCGGGCGCACCGGCCGTAACTTCGCCGCCGGGATGAGCGGCGGGATCGCGTACGTGTACGACGTCGACCGGCGCTTCGAGGGACGCTGCAACCTCGAGCTGGTGGACCTCGAGGAGCTCTCGGACGAGGACGAGACGCTGGTCCGGGATCTGATCTCCGAGCACGCCGCGCGGACGGGGTCGATCGTCGCGCGCAACGTGCTCGCGTCCTGGGACCGCGGTGCCGGCGAGCGGATGGTCAAGGTGATGCCGCGCGACTACAAGCGCGCCCTGGCCGCGGCCGCCGAGCCCGAGGCGGTCGAGGCCTAGTGGGGGCGCCCTGATGGGAGAGCTCGGCGCTTTCCTCAAGATCCACCGGGTCGGATTCGAGAAGCGCGATCCGGAGCAGCGGGTCCACGACTACAAGCAGTACTTCGGGATCCAGCCCGAGGCCGAGCTCCAGAAGCAGGGTGCCCGCTGCATGGACTGCGGGATCCCGTTCTGCCACGAGGGGTGCCCGCTCGGCAACCTGATCCCGGACTGGAACGACCTCGTGTACCGCGGGAAGTGGCGCGAGGCGATCGATCAGCTCCACGCCACCAACAACTTCCCCGAGTTCACCGGGCGGATCTGCCCGGCGCCGTGCGAGTCGGCGTGCGTGCTGGCGATCAACGACGACGCGGTGACGATCGAGCAGATCGAGCTGGCGATCGCCGAGCGCGCGTTCGACGAGGGTTGGATCGTCCCGAGCCCGCCGCCGCGGCGGACCGGCAAGACCGTGGCCGTGATCGGGTCCGGTCCGGCCGGCCTCGCGGTGGCCGACGAGCTCAACCGCTGCGGGCACACGGTGACCGTGTTCGAGCGCGACGAGGGTCCGGGCGGGATGATGCGCTTCGGAGTTCCCGACGCCAAGCTCGAGAAGCAGGTCATCGACCGGCGGGTGGACATCCTCGCGGCCGAGGGGATCGAGTTCGTCTACGACACCGATGTGGGCGGCGCGGTGTCGGTCCAGGAGATCAAGGACCGGCACGACGCGCTCGTGGTCGCGACCGGCTCGCGCGTGCACCGCGATCTCGACGCGCCCGGGCGGGGGTTGAGCGGCATTCACTTCGCGATGGATTACCTGTACCAGCGCAACCGGTGGGTGGCTTTCTCGGAAGGTCGGCCCTCGCGCGTGCCGGCGCCCGGGACCGAGATCAGCGCGGCCGGCAAGAAGGTGATCGTGGTCGGCGGCGGCGACACGGGCATGGACTGCATCTCGAACTCCCACCGCGAGGGCGCCGCCGGCGTGGTCCTGCTCGACGTGTACGCCGCGCTCCCCGAGAGCGGGCGGGACGCGCGGCACCCGTGGCCGCTGCCACCGAAGCGAACGCTGTCGACGTACGCGCTCGACGAGGGCGGCAAGCGGCGATGGGGTACGGAGGTGACCGGGTTCGGCGGGCGCGAGGGCCGCGTCAGCCACGTGTACGCGCGGAAGGTCACCGGTACCTCCTCGCGCGACCTGACGCCGGTGCCCGGGAGCGAGTTCGTGCTCGAGGCCGATCTCGTGCTGATCGCGATCGGGTTCGAGGGCCCCGATCGCGCCGGAGCGATCGAGGAGCTCGATCTCGAGCTCGACAAGCGGGGGAACATCCGCACGGAGATGACCTACCGCAGCTCGACGAAGGGCGTGTACGCGTGCGGCGACGCGCGGATCGGCCAGTCGCTGATCGTCACCGCGATCGCCGAGGGGCGCAAGTGCGCGCGGGTCGTCAACAGCGACCTCGGCGGCAGCCCGATGGACGCCGACCGGGAGATGCTCGCGATCGGCGCATGGAGCGGCGAGGCCGACCGAACGCTGCGTCACGAGGCCGAGGCGGCCGGGACGGTCAGGGCCGGCGAGGAGTTCTTCACCGGCCCGGGCGCGCAGGGGCGCTGAGCGCCGCCGCACCGGTATCCGGTCGACTGATACCTCGCTCCTAATCGAGGTTCGAAACCAACACGAGACGCGCCCGGCGTTTGGCCAGCGATTGCGGCGGGAATGCTAGTGTTACGGCGCGATTCGCGTGGTGGAGCGGCCTGCGGAGCAAATTAAGGTTTAGAAAGAGCTTGGGACGGGGAAACTCGCCCCTGTCGGTCAGGGAACTGCGCCCCCACTTCCCTGACTCTCCGGGGGACCCAGATGGATCTGGGTCCCCCGGGCTCTTTAAGGGTCGGGGATTACGCGGTTCGCGGGCCCATAATGGGTGGCATGCCAGCGCTCGCGGTAGCAGCGACGGCGGGCGCGCAGCACCACGCCTCGGTCGGATCGACGATCACCCAGCTGCTCAACTCGGCGGGGACGTTCCTGTCCCAGCTGGCGAGCCTCAACTGGTTCTCGCTGCTGCTCGGGCTCGCGCTCTACGCGGTGTACCTGCTGCTGCGCTCACGCGCTCTGTGGGGCGCGCTGCGGGCCGCGTACCCCGGCGAGCGGATCCGGTGGCGCGACGTGTGGGGCGCCTACATGGTCGGGTACGCGATCAACAACGTGTTCCCGCTGGGGGGTGGGAGCATCGCCCAGCTGTACCTGACCCGGGTGGCGATTTCCGACAGCTCTTACCCGACCGTCGCGTCCGCGCTCTCGACCGGCGTGATCTTCGACTGGGTCATGGGCCTGCTCGTGATGTGCTTCGCGTTCACCCAGGGGGTGTTCCCCAAGCCGCCCGACTTCTCGAAGCTGCCGGCGTTCGACATCAGCTTCTTCGCCTCGAACATGCGCTTCACGCTGTTCCTCCTGACGGTTCTGGGGATCGGGTTTCTGGTGGCGTTCGCCCTGTTGTCGGCCCGCGTCAAGGCGTTCTGGGCGCGAGTGCGGCAGGGCTTCGCGATCCTGCGCGATCGGCGGCGCTACCGGCGGGACATGGCGAGCTGGCAGTTCGCGAGCTGGATCGCCCGGTTCGCCGCCTACTGGGCGCTGCTCGACGCGTTCCATATCGGTGGGTCGGTCCGGAACGCGCTGCTCGTGCTCGCCGTCCAGGTGGTCGCCTCGGTGTTCCCGTTCACGCCCGGCGGCGCCGGGGTCCAGCAGGCGCTGCTGCTCACGATCTTCACGCACAACCCGTACGTCGCCTCGTTCTCGGTCGGGCAGCAGATCGCGATCGCGGTCCTGACCTCGGTGCTCGGGTTCGCCGCGCTCGTCCTGATCTTCCGCTTCCGGAGCTTCCGGGAGGTGATCGCGCGGGGGAAGGCGCACCGCAGCGGCGAGGCGGGGGACCGGAGCGGCGAGGCGGCGGACCGGAGCGGCGACGGGATGGGGCGGAGCGACGAGGGCGTGGCGGTGAAGGCTTGACGCCTCCGCCGGCGGCTCGTTACTCTCGTCAGGTGGCAGGCCTACCGAGCGCGTGCGTGATCGGCGCCGGCTCGTCGGGAATCGCCGCGGTGAAGGCCCTGCACGAGCGCGGCATCCCGGTCGAATGCTTCGAGAAATCCGACCGTGTCGGCGGCAACTGGGTGTTCGCCAACAACAACGGGATGTCGTCGGCGTACCGCTCGCTCCATGCCAACACCTCGCGCGAGCGGATGGAGTTCTCGGACTTCCCGATGCCGGACTCGTATCCGGACTTTCCGCACCACGCCCAGATCGCGCAGTACTTCTCCGACTACGTCTCTGCGTTTGGTCTGGCCGACGCGATCACGTTCGAGACCGGGGTCGAGCGGGCGGTCCGGGGCTCCGACGGCGTGTGGACGGTCACGCTCGACACGGGCTCGGAGCGGCGCTATGACGCGCTGCTGGTAGCCAACGGTCACCACTGGGACCCGCGATGGCCCTCGCCGCCGTATCCGGGCCGGTTCGACGGGGTGCAGATGCACTCGCACCACTACGTCGATGCGGCCGATTTCCGCGACCGGAACGTGCTCGTGGTCGGGATCGGGAACAGCGCGATGGACATCGCGGTCGAGTCGAGCTTCGTGGCGCGGCGGACGTGGCTGTCCGCGCGGCGCGGCGCGCACGTCGTCCCCAAGTACCTGTTCGGGCGCCCGCTCGACCAGATCGCGGTCAGCCCGCTCGCGCCGCTCGTTCCGTTCGGGATCCGGCGCGCTTTCTTCGGCGCGCTGTACCGGGTCGCGGTCGGCCGGGTCGAGGACTACGGGCTTCCCGCGCCCGATCACCGGCTGCTCGAGGCCCATCCGACGGTGTCGGCGGACTTCCTCGGGCGGATCGCCCAGCGCGAGGTGACGTGGAAGCCGGGAATCTCCGGCCTCGAGGGCGACCGGGTCCGGTTCGCGGACGGGACGCTCGAGCCGGTCGACGTGATCGTGTGGTGCACGGGCTACAACGTCACGTTTCCGTTCTTCGAGGAGGGGTTCATCGCGGCCCCCGGCAACGATCTGCCGCTGTACCGGCGCGTGTTCAAACCGGGGATCGACAACCTGTTCTTCGTCGCGCTGCTCCAGCCGCTCGGCGCGACGATGCCGCTCGCCGAGGCGCAGGGGCGGTGGGTGGCCGCGTACCTGCGCGGCGAGTACGGGCTCCCGCCGGTCGCCGAGATGGAGGCGGACATCCGCCGCGAGCGCGAGCGGCTGCGCCGGCGCTACGTGGCGTCGCCGCGCCACACGATGGAGGTCGACTTCGACGACTACCTGTTCGCGCTTAGGCGGGAGATGAAGGCCGGAGCGCGGCGGGCGCGCGAGGTGGGATTCCGGCTGCCGGTGGCGCCGGTGGCGGGTGGGCAGGGGCACGCAACCGCTACGGCGAATGTGTGACCGTGTTGGTATTGGTAATGAACGACTTGACAGCGGGCTTATGGAGGCTCGGCGCGGATCCGCGCCCTGCGCTACGGTCGGCGGCATCATGACCAGTACTGCAGGGCAAACCCTGCCATCGACGCTCGAGCAGCCATCGGCTTCGGCGATGCTCCGACTGGTCATCACCGGGTCGGTCGACGACGGCAAGTCGACGCTGATCGGCCGGCTGCTGTACGACTCGAAGCAGATCCTCAACGACCAACTCGAGGCCCTGCGCGCCGCGTCCGAGCGCCGCAACGGGGAGCGCGGACTCGACCTGTCGCTGCTGACCGACGGCCTGCGGGCCGAGCGCGAGCAGGGGATCACGATCGACGTCGCCTATCGGTACTTCCAGACCCCCCACCGGAAGTTCATCATCGCCGACACCCCTGGCCACGAGAGCTACACGCGCAACATGGTCACGGGCGCCTCGACCGCCGACGTCGCGGTGCTCCTGATCGACGCCCGCAAGGGAGTGGTCGAGCAGACCCGACGGCACGCGTTCATCGCGTCGCTGCTGGGGATCCGGCACCTCGTCGTGTGCGTCAACAAGATGGACCTGGTCGGCTATGCGCAGCTCCGGTTCGAGCAGGTCGAGCAGGAGTTCCGCGAGTTCTGCGCGCGGCTGGAGGCGACCGACGTGACGTTCATACCGGTGTCGGCGATCCACGGAGAGAACGTGGTCGAACGGTCCGAGCACATGCCCTGGTATCAGGGCCCGGCCCTGCTCTACCACCTCGAGCACGTCCACATCTCCTCGGACCGCAATCTGATCGACTGCCGGTTTCCGGTGCAGTGGGTGGTCCGGCCCGGCCCGGACGCGGGCTCGACCGATCCCGACTACCGGGGCTACGCGGGTCAGATCGCGGCCGGCGTGTTCCGCACCGGCGATCCGGTGGTCGTGCTCCCCGGCGGCGAGGAGACCCGAATCGCCTCGGTCGAGACGTCCGAGGGAGCGCTGGGCGAGGCGTGCGCGCCGATGTCGGTCACGATCCGCCTCGACGGCGACCTCGACATCTCGCGCGGGGACATGATCTGCCGCCCGCACAACCGGCCGACGGTCGACCGCCACCTCGAGGCGATCGTGTGCTGGATGGGGGAGGACCCGATGGTCCCGGGGGGCCGGTACGCGATCAAGCACACGACTCGCTCGGCACGCGCGGTCGTCGAGCAGGTCCGCTACCGGATCGACGTCAATACGCTTCGCCGCGACCCGCACGCGACCGGGCTCGGGATCAACGACATCGGCCGGGTCAGACTCCGCACGACGGTCCCGATCATCTTCGACGAGTACCGCCGCAACCGGACCACGGGGAGCTTCATCCTGATCGACGAGGCCACGAACGGCACGGTCGGTGCCGGCATGATCATCGAGGCGCATATCGAGCGCCCCGAGTCCCAGCGCGCCGACGTGGTTTGGGATCGCAGCCGGCTCGCGCGCGGAGCCCGGTGGGAGCTGCTCGGGCAGCGCGGCGCCACCGTGTGGCTCACCGGGCTGCCGGCGTCCGGCAAGTCGACGATCGCGGCGGCGCTGGAGGAGCGGATCGCGCGGGACGGCTACCGGGCCTACCGGCTCGACGGCGACAACCTCCGGTACGGGCTCAACAGCGACCTAGGGTTCGAGCCCGGCGACCGGGCCGAGAACATCCGCCGGGTGGCGCACGTCGCGAGCCTGTTCGCGGACTCGGGGACGATCGCGATCGTCAGCGTGATCAGCCCGTACGAGGTCGACCGGCAGGTCGCGCGCAGCATCCACGAGGGTGGCGAGCTCGAGTTCCTCGAGGTGTGGGTGAACACGCCGCTCGAGGAGTGCGAGCGCCGCGACCCGAAGGGCCAGTACGCGCGGGCGCGGGTCGGGAAGATCACCGGGTTCACGGGCGTGGACGCGCCGTACGAACGACCGGGGGACGCGGATGTGGAGCTACGGCCGTGCGAGGAGCCGCTCGAGGAGCTGGTCGAGCGTCTGGTCGGGGAGCTGCGGGCGCGGGGCGTGTTAGGGGAGCCGCGGTAGGGAGTCGTTGCCGGCGCCGTGAGTGGTGCGTCGGCCCCGTTTCCGCGAGCGGGCCCGCGACGTTGTGGCCCGTTTCCGCGAGCGGGCCCGCGACGTTGTGGCCCGTTTCGGGGCCGATGCACCGGAAATCAGGGCGGACAACTGCGCGCTCGCCGCGCCAGCCGCGGTGAATGCCGATTCAGCCACCTATAGCGCGGCCAACGGGACACTCGCGGTCGGTGGCGCGGCGAATGAGAAGTTATCCGTGTGGTGGCTTCAGCCCGCGATTGGGCCGAGCGACGGCTCGCGCCCGTACGTGCTGAACGCGCGGAACTTCGAGAACAGGCGGTGGGCCGGTCCGTGGAAGTCCGACGAGCCGGTGCTCAGCAGCCCGAGCTCGGCGCAGCGGTCGGCGAGCAGCTCGGCCTGCTCCCGGGTGTGGGTGGCGTAGAAGCACTCGACGCCGTCGAGTCCCCAGGCCCGGAAGCGGTCGATCGTCTCGAGCACCTCGGTGGCGTCCTTGACGTCCCAGAACGGGTGCGCCCACACGGCGACCCCGCCGGCGTCGTGGATCGCGGCGATCGACTCGCTGACGGTCGGGCGCGTGCGGGGCTTGAACGCCGGCTTGCCGTCGATCAGGTAGGCCTCGAGGAACGCCGAGCGTTCGTCGAGCCCCTCCTCCTGCAGCCGCCGCGA
>Ga0335072_10005529_pt1 | contig 18609 bp, 9 predicted proteins | sample Lox_Sample_21_FD_206725 | JGI IMG/M metagenome (GOLD analysis project Ga0335072, IMG submission 206725) | Soil microbial communities from Loxahatchee National Wildlife Refuge, Florida, United States - Lox_Sample_2.1 | ecosystem: Environmental > Terrestrial > Soil > Wetlands | place: USA: Florida... | reverse complement strand
GCAGGCCGAGCATCCTGAGCAGGGCGCGATCGCTGAGCAGATCACGGCCGACGCGGTGCTGACGCCGCTGGCGCAGGCAGCCATCGAGCCGAAGATCACGGCGCCGGTGAAACGGTTCTATGTGCAGCGCGGAGCGCGCGTGAAGGCCGGCGAACTGCTGGCCACGCTTGAAAACAATGATCTGACGGCGGCGGCGATGGACAACAAAGGCGCGTACATTGCTGCGCAGGCCACCTTCGACACAACCACCAAGGCACAGGTTCCGGAAGACACGCTGAAGGCCGAGTCGGACTTCGCGCAGGCCAAAGCCAATCTCGACCTGAATCAAAGTATCGTCGCCAGCCGCAAGCAGCTCTTCGCGCAGGGCGCTATTCCGGGCCGAGACCTGGATACGGCGGAAGCCTCGCTGGTGCAGGCGCAGGCTGCCTATGACGCGGCGAAGACGCACCTCGACTCGGTGCGCAGCGTCAGCCGGGCGGCGGCACTGGAAGCCGCGCAGGGCCAGTTGACTTCTGCGGAAGGAAAGTACAAGGGCGCTGAGGCCGAGGTGAATTACTCGGAGATTCGCAGTCCCATCGACGGAGTGGTGACGGACCGGCCGCTGTTTGCGGGCGAGACCGCGGCTGCAGGCGCGCCGCTGATCACCGTGATGGAAACATCGACCCTGATTGCCAAGGCACACATCGGGCAGAGCCTCGCACAGCAGCTGAAGGTGGGCAGCGCCGCGCAGGTGCATGTCCCCGGGCTGGCCGATCCGGTAGAAGCCACGGTGTCGTTGATCAGTCCGGCGCTGGATCCAGGCAGCACGACGGTCGAAGTCTGGGTCAAGATCGACAACAAAGGCGGAACGCTCAAGGTCGGCACGCCGGTGAAGGTTTCGGTCACCGGCATGAGCATTGCCCAGGCGTGGAAGATTCCGAGTTCTGCGGTGCTTTCTGCCGAGGATGGAAGCAAGTTTGTGATGGTCATCGGCGCGGATGGCGCGGCCCACCGCAAGCCGGTGACGCTCGGCATCACGGACGGCGAGGACGTCCAGGTGAAGAGCGGGCTGGCGCCGGCCGACATGGTGATCACCGGCGGATCGTACGGTCTCGATGAAGGCACGAAGGTCAAGGTGGGCCCGGCCGGTGGCGGCGACGACTCTGGGGACGACAAGAGCGGAGGCGACAAGTAATGGCCGGCGCAGCTCTCGACACGCGTCCGGCGCAGAAGCCTTTCTGGCTTGCCCGCTCTACACGTACGATTTTTTTCTTTGTCGTCATGCTCACCCTGGCGGGCGTGTATCTCGCCTTGCAGGTGCCCATCGCGGTTTTTCCGAATACGAATTTTCCGCGCGTGGTGATCGGCGTCGACAACGGCGTGATGCCGGTGGAGCAGATGCAGGTGACCATCACCAAGCCGATCGAAGACGCGGTGAACTCGGTTCCCGGGTTGGTGCTGGTGCGCTCGACGACCAGCCGCGGCTCGGCAGAAGTGAGTCTTTTTTTCGACTGGAACGTGGATATGGTGCGCCAGCTGCAACTGGTGGATGCAGCGGTGGCGAAGGTGCAGCAGACGCTGCCGTCGACCGCGCGCATCACCACCAACCGGCTCACCTTTGCGACATTTCCGATTCTGGGTTTGAGCCTGACCTCGGGCACGGTTCCGCAGACGCGGCTGTGGGAGGTCGCCACTTACGATTTGAAGCCGCCGCTGAATCGTGTTGCCGGGGTGAGCCGCGTGGATGTGCAAGGCGGACAGGTGCCTGAGTTTCACGTTGTGCCGAACCTGGCGCTGCTACAGGCGACAGGGGTCACGATTCCGGACCTGGTCAACGCAATCGAGGCGTCGAACGTCATCGACTCTCCGGGTCTCTATGAGGCAAACCATGAACTGATGTTGGGCCTGGTGGGTGCGCAGGTCCACGATGCCGACCAGCTGCGTCAGCTCGTGGTGAAGACCACACCGACTGGCGCGCCCGTGCGCGTCGCCGATGTGGCCACAGTGGAGCAGGCGACAATGCCGGTGTATACGACGGTGACGGCCAACGGCAAGAATGCGGTGCTGTTGCAGATTGCGCGCCAGCCTTCAAGCAATACCGTTGCGGTGGCCGACGCGGTGGCCGCTGAGGTGAAGTATCTGAAGGCCAAGCTGCCACCGGGTGTGAATCTCGATGTTTTCTACGATCAGTCGCAGCTTGTACGCGACAGCATTACGAGCGTGCGCGATGCGATCTTCATCGGTCTCGTGCTGGCTTGCGTGATTTTGTTCCTGTTTCTGCGGGATTGGACCTCTTCGCTGATTGCAGGGCTAGTCATCCCAGTAACCGTTGCCATAACGATCCTGGTGTTGTGGATGATCGGCGAGAGCTTCAACCTGATGACGCTGGGCGGGCTGGCGGCGGCCATTGGGCTGGTGATCGACGACGCGATTGTGGTCGTCGAAAACGTCGTGATGCACCGCGACGCGGGCGAGCAACGCGCCGAAGCGGTGCGCAAAGCGCTCACGGAAATTTCAACGCCGCTGGTCTTTTCCACCATCACGCCTGTCGTTGTGTTTCTCCCTCTCGTGGCGGTGAGCGGCGTAACGGGAAGCTTCTTTCGGGCGCTGGCCATTACCATGACCGCGGCGCTTCTCACATCGCTTGCGCTGGCCCTGACCTGGACGCCGGGATTGAGTTACGTGCTGCTGCGGACGCAAGGCAATCATGCGGCGCACAGCGATCACACAGCGGGCCGGCTGCTGACGCGGACGCTGCGTCTTCATGGCCGCGTGCTGGACTGGGCGCTGGCCAAGCCGGTGTGGGTTGGCGTGATCTCATTGCTGCTGATCGTAGCAACGTGGGCCGGTTACCAGGCGCTCGGTTCCGATCTGCTGCCCGAGATGGATGAAGGAGGATTCGTACTCGACTACATCATGCCCGCCGGCAGCTCGTTGAATGAGACGAATCGTGTTCTGCAACATGTGGAGCGCATTCTGCACTCCGAGCCGGAGGTCGACATCACGTCGCGGCGCACGGGGCTGCAGATGGGCCTCGCCGCGGTGACCGAGGCCAACACGGGCGACTTTACGGTGAAGCTGAAGGCGCACCGCAGCCGCTCCATCGACGACGTAATGGAAGACGTGCGGCAGCAGATTCGCGCCACGGAGCCGGAACTTGACGTCGAATTCACGCAGGTGCTTCAGGATATGATCGGCGATCTTTCCAACGCTCCGGAGCCGATTCAGATCAAGATCTTCGCCAACGATCCGCAACTGCTGGCGCAGCTTGGACCGAGAGTGGGCGATGCGATCAGCAAGATTCCCGGTGTGGTTGATGTGGAGAACGGCATCGACAACACGATCAGCGGGCCGGCAACGAATTTTCAGGTCGATCCTGTCGTGGCGGCGCGGTTGGGCTTTACGCCCAGCGAGATCTCCGAAGACGCTACATCGATCCTCGACGGTGTGACCACGACAGACCCACTGATTGCGAATGGTCGGCCGTACAGTATCCGCGTGCGGCTCGGCGACGAACACCGCAGCTCGCTCGACGCCATTGAGAACACGGTCTTCAATTCCAGCTCCGGGCATACGGCCACGCTGGGCTCTCTCGCTGCGATCGAGCAGTTGCCGCCGCAGAATGAGATTCTGCGCGAGAATCTGCAGCGGCTGGTGACGGTGACGGGCCGGCTCGAAGGCTCCGATTTGGGCACCGCCATGGCGCGCGTGCAGCAAACCGTGCGCGGGCTGCATTTGCCCTCGTCGGTACGCGTCGTTTACGGCGGCACCTATGAGGAGCAGCAGAAGTCCTTCCACGATCTGCTTCGGGTGCTCCTGCTGGCATTGGCGCTGATCTTTGGCGTACTGCTGGCGGAGTTCCGCAATTTTCCGGCGCCGATTGCAATTCTTACCTCCTCGGTGCTTTCTATCTCCGGCGTGATTCTGGCTCTGCTCGTGACGGGCACTACGTTCAACGTGGCGTCCTTCATGGGTCTGATCATGGTCATCGGGATCGTAGCGAAGAATGGCATCCTGTTGCTGGACGCAGACGAGCGGTTCCGCGCGGAGGGCTTTTCGGCGAGAGACGCGATGCTGCATGCCGCGCAGCGCCGGCTGCGGCCCATCGTGATGACGGCGTTGGCTGCGGTGTCCGGCATGCTGCCGCTGGCCTTCGCGTTGGGCGCTGGCTCGCAGATGCTGCAGCCGCTGGCGATTGCGGTCATCGGTGGTCTGGTGATCTCGATGGTGCTGAGCCTGGTGGTCACCCCGCTGGTCTACTTCCAGCTCACTCGGAATCGCGAGATCGCATCGGAAGAGCCTGCATAATTCCGATTGCGTCTGGAATGGGACAATAAGGACATGGTCTTCGATGCTTCCGTCCGCTTGAATGCCGCTGAGGCGCGCGTGTTGGGCGCGCTGGTTGAAAAGGAAGTGACCACTCCGGAGTATTATCCGCTTTCGTTGAATGCGCTCGTCAATGCGTGCAACCAGCGCTCGAACCGCGAGCCGGTGATGAATCTCGACGAGGACGAGGTGCGCCAGGCACTACACGGCCTGGAAGAGATGCATCTCGCCGGGCGGGCCCGTTCGGCTGACGGCCGTGTCGCGAAATACGAGCATTGGCTGGGTGAAGCGTTTAATTTCAGCCGCGCGGAGACAGCGCTGATGTGCGTGTTGCTGCTGCGCGGGCCGCAGACGCCGGGCGAGTTGCGCGGCCGTACAGAACGGCTGCACCGGTTTGAAGAGATTTCGGATGTGGTTGCCGCGTTACAGAAACTGATGGAACGTCAGGCGCCGCTAGTGACTGTGCTGCCGCGCCAGCCCGGCACCAAGGAGTCGCGGTATGCGCACCTGCTTTCCGGTCCGGTCGAATCGGCGCCCGGCCAGGCCGAATCCGACCCGGAAACTCCGGCCCCAGAACCCGCGTACGAAGAACGCGTTGCGCAACTTGAGGCTGCGGTGGCGGAACTTCGCCAGCAGCTTGACGCCCTCGGCCAGAAGATCGACAGTCTCTTCGGCTGAAAGACCGGTCAACGCTTCCGGGCGAAAGCCGACGCGAGATTTGTATCTCGAAGGATGCGAAACAGCGCTATGATCTTCAGTGGAGAATGGCGATGTCGCAATACGTATTTCTCTGCCAGGATTGCCACAAGGAATTTACGCTGAACCTTCATCTTGCAGACGTGGACAAAGGCGGCGTAGCGTGTCCGCACTGCGGAAGCAAGCGGGTGACGCAAGAGGTGCTGGCGTTCTCCGCCGTTACTAGCAAGAAGAGCTAGGGCTTGTCCAGGCTTTTCGGACCCAGCAAGAGCGGAAGATACCGGGAGTGACGGGGCGCAGGACCGGCCACTGGAAATGTGCGCTGCGAAGGCCCCAATCACACCCATTGCCCAATCCGCTTCTACAGCGTACTATTCCACTGAAAAAGTCTTCAGGAGAATCCTAGCCTATGCGCATTTCCGCGTCGCTTCCTCTCGTTTTGTCCGCGTTGGTAACGTTTACTGTTTCGGCGCAGACCGGCTCCGCACCCAAGTCCATGCACCGTTCAGTAGCCAAAGTAGCTGCTTCGGATGCGGTGGCGCAGACGCCGCCGATGGGCTGGAACAGCTGGAATTTCTTCCACCGCAATGTGACCGACCAGGATATTCGCAACGCGGCTGATCAGCTTGTTTCAACGGGCATGAAAGACGCGGGCTATATCTACGTGAATATCGATGACACGTGGGAAGGCGACCGCGACGCCAATGGCGTGTTGCATACGAACTCGAAATTCCCTGACATGAAGGCGCTGGCCGACTATGTCCACTCGAAGGGTCTCAAGCTGGGCATCTACTCCTCGCCGGGGCCGCAGACCTGCGCTCGCTTCGCCGGCTCGCTCGACCACGAAGTCCAGGATGCGCAGCTCTATGCCTCGTGGGGCATCGATTATCTGAAGTACGATCTGTGCAGCTTCCGCTCAGAGGTGATGACGGCCAAGGCCCCCGATGACAAGGCCGAACAGATGCGGATGATGGTCGCCGCTTATAAGAAGATGGACGACGCCCTCAAGGCGACAGGCCGGCCCATCGTGTACTCGCTCTGCCAGTACGGGTGGGATTCGGTTTGGGAGTGGGGGCCGGAGGTGGGCGCAAACCTGTGGCGTACCACCGGCGACATCCAGCCCAACTGGAACAGCGTTTATGCGATCCTCAGCATGCAGGCTGGCCTCGCGAAGTACGCGGGACCCGGGCATTGGAATGACCCCGACATGCTGGAGGTGGGCAACGGCAGGCTCACGCTGGGCGAGAATCGCGCGCACTTCTCCATGTGGGCCATGCTGGCCGCGCCGCTGCTGGCCGGCAACGACCTGCCCAACATGACGCCGGAGATCAAGGCGATCCTTACCAATCGCGATGTGATCGCGATCGACCAGGATAGACTCGGCCGTGAAGCAACACGCGCCTATTCGGAAGGTGAGGTCGACGTGTGGACGCGGCACCTCTCGGGCGGCGCCATGGCCATCGCGGTGCTCAATGCAGGCAGCGACCGCGTCTCAACGCATCCGTTCCATCTCGACCTGGCGAAGCTCGGCCTGCACGGTGCGCAGCATGCGAAGGATCTTTGGACCGGCAAGGATACGGATCTCACCGACAACATGCCGCTCGAAATTCCCAGTCACGATATTCTGCTGGTGAGGATCGCAGCGCCGAAATAGGCGCTGCACTGAATTTCACGAGAGCTGGTGCGTCAACAGCAATCTCATTCCGCACGGGCGAGGTGAACGGCGAACCAGCCTCGCTCGTCGGTCCAGCTTCCGATCGGAGCAAAGTCGGTTGCTGCAAGCAGCGTTTCCGCTTCGTCGGGACGATATTTATAGCTGTTTTCTGTGTGAATGCTTTCTCCGACGCCGAACTCTATGGCCAGATCGAGCGCAGAGATCTGCACCTGCTGCGGTCTGCGGCTGACCAGATGCATTTCGATGCGCGAGAGAGCAGGGTTCCACGCGGCGCGATGCGCAAAGGCTGCAAGATCGAAGTCTGCCGCCAGGTCCCGGTTGAGCCGATGCAACACGTTTTTATTGAAGGCTGCGGTCGTGCCGGCAGCGTCGTCATAAGCAGCGAGAAGAACAGCTTCGTCTTTGACGAGATCCACGCCGAGCAGCAGGCAATCTCCGGGCACAAGCTGCTTTCGAACCTTGTGGAGCACGCGCCTTGCGTCGTTGGGCTCAAAGTTACCGATGCTCGAACCGATGTACAGCACAAGTCTCCGCTCGCCTGCGTTCGTCCGGTCCAGGAAGAAGCCATTTGTGTAGTCCGAGGCGTACGGCATCACGCGCACGCCGGGAATCTCGCGCTCGATCCGCGCCTGCGCGACAAGAAGAGCGGTGGACGAGACATCCACCGGTTCGTAGAGCACCCCGCCTTGTTGCTCAACAGCGGCCTGCAGCAGGACTCGTGTCTTGTCGGCCGAGCCGGCGCCGAGCTCCGTGATCTGCAGTCGCGCACCGTCTGCCGCATGGGCAATCATCTCGCCTGCGTACTCGGTCAGAATCGACCGTTCCGTGCGCGTCAGGTAGTACTCGGGAAGCTCGGTGATCTGGTCAAACAGCCGCGAACCGGCCTCGTCGTAAAACAGCCAGGGTGGCAACTGCTTGGGTATGGAAGTGAGCCCGGCACGTGCTGCCAAGGCGACCTGGGGATTGACACGAATCGCAGCTGAGGTGGAAACGGCAATGGCCATCTTGCTCCTTGGATGCAGCCAAGCAGTTTAGGAAGCAAGCCGGATGCCGGAAAATTGCCAGCGTGTCTCCGGCGCAAAAAAGTTGCGGTAACTCGATCGGATATGAGGCTCGGGTGTAACACAGGAGCCACCGCGCAGCACCATTTGCCCGCTCATGAACTTCCCGTTGTACTCGCCCAGCGCGCCTTCGAGTGGTTTGAATCCTGGATAAGGCAGATACGCACTCCCAGTCCACACCCAACAATCGCCCCACCACGGCGCGGGGCCCTGGTTTTGGTCGAGGTGCGTGGCCGGGGAGGGCACCAACCGGCCAGAGTCGAGCAGGTTTCCTTGAACCGGACAGCCCTCGGCAGCGGCTTCCCACTCGAACTCGGTAGGTAGTCTGTGGCCAGCCCAGCGCGCGTAAGCATCGGCTTCGTAGTAGCTCACCTGGCTGACAGGAGCACGCAGCAGATCTTCGAGCGGCACACTGCCGCGCAGGGTGAAGATGCTCCAATCGCCGTGCTCGCCATCTTCCTTGCTCCAGTAGAGCGGAGCGCGCCAGCCTTGTTCCTTGACGGTGGTCCAGCCGGCCGAAAGCCACAGCTCCGGCCGGCGATACCCACCATCGGCCATGAAGGCCAGATACTCACCGCAGGTCACCAGGCGGTTGCTCAAGCCGTACGGCTCGAGCCAAACCTGGTGCCGGCCGAGCTCGTTGTCGAAACAAAAGCCATCGCCGGTGTAACCGATCGCGCGCAGCCCGCCCTCGAATTGCTGAAACTCTGCCCGTGCTGGAGTCTGATCTTGGAGGTCGGGAGGAACCGGCGCGCTCTTGGTGAGATATGCCGGACGAAGAGGATTGGTAAAGAAGGCGTGCAGAATGTCAGTGAGCAGCAGCTCCTGGTGCTGCTCCTCGTGGTTCACGCCCAGCTCGATGCGGCGGAGCGCCTCGGGCTCGGGGCCGGATTCCAGCAGCCGCTCCATGGCTTCGTCCACGTGCTCCCGATAGCGCATCACCTCATCCAATGCCGGGCGCGAGAACGAAGAGCGCAGCTTCTTTTCCGGGAATGCCGAAAAGCCCTCGTAATAGCTGTTGAAGAGCCATGGGAAATCAGCATTGAACACGCGATAACCGGGGAGGAACGGAGCGAGCACGAAGGACTCGAAGAACCACGCGGTGTGGGCCAGATGCCACTTCGCCGGGGAAGCTTCGGGGCAGGACTGCACCATCATGTCCTCGGGTGTGAGCGGCGCGCACAGGGCCAGAGTCCGCTGGCGGGTGGATCGGAACCGGTCTCTCACCCAGTCGTCTGCCAACCGATGATGGAGCGCTGTGCCGGAATCGGCGATGGCTGCAACGGATGGATTCATATGCGCTCGAACCTCCTGTGTTCAAAGCAGTGTATCGCGCGGCCCTCGCCCCAACCCCCGTGTTACCGGGTTTTTACAGGCGTCGCGATGGAAACTGTTACGGCTTTGTGACCAGTGTGTCTTTTCACGGCCATCAATTAGTGCTTTAATTGCATGCGGACGATTTTCACCAATGAAATCGCCCCCTTCGGTTCCATCCGGTTGCAGCGGAGCGGAAACCAAGGAGGGACCATGTTCAGGTGTGAAGAATACGATCCGTTGCGAGCTCTGTCCGCCCGTTCAGTCATCTTTTCTGTGGTGCTTGCCGCCTCCCTGCCATCCGTCTGTGCTCAAGTGCCCAGCGCCACTCCGTCGATTCAATCCAAGTTTGCGCAATCCTCGGCGTCCTCCCCGGCGACGACTCCAAGCCCAGCAGTGACTCCGGAGCAGCTTGGCGATTCACTCTCGGTCCATCAGCGTTACCAGGCGGCGATCCAGGCGTATATGAAGGCCCCGCCAACAGCAGCCGTCTGGAATAAGATGGGGATCGCCTACCAAATGATGTTTAATTCGAAAGACGCGGTTCGCTGCTATAAGGAGTCCCTCAAGCTCAACCCGCGTAATTCCAGCGTGCTCAACAACCTGGGCACGGTCTACGACTCGACGAAGCAATACGGCCAGGCGGAGAAGTATTACCGCAAGGCTCTCAAGATCGATCCGCAGTCGGCGCTGGTTCTCAAAAATGAGGGCACCAACCTATTGGCGCAGCACAAGTACAGCCGCGGCTGGGATGCCTACAAGCAGGCGGTGGCGATCGACCCACAGATCTTTCTGGACCGCAGCAGTCCGCAGGTGCAGAATCCCTCCAGCGTGCAGGAGCGCGGAGCCATGAACTATTACATGGCGATGGGCTGCGTACGCACCGGGCATACCGATTGCGCGCTGCAGTACCTGCGCATGGCGCTCGATGAGGGCTTCACCAGCCCAAAGAAGATTGCCTCTGATATCGCATTTGAGAGCCTCCGCGACAATCCCGACTTCCAGCAGCTTCTGGCCTCGCAGAACAAGCCAAAGGCTCAATAGGGTTGAAGAGCGCCAGCAGCGCGGAGCACACGGCGCCGGCGTGTCGTCCTCAGCGCCAGGTCAGCCGTCTATGCCTTCAGCACGATTTTGCATAGACTGTTCTCCCGGAGTCCTGTCATGAAGATTCGCCTCGCCATTGCTTTCCTCCTTGTATTGGCTTTTGCAGGCGCCGCAACGGCGCAGGACTCCGGCTCCACGCCGCCTCAAGGCCAGCACGCCGGAGGATGGCGCGGAGGACGCGGCGGTTACGGCGGCGGCATGGGCATGATGGGCCGCGGCGTCATGGGCGCCATCACCGAGGTGGCAGCCGATCACTACACCATCAAGACCGAAACGGGCGAAATCTACACGGTGCATTACAGCGCGAACACACGCATGTTCAAGATGCCGGCGGGAATGCGCGGACCGGGCGGTCAAGGTAGTGAGGGCGGACAGGGAATGGGCGAGGGCCGTGGCATGGGGCGCGGAGGCAATCCTCCGCAGCAGATTCAAGCCTCTGACATCAAGGTGGGCGATGTGATCGAGGCGCGTGGTGAGACAGACGCCACAGCGAAGTCGGTCGGTGCGGTAGCCGTTGTGCTGCTCGATCCGGAGCAGGTAAAGCAGATGCGCCAGATGGAGGCAAACTATGGCAAGACCTGGCTCATGGGCAAGGTGACGGCGATTGATGGCGTCAAGGTGACGCTCACGGGAGTCGTAGACAATGCTCCGCACAGCTTTGTTGCCGACGAGAACACCACATTCCGCCGCCGTCGCGACCCCATCACGCTGGCCGATATACAGGTGGGCGATACCGTTCGAGTGGACGGCGCCGTAAAGGATGGCCAGTTCACAGCAACGACCGTCGCGGATATGGGAGCGCCGCGCCAGGGGACAGCCCCCTCTTCGCCACAATAGCGAGAGCCAACCAGGCCCAAGAAAAAAGCGGGATATGGCTGCTCTCTCCGTTTCGTCTACGGCTATTAGCATTCTTGCAACTTACGCCAAAAAGTTCGCTCTACAAATTAAAGATGCCAGTTCTGCCTCCGAACGGTTATAATTCGCTGTTAGCAAATATGTTTCTTATTTATCTGAACTTAGATCAAATTCGTTCGGATGTTGATGTTTTTGTTAACTCGTGTGTCAACTGAACCTCCGCTATTTATTTCTAGAATCGAGCTGCAGACTCGAATCAACTTCAACCTTCAAACCCGAAGCTGCCATATCCGGATGAAGGTTCCCGGGCAGTAAAAACTTTGGAGATGTGGAATGCAAACATGCAAATGGGCGAGGAGTTTCCTCGCGAGCGCCGGCGTGCGCCTTCTCGCGCTGCTGGTTGTGTTGTTCGGTCTGAGTCTGGCGGGATCGGCTCAACAGATCACCGGATCGATCTCGGGAAGTGTCAAGGATGAAAGCGGCGCCCTGGTTACCACTGCTACGATCAAGGCCGTTAACGTCGACACAGGCTTTTCTCGCAACGCGGCGGTGGGCTCCGACGGCAGCTACCTTATTCAATATCTTCCCGTGGGCAACTACACGGTAAGCGCGTCGGCGCCCGGATTTGAAGGCTTCGTCCAGAAGAACATTGCGGTCACCGTCGATCAGACCTCCGCGCTGAACATTACGCTCTCTGTGGGAGCCACAACGCAGACGGTGACGGTCACAGAGGCTCCGCCGCTGGTGGAGACAACGACAGCCGAGCTGGGCAGAACAGTTTCGCCGAGCGAGATTATCGGCCTGCCGCTGGTCAACCGCAATGCGTATGCCGAGCTCTCGCTCACGCCCGGCGTTCAGTCCAACAGCGCCGGCAGCCAGAGCAATCCGAGCGGCACGCCCAACTTTCAGATTGGCGTTCCTTCCACGCAGGTGATCGTCAACGGCGGTATCGATGGCGGTGTGCCCATGGTGAGCTACTACCTGGACGGCGGCATCAACATGACCGGCCTGCGCAACTACGGCAACCCGCTGCCAAATCCTGATGCCCTTGAAGAATTCCGCGTGGAGACGAACGATTTCGCGGCTCAGTACGGACGCATGTCGGGCGCCGTGGTCACGGCTGTCACTCGTTCGGGAACGAACCAGTTCCATGGCTCGCTGTTCGAGTTCAATCGCAATACTGACCTGAACGCTTACCCCTGGAATCCTCCGAAGAACCCGCTGACGGGCAAGTATCTGAACGCGCCGTATCACCGCAACCAGTTCGGCGGCACAGTTGGCGGACCCGTCGTGCGCGACAAGGCATTTTTCTTCTTCAGCTATGCAGGACTGCGGCAGGTGATCGGCCAGTTGCTCTCTGGTGCGGTTGTGCCTACAGCCGCAGAACGTCAGGGCGACTTTACGGCCGATGCATTCCCGGTCTATATGCCCGGGACCTACAATCCAGCCGCCAAAACCGGAACGCAGGTCGACGGTGTAAATGCCTCGCCAAGCTGCCAGACGCCTCGGCCGAACTGCGTTCCGCAAGCGCTGCTTGATCCGGCCTCAACCAGCATTCTCAACAAATACGTCCCGTTGCCAAACGCTCCCGGCAACAACTACGTCGGATTCTTTACCGGCCCGACCAACCAGGACGAGTATCTGGGCAAATTCGATGAGACCTTGTCTGACAAGGACCACGTCGCAGCCAGCTACTTCTACCTGAATAGCAAACAGAATGCCTACGGCGGCGGCAATATTCCTTACACGACGACGCAATCGTTTGCACGGCAGCAGACGCTTAATATCAGCGACGCGCACACGTTCAGTCCAACCACGGCAAATCAGGGGTGGTTCACAATGACGCGCGTCGCCGGCGGCCGCACCAACCTGCCGGGAATCGGTCTGGACGACCTGGGATCGAGCTTTACGACCCAGGGGCCCAAAACCCTGCCCCAACTCGCCGTCTCCGGCTACTTCAACGCCGGCGGGGGCCTTGCGGGACCGGTCAGCGATTCCACCTTCTTCTCGCTGCGCGACATGGTGAGCCAGACCCGCGGCAAACACACGCTGGACTTTGGTGGCGAGGTCTCTTTGGAAAAAGACCCCTTCCTCGGCGACCTTTACAACTTCGGCGTCTTCAACTTCAATTCTGCGGCGCCAACCACTACGGATAATCCGCTGTCGGACTTTGTCACCGGCCAGGTGTACACGATGGAGCAGGACACGCCCTATCACACAGTCACCAGCACGTGGTACTGGGCTGCGTTCATCCAGGACACCTATCGCATCACGCCGAAGCTCACGCTCAACCTGGGCCTGCGCTATGACGTGCAGACGGCCCCGGTCGAAGCGCAGAATCTGACGGCCACGTTTGAGCCCAACGTGCAGTCCACGCAGGTTCCAAGCGCGCCTCTGGGCATGCTGTTCCCGGGCGACAAGGGCGTGCCGCGCGGCATTGTCAATACGCGCTACCACCACGTCTCGCCGCGCGTCGGTATCGCGTGGGATCCGTTTGGCGACGGAAAGACTGCCATTCGTGCCGGCGCGGGCGTTTTCTACGGAAGCGTCGCGGGCAACGAATGGAATCAGCCGGGCAATGCACAGCCGTTCTCGGTGCGCCAGACCTTCCCTGACATCCACTCGTTCTCGAACATCTATGCGCCAACGATGGTGAACGGTTCCGCATCGTCGTTCCCCGGCGGCGACGTCTTTCCGTACACCTACAATCCATCCAATCCGCGATTCCTCCAGTATGCGGGTATCGAGACCATCGCGCAGAGCTACCAATGGCCGCTGGTCTATCAGTTCAACGCGGCTGTGCAGCGGCAGCTTCCGCAGAATGTCAGCCTCACCGTGGCGTACGTCGGCACGCTTACGCGGCATGTGCCTTTCTTCGAGGACAAGAACTACGCGTCCTACGAAGCGGGAGCGACCTCAGCCAACGTCAACAGCCGGCGTCCTTATGACAGCAATCCGGCCAACGGCCCAACGCTGAGCTCGATTGCATATCTTCAGTCTGAAGCGTCGGCCTCATACCACTCGCTGCAGATCTCCGCGAGCCGCCCGCTCACGCATAGCCTCACGATCAATGGCTTCTATGTCTGGAGCCATAACCTCGAAAGCCTGAATCCGGACGGCGATGGCCTTGGAACCGCGCAGGACTTCGACAACCTGTGGGAGGAAAGAGGCCCCGCCGATAACGACCGCAGAAATGTGGCCAGTATCTCGGGCATGTGGAACCTGGACTACTACCACGGAGCGAGCTCGTTGGTGAAGCAGGCCCTCAACGGCTGGACCATCTCTCCGATCGTCTCGCTGCAGAGTGGCTCACCCTTCGAGATCACTACCGGAGCGAATAACAGTCTCGACAGCTCGAACCATAACCGTCCCAACCTGGTGCCGGGCGCCGACTGGCAGCTGGATCCTCACCGCTGCCGCGTCTGTTCCAATGGTGTGACGAGCGAGTGGTTCAATACGGCTGCGTTCACTCCGAATGGTCCCGGAAAGCCGGGCGGCATCGGTCCCGGTGGGGCAGACGGCAACGTCTCGCGCGACTTCCTTGTCGGTCCCGGCTACCGCGACGTCGACCTCGGGCTGCTGCGCGACTTCCGCTTTGAACGCGGGATCGTCTTCCAGCTTCGCGGCGAGGCGACGAACGTGTTCAACCTGGTGAGCCTCAATAACCCGACGGCTACCCTTTCGTCGGGAAACAACGGCAAGATCACGTCGGCGACGACTCCGCGGTTGATTCAGGTGGGGGCCCGGCTGACTTTCTAGCGGGTTGCTTTCACTGGTTCGGGGCCGGATAGAGCGTTCTATCCGGCCATTCTTTTTGGGGCGTAAAATCGATTGGAATGTTGACGTTAAATTATTAAAATCAATCGTCTGCACGGATGCGTGAAACCAGTATTTCTATAGTGAAATCGCCCTGGAACTAAAGTTTTCACAGAAAATTCGTTCTTCTAACAAAAAGCGTGCATATCGTATTTCGCACAAGGTATAATTCGCGCCGTAGACAAAGGATTGTCTGGCGGAAGTTCGAACTTGGGCTTAATTCGCCCCGAGCCTTGCATAGCCTTTGTCGACACCCGGGTTTTTTACGCCGCGCAGATCTCTGTTTTGGCGTGCGCCACCCGGACAAGCAATGACCAGAGGTTGCCGCGAGACCGGCAGCTTCGATGCGTATGGAGTTGGATCCCCAGACTCGTAATTGGTCCCTAACCCAGCGCGGAGGTCCGGGTAAAGCTACCCGGTAGAGAGCAACTTGGGAGGCAGTATGAACACACGCAAGACGGCGAGGAGCTTCCTCGCAAGCGCCAGCATGCGGATATTCGCTGTGCTGGTTTTGATGACTGGCTGCGGCTTGATGGCGTTTGGCCAGCAGATCACGGGCTCCATCGTAGGAACCGTCAAGGATGCGCAAGGCGCAGTGATCGCTGGTGCGAACATCAAGGCAACGAATGTAGACACCGGTTTCTCGCGCTCCGTGCCCAGCAATGGATACGGCGAGTTCCGGATCGACTATCTTCCCGTAGGCAACTACACGGTCGAAGCGTCTGCCGCGAATTTCAAAACGTTCGTCCAGAAGAATGTCGTACTCACGGTCGATCAGACGCAGACTCTGGGCGTCGTGCTGGAGATTGGTGCACAAACCCAGACGGTGACCGTGACCGAAGCTCCACCGCTGGTTGATACGTCGACCGCCGAGTTGGGCAGAACGGTTTCCCCGGCTGAGATCGTCGGACTACCTCTGGTCAACCGCAACGCTTATGCTCAGCTGTCACTTACACCGGGCGTGATGAGCAACAGCGCCAGCCAGCAGCAGAATGCAAACGGCACCCCGAATTTCGTCATCGGACTGCCTTCTACCGACGTGCAGGTTAACGGCTCGATTGATGGCGGCAATCCCGAGGTGAGTTTCTATCTGGATGGCGGCCTGAACATCAACGGCATCCGCAACTACGGCAACCAGCTGCCGAACCCGGACGCTCTGGAAGAGTTCCGCGTAGAAACCAGCAACTTCTCGGCACAGTATGGGCACATGTCGTCCGCGGTGGTAACGGCTGTCACCAAGTCGGGTACGAACCAGTTTCACGGAGCGTTGTTTGAGTTCAACCGCAACACCGATTTCAACGCATACAACTGGAATGCCCCGAAGGACACGAACGGCAATTTCATCAAAGCGCCTTACCATCGCAACAATTTCGGCGGCGTGATCGGCGGACCGGTGAAGAAGGACAAGGCGTTCTTCCTGTTCAGCTATGCCGGTTTGCGTCAGGTGGTGGGCCAGTACGTGAGCGGTGGCCGCGTTCCCACGGCGGCCGAGCGGCTGGGCGACTTCACGGGCGATCTGCCCAACCCTGCCAACCAGAACGGAAAGTTTTCTTACTATGGGTCGGCACCGTTCACCATCAATATGCCGGGAACGAAGACGAACTACACGGGCCAGACCAACAGCAGCTCAGGCTGTTCTTCCGTCGGCGTGAACGCGAATAATCCAACGAACAAAAACTGCCTGCCGGCGAGCGCTGAGGACGCGTTAGCAGCCGCCGTTATGAGCGGCAAGAATACCAGCGCGTCGATTCCGTTGCCCAACGTCACTCCAAGCGGAGCGACGGTTCCGCTGAACTGGTCCGGCTACTTCACCGGCCCGACCGAAGAGAACGAATACCTGGGCAAGTATGATCAGGTTCTCAGCGAGAAGGATCACGTGGCGGCGACGTATTTCTTCGTGCGCACGACACAGAACGCGTTCGGCGGCGGCAACATCGCCCCCTGGACAATCAACCAGTCCTATACCAACCAGACGAACGCGAACATCAGCGACGTCCACACCTTTACCCCCACCACGGCAAATCAGGCCTGGCTGTCGTTTACGCGGGCGGCGGGCGGACGCGTCAACCTGCCGGCGACGGTCAGCGCGGGCTCGCTCGGTTCCAGCTACACCATCCAAGGACCCGCGACGATCCCGGATCTCAACGTCTCCGGATATTTCCATGCCCAGAATTCGCTGGCTGGTCCGGTGACGGATTCGGATTTCTATTCGCTCCGCGACATGGTGAGCCTGACCAGAGGCAAACACAGCCTGTACTTCGGCGGCGAATTCGCGCTGGACAAGGGTATGTTCGTCGGCAACCTGTACAACTACGGAAATTTCAGCTATACGAGCTCTGCTCCCACCACCACCGGCAACGCACTGTCTGACTTCTACACGGGCATGCTCGCCTCGATGGAGCAGGACACTCCTTACCACACACTGATGAGCGCATGGCACACGGCGGTCTTCTTCCAGGATGACTACCGCATCACTCCGCGCTTCACGGCGAACCTCGGCGTGCGGTGGGATATCGACACGGCGCCAGTCGAGTCGTCGAATCTGACAGCGGCCTTTATTCCCAGCAAGGCGACCCTTACCAGCAATCCCAGCGCTGCCGGCACACAATCGACGTTGGTTCCGAGCGCGCCGGCGGGCATGTTCTTCCCGGGCGATCCGGGCGTGGGGCGCGGCATCGTGAGCACAAAGTACCACCATGTTGCGCCGCGCATCGGATTCGCGTGGGACCCGTTCGGCGATGGCAAGACCGCTGTTCGTGCCGGTGCGGGCATCTTCTACGGAACCACAAGCGGCAACGAGTGGAATCAGCCGGGCAACGCGAATCCATACGCGGTTCGGCAGACCTTCAGCTCGGTGCGCTCAGCTTCGGACCCCTACAATCCTTTGATGGTGAACGGCGCCGCATCGGCATTCCCCAGCGGAGACCCGTTCCCGTACGTCTATAACCCAAAGAGCCCGCGGTTCCTGCTGCCGGCGGCTATCGAAACCATCGGCACGAACGTGCAGTGGCCCTACATCTACCAGTTCAATCTTGCCGTGCAGCGGCAGTTGCCCTGGCAGATCGCTCTGACGGCAGCTTATGTGGGCACGCTCTCGCATGATGTGCCTACGATGATCGATGGCAACTATGCTCCCTATGTTCCGGGAATCGCAGGTGAGAACTCCGGTCAAACGGGAACAGGCGGCACTAACGCTCGGCGTCCATACGACCAGAACGCCACCGGTACGGGCACGCTCGGCCAGAACATCTTCCTCATCACGAACCAGACGGCCAACTATCACTCGCTGCAGATAGCGGCGGGTCGGCCGCTTTCCCGCAACGTAATGGTGAATGGCTTCTATGTCTGGAGCCATGCCATCCAGAGCAGCAACGAGTCGGCAATCGGTCAGATGACCGCGCAGGATTTCGCGAATCTATGGGAAGAAAAAGGCCCCATGGACGCGGACCGGCGCAACGTCGCGACCATCTCCGGCATGTGGAAGATCGACTACTATCACGGCGAGAACTTCTTGATGAAGCAGGTTGTGAATGGCTGGACGGTTTCGCCCATCTGGGTGATGCAGAGCGGCCAGCCCTTCGAAATCACGACCGGTTCGACGAAGAACGACGACAGCAATGGCCACAACCGTCCCGACTTCGACGCGGTCAATCCGGCGAGCGCATTCCTTGATCCGCATCGGACTCGCGCCCAGGAGGCGGCCGAGTGGTTCAACACCGCAGCCTTCGTTGCCAACGGTCCCAACGTAGCAGGCGGCATCGGGCCCGGCAACGCTGACGGCAA
>Ga0335072_10005528_pt1 | contig 18610 bp, 15 predicted proteins | sample Lox_Sample_21_FD_206725 | JGI IMG/M metagenome (GOLD analysis project Ga0335072, IMG submission 206725) | Soil microbial communities from Loxahatchee National Wildlife Refuge, Florida, United States - Lox_Sample_2.1 | ecosystem: Environmental > Terrestrial > Soil > Wetlands | place: USA... | reverse complement strand
CTCGAGAACATCACCTTCTTCCTCCTTCCTACAGGTCGCAGCTACAATTATCTCGCCACGGCCTACCGACGATGGGCACAATTAAAGTTTAGCAGGTCGAGAAGCGTGCCGACAAAGCAGGCTGGGAAGTTCAGCAGAACAGATCGCGAGCGCCTTGAATTACTGCCATGGAAACAGCATTGTTCATTGAGACCTAGCTATTAGCTTGAGCTCTACAGGGCTATTCGGGCATACTTCCTGATGTAGAGGAGGAGGAGAGGGGAGGAATACCGAAGAGATATGGGTGTGGCCTTTACAGCACTAGGAGGACCAAGACTCGTCAGGTACCTAGGTTTGAATTTGATGAATTCGTTACTTGGAGTGGGCGTGGTTGCTGTCAACCTTCTCTCCCATCGTTGGTAGAATGCCATCTCATGCGATTGGTGTTGGTTAACGTGCATCTGGTGAGTTGTAAGGAGAGGTTGCCTGATGATGTAGATCCACCTATACATAAACGGCAGACTTTCTAGGAGAAGCGGAAGTCTGCGAATATGGATGGAGAACGAGCCACACTTGCACGGTTGGGGTGGCCCACCCAACAGCTGTGAAGAGGCCTGGCGTAAGTGCGCACACATGGGTGAAGATTTTAGGGAGGGTCGGATTCAGACGGCAACTGAAATTAGCGGAGAATATGTTTACAGTTCACGGCAGACTTGCAGACATTACGGAGTTGAAGGCGCCTGAGGAGGTGTGGGAGCGGTTTCTCTTCAGGTGGTTCTATCAGGACTGCGCATGGTGGCAATCTTCCTTGTCATGTTGGCTGGTCGAGGCCAACGTAAGAATCAGTCGTCGCTACTGAGGGCTGCTGCGAAGGGGCACGAGGAGGTGGTGAAGCTGCTGCTAGAGAAAGACGCTGAGCTGGAGACTAAAGATGAGGGTTATGGTCGGACGCCGCTGTTATATGCTGCAAGAAATGGGCACGAGTCGGTGGTGAAGCTGCTGCTGGAGAAGGGCGCTAAGCAGGAGACTAAGGATAAGGATGGTCAGACGCCGCTATCATGTGCTGCAAGAAATAAGCACGAGGCGGTAGTGAAGCTGCTGCTAGAGAAAGCTGCTGAGCTGGAGACTAAAGATGAGTACTGTATAGTCAGCTCATGAAATATTAATATTATGCGCAAAAGAGGGATGACGAAAATGATACTTTGAAATTGACGATGACGTGACTACAGTAGAGGTACATCAGAGTACTACCCTGCGTCGTACGCTAATAAAAGCGGGGCTTAACATTTTAAGAGAGTGTGTTTAGGAAAGCCGGTTCCGGGTGCTACTGTACATTAAAAAGAAGTAAAACTGAGGCAAGGTGTAGAGAAATCTCGATCCACCTTGAGAACGATTCGCTCGAGTTTCGGCTCCTGGACGCTCGGCTATTTCGTAGGGAACTTCCCGATAAAAAGTTGGGAATCTAAAATTGATCTCCAAGGGTCTTTGATAGCCTTGCCCCTCCCGTACCGAAACAATATGGATAACCTTCCTATTGGTTCGCTGATTCCTGGTCCTATTTCTGCCTGAGGTTTAAGATCAGAACGTCAGGATGGAGTGATCCTCCTAGGTGCAAATTTTATATTCGTCATGTTCGATTTTATTTTGATCAAGTCCCTAAGCCTTAGAATTTTCTAGTGTTCCTGGTGGCTGGTGTTCCTGTCTGGCGGGTGGCTGCCTGGTGTGGCGGTTGCGCTACTGTTACTTAAGAATTAGGCATTAGCGTCGTGAATTTTCGAAACAAACTCCGCCAACGACAACGTCGGAGACACCACGGAAGCGCTGATCGAAAAGCACCACCATCAAAACGGGAGCCAATACATGAGGTGGCCTACAGCATCTCCGAAGTCAATCTTTTAAGCTTCTGGTTGCCGAGACAGCCCGTCCCGCCTCATAGAAGTCTATTGCTGCGTTTGTATGGTGCTCCGCCATGACTGACGATAACCCACCTCCACCGGATCCTCAACAGAAGAAGCAGCCCAGCATATCCTCTCACTCCGGGGTCTTGCTCCTTTTCCTGTTGCTCGGCATTATCAACCTCGCAATACGCCTTCTCAACTTACCTCTCAACCGTATAATAGAGTGGCGATACTGCAAAGAGTTTTACCAACAGCATGACCCTTCTGTAATTGGTCCTGATGGCAGTATACCGGAAGAGCTCTGCAAGATCAACGAAGTACAAAAGAAATTGGCCTGGCTTCAAGGCGTCATAGAGACTTCTATAACCATTTGCGGTGAGTCCTAGCAGATGTAATGAAGCATTGCCATGACCATGTCCTGATTGCGTGTCACAGATCTTGTCGTTACTATCCCATCTGGCTCTATTTCCGATCGCTTGGGCCGGAAGCTCATTGTGTTTTTGAACACGCTGGCTACTGCGGTCCTGTTTGCATGGCTTCTGCTAGTTGGTAAGACGCAGTTGGAATCTGCTTGCCCCTCACCGTGAAGAAGTTTTGACATTCTTTGTGTAGGCAAGCTCGATGGTGTATTCCCAGTGGAGGCTATGATTGTTGCTCCTTTCCTTTCGTTATTGGGTGGCGGTGATTGCGTCCTTACATCGACCGTGTTTGCTTATCTCACAGATTTCGCGGTAGATACTCCCACAAGGTTTGTTCCGCCACGGAAGCTCCATCGGGATACCACTGAAACCTCTTCATAGAACATCTTATTTTGCGTACGTGTCGTCGCTGTCATACGTTTTCTCTTTGCTTGGACCGATACTGGCATCAGCAACAATGTCTTTGAATTTGTGGCTCCCGTTCTACCTTGGTCTCGGCTTGTTGATCGGAGCACTCCCAATTATCACCTTCCTTCCACAACAGACACTACCTGGTACTTCAGCCAATGACTCTACTGAAGGTGCTATCGAAGATGCTACCGAAGAAACTCCTTTGGTCAATGAAACCATGAGCCAAGACGAATCAGCGGACACTTCACGGGCCCGTCCAAGCATCCTAAAGAGGATTCTCTTGGAATTGAAAGAAATTTCAAACCTTGTGATCGGGAGACCAAACTTGCAACAGCTCCTTGTCGCCATCTTGATTTTGGGAATAGCCAGCTCAAATACAAGTGTACTTGTACTCTACATTTCTAAACGTTACGGCAGGACTTTTGCAGAGGTGAGCATTGGGCCACCACACTATGAGTGAGACTGATTCTTATCTATAGGTGGGTTACATATTATCCATCAAAGCCGCCGTCAATGTCTCTGTCCTCACGGTCGTCATTCCGATTCTTTTAAGGGTCTGGTTGCGGAGAAATCCTGGATTGCACGACACGGCAAACTTTTTCGGAGCTAAGACTAGCCTTCTAATCTCCTGTATCGGAGCTCTATGCCTTGGTTTAGCTGCAAAATTATGGCTTGCGATTATCAGTAGGAATGACCCAAACAGCGAACATTTGATGCTAACTCATCACCAGCAATTGTGATCTACGCCCTCGGCACAGCGGCAGCTGTCTTTATACTGTCTCTGATAAAGTCACCTATCGTTTCAGCCAAAGAAGACCATGCAAGCGGTCGAGATTTTAGTATTGTTTTCTTGACGAAAACGATTGGCACATTGATTGGAACGCCGCTGATGACTGCAATCTGGGTTCAGGGGCTCGCGGCTGGCGGTGCTCAACTTGGACTTCCTTTCTTTGCCACTTCAGTACGTGCTCCTTGCTCTGTTTGTATCTTCGCATCGCTGATGATTTATCAGATTCTGTATTTGCTGGTTCTGGCCACAGTTTGGAATCTCCAGGTACGATGGAGCAAGTGAATGCACGAGAGCTCGGATGCATTAATGTCTACGTGCATTCAAGAGAAATGGTGTGTCGGTATCTTGCGTTCTGTCACGACCATAAATGGCTAATATCCGTGTTGATGCAAGGAGTAGACAGGCCCTTTGTCGGAGTGCCGGCGAAGTCTACGGGTTCAATTCACAATCACACATTTTATGTGTAAAACGTTTGTATGCAGCGAATCACTTAATTTCATCTGACTTCTGTTGCTGGCAAAACTCGGGAGAATGAGAAGGTTAGGGAAGAAACTCCGGTGAGGCATTTCAGGTCATCCATGCGAAGAACTTGTCTCCGCCAATAGATTTAGCAGCCTAGCTTTGCACAGCCTCGCAATTTCCATAGTGGTTATCCAAGCCCCCCAGTCAAGACTTTGATGGACATTTCCAAACGCGCGGTTAAATCGAATATATTGACTATAGAGGCTTCATTTCGCAATATTTCAATTATGGCTTCAGCGAGTGATGATAGAAAAATATATTCAATCCCCAACAATGTGACGGTGAGTTCCATACATGCCTCGATAACGTCTTAGACATGACCTTTGCAGCAAAATACGCATTCCCTGACAATCTTATTTCCGAAAGCATTGAACTTCCACCCGACATCGGCGGTTTGCTCTCCGGAAGAATCATCCTTGGGGACCAGCACACTAACTCTGCCAATTGTGGTCTCGTACATCGACTGGGATTCCTCCGTGGACATGTCCTTCGGTAAGACGGTAATTCCAAACCGGCTTGTCAGACTATGCGCGCTGAGGAAGGCACCGAGTTCGTTGACGAATTGAGAAGGGACAGTGTTGGACTCAAAGCGTTCTGCCGTCGCTGGGAAGCTGAACTCAAAAGGGACCAGCTTGTCGTCGAAAAAGGCCCACGTCTTGGCAGCTATATTAGCTTTGAGAGCATCAGAAGCGTCTCGAAGCGGCCAAGGTGTGGCTACGGCACCACATTCGACAACACACTCGCCAGGTTCCAGGCCGAAGTGACGGTGATTGAGGTACAGGCTGAACCGGTCCTGAACATGATTCTTCACAAAAATTTTCCTAACGGCATAAGTTAGAGACGGTTTTTTCCCAGTGAGTGTAAGACAGACCCTATCTCGTGAAAAATACTTTCTGAAAGTGGGTTCTCTCGATTCTCCTTAAAAGAGTATTTGTCTTCAGGGAGCTTCTCCCAGATGTCGTCGGTATACGCATCGAGTCCGCCTAGCTGGATGTCCATGGTGAGGTTCGGTAGGTTGTATGGCTAGTCCTTCGTATGTTTTCGTGTTGGAATCTTGGTCTCCAAAGGGGAGCCGGTCTGAGTCCTTATATATTCCGCCGAAGCTGACCCAACCTCTAATCACAGAGCCCCACCCCCAACTTCTGACTCTCGGCACGTTCGGTGTCCCCCTCACTAATTTTAAAGTAAACAAATTATAACAACTCAGGGAATGTCGTTTGGACGAATAGCAGATACCGCTCGGTTGTTGAACGCAAAAAGTAGCGAGAGAATCAAAGATAAGCTCGAATTCCGTCCCATCTAATGCTCATTTGTAAATAATCAAGGCTAGGTAGTGCGCAGTTTATACATGAGCTGTGAGATGGATGCCTCCGAGCATAGCAATCTTTTAATTTGGCCCTCGGTAAACGCGGTTATCCCTACCTTGCAATCCCACGTCGAGCCTCGTTTTTATAATCTTCGGCTCAGTATGGCATCTGCATCGATGGCCGTTAGGTAATGAGTTCCATCCGGCCGTTATTAAGAAGATAAGGCTCCAATACGAGTGTCTTGATAATGGCAGCGCCACGATCACCATATCTACGATAGTGGTAAACACTGATTTACAATCAATGGGCCTCAATTGGCGGATCCACTCCTCAAACGCGAGAATACCTACAATATAGACGAGACAGGGGTCTTGCTGAGTCTTCTCAAGGAGCTCAAGGTCCTTATTGATGCATTAGAAATGCGCAAATACCGTGGAGCTGGGCACTCTAACTACTGTAATTGAGTGTATTAGTGCCGATGGACGCGTCCTCCTCCTTCTCGTCATTTGGCCTGCCTCCACCCACCGATCCAATTGGATTACGTATCCCACACCCAGGCGGGGAAGGTAAGGTGGGTTGCCGCCTGACCTCCCCAAATCGACAGCCATTCCGATAAGCCAGCTCAGGATTAGGCAGCGTTCTTAGTCGGGAGAGTCGCATACTCGTAAGGCTCTAGCCCCTCTAGAACCATATCGATCGCTTCTGTAATAGTATTTTGATAAGATTCCAGAGCGACATCTTTCCTTCGTCGGCCAGAAAGGACGACCCTGGACCGAACGATGGCCTTACAGTAGGAGCCAGAATAGCCAACTTGATTCTAAGTATCTAGGGAAAGCAAAAAGTGCATGACATAAGTGAAAGGAGCTAGATTGTGCTTTCGGTCAGCCGAGTAGGTAGGGAAAGCACAAAGTGGATGAAGGAGCCAGAATCTGCCCTCGGTCAGCCGAATGGGTTTAGTGAGTCAGTATTCGTGGGGAAAGCAGCTAACCAGACAGACGAAAATCTGTGCCCGGCGCCGATGTCCGCCGATGTCAGCTAATCCTCAAGCAGCAATCCGCCTTTCACATGTGGCACCCACAGAGCAGGGGAAGCTGGCTAATGCAGGGGTCTAAAATGTGGCTAGCTATAATAGGCTAGTGTAGCTGGAACTGTGGGTCAAACATAAAATCATTTGAGTGTTCGGGTGTGAAGCCGATTTCGAATTTTACTGTATATTGTAAACTGACTCCTCAAAACACATTTGCGCTAAAACTAGCACTTTAAAAGAGATATACGAGCTCAATGCCATGGCATCTCAACCAGGCGCAAAAATGGACCTAGCTCTAATATTAGCTGCCATCAAAAATGGTTTCTCATGGAGTAAGAATTAGGCCGGACAAGTTCTTTAAAGGGACAGATCTCTTTAGTAGCTACGACCTCAACCCGCCAATCCATACTGTGTTTGTCGTTGTACCTTTTCCAGGTTAAGGTGACATTAGCCTTGTTATCTAATTCTGCCGACCCCATACAGCTAAGTTTACTAGTAATCTTCGAGAAATCAAGCTATAGCTTCAGATAGGGTCTTTGGATAGCTTTATTGGAACGGCCGACCTTTAGGGTATACCACAGTTGCCCTAATATGATCCTAAGAAAGCCCCCTAGCAAGATTGGGACGACTGGGCATGGGGCTACGACTATCTTAGAGGTAGGAGTCCCATTGTGCTTTCGCTTTCTAGTTGGTAGGCCTTTATAAGGTACAAGGCATATATAGATAGCATTATTGCGCTCTAATTAACTGTTAATGCCGTCTCAGAGTACTTCTCTAGTGCTTTATAACGACAGCTCTTCTAGCTGTAATGTGCAATCAAAGCTTGCTAAGTAAGACTGCTATTCTTCTTGATTTAGTGCTTGCGTTTCGTTTACCTAGTTGATTAGGGCAATTTTTGCTATATTAAATGCTTTTGCAACAACTTTCTAGTGCAAATTAGTACTACTAGAGAAGTTATTTGCTTGTTAGGCGAGCACTCTTATTTGTACTTCCTTTATATAAGGGTGGTACATGTTACAGACCTGCCACAGCGGCTTAGGGGCAGTTAGCACGGGCAATTAGCATGGACAGTTAGCTAACAGACGGACCGTAAGCGACACGTGACCTATTAGGGCCTATATAAACCCGCCCGTAAACCAGTGTCTTCTTCTTCTTCTTCCTTCAGCTTTAGATTCTTGTTATATAAGCTACTAATTCATTGAGTCCGCTTGCTCCCAGCCGGCGATCCTACTCTATATTAACCGAGCCACCACAGTGTCACGAACTCAATCAATCGAGGTATAGTCACGCAGGAACTGGGCGACAACCTGTACAATTGGCAGTTCTAAATACAAGAATCTAAAGCTAAAGGAAGAAAGAAGAAGGGAAGGAGTGGTGCTGTAGAAGGGATATATATATACAATTAATAGTCACGTGCGTTACCTAACAGGTTAGCTAACGGGTTAGCTAACGGGTCGCTAACGGTCCGTAATTAGGCTGTGTCCGCAACAGCCGTTAGCCTGCCTGTAAACCTGCCCGTAAACCTGCCCGTAGGGGCAAGTGCCAACCGCCTATTCAAACTGCCCATCTGTCGCATGGGAGAGTGACTAGGACTTAACGAATGGATTGAACTGCTGGTTCCTATGCTTAGGACCCTTCTATATATATACTTAAGCTCATAGAAAACTCTGTACAAAATTTGCTATAAAGGACCGAATTCTGTGGCAAGGCCACGTAACCTTGTATCCACCTCTCTCTAGCTGTAGTTCTAGCCACAGTGGTCGTAATACGGACTGTAATAGGAGTCTAGGATAGGGGGTGGTGGCTACAGAGTGGAGACTGGAGTGATTACTGTTATTTTGGTGTTGTCGGTTCATGTGCCCGGTCATGTGACACCATCCCAGGGTTTGGATGGTCCGGGAAGTGGTCCGTAATGAAGTTTAATATATAAGGCGTTACAGGTTAATGTCGGGCTGTAAGTGTCTGCAAAGCAATCTGTTAGTAGGCGTAATAACCGCTTATGAACCTGTCCGTTAAACTGCTTGTTAACCTGCCTGTTAACTTGCAGTTTAAAGCTGTAACAGTTTGTAACATAATATAAAAAGAAAGGTACAACCTCCTTTAAAACATTTATAAGCTTAAGAGCTATAATAATAATAAGCCTTTTACTCTTCTTTCCTTGCTTTTAGATCCTTGTTAATATGAGTCTTTTATTGCTTAACTCAAGATCTGTCTTGGTAACAACTAAGATTAGTTAGACCTTAAATAGTTTGTTTTTTATTATTTTATTAAAGGCCTATTAAAACAATCCTTCTTCTTACTATTTAAGTCAAGGTAGCAGTATTTGGGCTGCCGAATTTAGCAGCTTTGGTCGCTGCTTTTGGGGGTTCAGAACACCAAACTTAAGTTAGTCTAGTCACGTGCTCAACACCTTCCCACGCCGCGTCGCGAATACCATCTCCGTTCGTGCTTCTCTCTACGTCCTATTTAGTCCACCATGACCATCTATATATTGATGGCCTCTTCCCGGTCGGGGGAGCCGTCCGCCGGAAGGTTCTCTTCGCTTCCATCTCAACACCACCTCCCGCAGCCTTTCCATTCGGGAATCCCACCATCTGCCACTTTTCTTCCGGTCCACCACCTACTCTGCAACGTCTCATTCTCCTATGTAGACAACTTCTACAGAAGCACGGCAGATGCCAACCCGGAGAGTACACTGAGAAATTCGGCACTGCGCTGCCTTCTCTACAATAGCTTCAAATGCACAGAAGCGGGCATACCAGCCCAGCTACGCACAGGGATGTCACGACTCAATGGACACCTATATCGTATCAATGCCGCTCAGACAGGCCTATGTGCCTGCGGCTAGGCTAAAGAGACAGTAGAACATTTTCTATTTCGGTGTACTCGCTGGAACCGGTATAGGGAAACAATGCTACGACAGACTAACTCGAAAATGAGGTGCCTATCATTCTTTTTAAGAGGAAAGGCACATTCAGACCCTTCGTCGTGGAAACCAAGCCTAGTAGTAGTGCGAGCAACAGTTCATTACGCTGTAGCAACGGGACGGCTTGCGATCGAGACAACTTACTAGCTGTTGCGAAGTACAGTCCCCATCCCCAGCTGTCTCCAGCTTCGCCGCAGCTGCGGCGAAGCTTGCAATAGCTGCATCCTTTTATGATAAAAGAATCAACTATAACTAGTAAGACGACCCTTACTGTTGAAATCACACGTAGAGTAGTGATATATGCGCAGCATAGAATAGATTAATTGCTTAAGTTATCAACATTTTACGGGCCTGCTACGGTCCGTATTTATCTACCCTTCCATTGCCACCGCCCGTAAGCATGTTTGCCATCCGTAAGACGACTTTGCCGCCCGTACAATGTCTGCTGAACACCCAGCTTTGATTGTCCGTAATTGCCACGCTTCCCAGCTGGACAGGATTTACGGTCCGCGAAGCTGTAATTCCAACACTTACAGGGCAATAAGACTCTGTCTTTTGAGATAAAGTTACTACTCAGTTGTCTATAAGTAGGGGCCTTATGCCCAGGTTTTCGTAAGGTAATCCAATTCAATCCAACCCAAATGGCTTTAAGTCCAGAGCAAGGACCACGTTGCAACACTAACTTAGTATTAAAATAACCCACCTCCCACCTTCTAAACACCTCTCACCTATACACACCCCATGCTAGGAGTAGGACTTGCTTTGGTCGACGGTTAAGGGACGCCAAACACTCAAAGAACAGGCTTTGAGAGAGTCTACTATCAATCACCCACGGGAATCCGGAAGATACAACGAAATTAAGGACAGATTGTAATATTTCTTCAGAAGTGTGATCAGTATGGGCTTTTGGGTGTTCATGGTAATAATGTATGCATTAATTATGTAACAACGTGTAAGGCCCTTTAGGGCTTAGTGCCTTTGGCCGAAATGAACATCAATCAATTAAAAACCCCCTGAGGTTCTAGCATATCCTTTATGTGTGCATAGGCCAGTTTTGTCGGGTTATGTCATAACCTGTATGACCCTTATTCCAGTAGGGGCTCATAGAAAGCTCCAGTCCGTGGTCTTCAAAGCGTCATGGACGCTAACCAACCCGGTGGTGATGCCCAGGTCCTTCTGCGTCAAGTAATCCTCGCCGGCCCAGGCTTTTTCTCCCCTGTACTCATCAAAGAACATCATCATCAGGCCCATCTCGCGGCCCCAGTTCGGCCACACGTTGTCGAACTCCTCAAGCGACGCTGTCTGCACATACGCTGATGGCTTGCCGGTTGCCTTGGTAAAGGTCTCGAGGAACCCGCCGGCCGTCGTGCTCTCGATGGATCCGCGGACGAATCTGCCGTGCGTCAACTGCGGCTGTGTGAGGATCGAGAGCGCGAAGATTCCCACGTTGACCCCGGCGTCGCCGATCGAGAGCATCGGAACATCAGCCGGGGTCGGCTGGAGCTGCACATATTTACCGGATGATTTCTGCACGCTCTTAGCTCTTGAAAATTCATAATTGTCCGAATAGGTTCACTTACAAGTAGGTTGGGTGTATACATTGGGAACCTAAAGACGCTTGCATAGAAGGTTACCCATAAAAAGGTAGTTTTAGCAAACAAGCTTGGAACGCTCTTGATGTAGTCGTCGATCTTGGCCTTAGCATCAAAGTGCGGCACGGGGTACTTTCCGTTGGAGATCTTCAAGGCATTGGGAAGAGTGCTCCAGATGAAGTGCTTAAGAGTCGCGGTCTTGTTGGCGGCATTTGCAAGGTTTTTACCTTGGATGAATTCTACTTTCATGGCCGCATCAGGGTTCGCGCCTGAAGCAGCAAATGGCTCGAAGAAGTCAGTGACGGCATAGATCGCGGTCGACCCCTTTAAGATTGTGTTAGTGAATGTATGATCGATGCCTACAGGAAGGGTACACTGACATCGAACGCCTTGATGAGAGACTGTTCGTCATTCAGATCTGCAGTAGCTAGCTCTACACCACGAGCTGCAAGAGCTTTTGCCTTGTCACTATTGACATTACGGGTGATGGCTCGGACCTTGTAGATGCCGCTCTTCAAGGCAGCGTCGACCACGGAACCACCCTGGACCCCGGTAGCGCCGATAACTGTTATGATTGGAGACATGAATTTTAGTTTCACGAAAGGTTGCTATAAAGAGCTTGTATTATATGAACTTCTTGCGGATGGTTGTTTGAGGAATGCAAGCAATGGGCTCGTCACCGTTGTTGTATTGGGATGTCGAAAGTCATCCTGTAGGAGTCGACCTGTTCCTTAAGTACTCAAGAGGACTACCTACCTGTAGACGTATTACAATATCCAACGCTCATTCACTGACCAATTCAATAATTATCATGGAACTAAGCAGATACTAACCAAGCAAAGTGGTGAACAGTTCTTACCTTACACCATCACTCACGAAGAGGACTACGCTGACTCCATGGAGTCAATTTAGACTGGTCTGTGTCCACCCTCCTTAGTAATCCACCCCCTCGCCTGAGAGGAGGAGGAGGATTACCATGGAGTCAATTTAGACTGGTCTGTGCCCACCCCTCCTTAGTAATCCACCCCCTCGCCTGAGAGGAGGAGGAGGACTACCATGGAGTCAATTTAGACTGGTCTGTGCCCACCCCTCCTTAGTAATCCACCCCCGCACCTGAGAAGAGCTATACGCTGACTCCAGGGAGTCAATTTAACGTGGTCCGAAATAAATTCCTGCCTAAGAATTGTGAGTCTGCCACTTGATGACAACACCTATTCGGCTAGCAGATTCTGGCTCCTTGATTGGTCATCCACTTTGCGCTTTAAAGCATGTACGGCTGTCACGCGGTTAAACCCCGCTCCCAAATTTTCTGCTCCATTACAGTTTCACACCTGAATACTGTACAATACTGTACTATAATCCCTTTCAGTAGGCCATTGGAATGTTATTAATGTACGCCAACGTTAGCTAATTCTCAAGCAGCAAATCTATTTTTCACATGTGAATCTTAAGAAACAGCTAGTTAATGTAGGGCCTAATTTTAGCTTAGCTATAATAGTACTAGTGTATCGGCAAAATGTGAGGCAACATTAAATCTTTGAGTACTCTAATGGATTTATTGAGCAATTTATTTCAAATTATTAATTTAAGCTGATTCTACGTTGTTGTTAGAATTTAAGTGTCCCTAGTTATAGAGCGGTTTTTGATGTTCCTGCGGGTAGCGCCGCCTTTCGTAAGATGGAGCACGTGATTTTATTAGTAGATATTCTAAACTAAGTACGTAGCACAGTCAATACCGATTGAACTAAACTGTGACAAGGCAAGAGAAATCAATTGACAAGCAATTGATCTCCTATTAGCGATTATAAAGCTTCCTATTCTGGACCAATTCCAATCTGAAACGATAATATCCACGGTTATGTGCATCTTTTTCACCTGCTGTTACTCAATGCGATCGCTTTTGCAGACTTGACTCATAGTACTCTACAGTTTTGCAATTAATTCCATAAAATTTCTAGTTGTGGTGTTGAGAAATAACCGCCATTAAACAGCTTTGCAAATACCTTTCCTTACAAAAATGAACCTCGACAGCCTCATTTTCCCCGACCACAAACTTTTTCTCAAGGCCGCCACGGGCTCTTGGGAGGGCGCAGTGATACAATCAATTTCAGAAAGTATGGTATCTTCTCTCCAATTACCCTCTGCAATTTTCCATCTGCCTATACCATATTATTAATGTGCAATCTTGACCACTGCTTAACCTCGAGGGAAGCATTTGCAATCTCAATTCTTTCGTGATAACTATCAAGAATAGCAGAATAAGCTGAAAAACGCCTCCACGGGCTGGCATGGAATTTTGTACATAGATTAGTGTTCAAATGCGAACCATCGTGCTGGGCCGCCAGTTTCTTTTTGCTTTTTCATGCTGATCGGCAAGAGTTCCAGTTTTGTACAAGCCACGCTACGAAAGTAGAAGATCCTTGTGCACACATCCAATGATTTTTAGCTCTGCTACACCACCATGCGGCCAACTCAGAGAAGCTACAAGGATAAGTTGCACGGGAAAGCAATCAGAGCGTTTAATCGGATAGTCGGGCGTTCTCGGCTTTTCCTGACTTACCTTCACACCTGCCTGGCCAGAACAGCACAGCCTTGCTGTCTGCACTGCAATATGACGCCTAATGTCTAGCACCCATGCTCCTCTGTAGCCCTGTGCCCTCTGGTGGTTTCGGTTCTGGGTGCGTGACGCGCCCCCTGGACGAGGGGCGCACAGGGCGCACAGGGCACATTGGAAGGCATAGCGGGCGACCAGTGGTTGTCTTGATTTAAAATGCCAATTTGTGCCAGTTTATGTGGATACTCGTAGTATCTTAGAACTGTGGATAACTTACAAGTGTTGCCGGTTGTTGTCGGCTTCGTTTTTCAGCGCCCCATTAGCCCCCTCGTTGGATTCATGCCATACAAAAGTCACGCTGAGTGCGAAAATTACAATTTTAGAATACCTATCCCTCTGCCTCTTAGGCAACACAGAGGATGCCTTTGTGAAAAATATTTTGGGGAACTTGAGGCAGTACACGTCTCATATCGAGGAGGGGACCGTTGCACAAACACGGAGCCGCATTGCTATATATTGGTCCCCCAGATTGCTCTCATGGCGTTCGAGACTCCATTGCAAAGAGCTTGCTTTCCATCACCTTTTTCTCAGGTATACTGCCTTATCTTCACCCAACTATTGCGCAGAAAGTATGGTTTTTAACCTTTCACGGTTTAGGACTACTATCTTTATCGCAAACTACCTTCCTATCTGAATGTAATGAACTATCCCGCAGGTTCCAATGAATCTTCAGACTATGAGGGGTTCAGAAATCCTTCATCCAGAAGCAGTACTGGACCTGTCGTCATGGACCCAAGATATCCAGCTAGTCATGCCACTGAGATCGATTCTCTACGTCCTACGAGCATAACATGTTATGGGTCCGCCGCAAAATATCTTCCGCCAAGGTCATACCCGAGTGCAAATGGGTTTAGCACGAACGTCTTATCCAACTCTAATGCTTCTAGTATTGGAATGGGAGATTACGCGAATACTTCAACGTTTTTAGAGGAGCCTAATGGCAACATGTGTTTTGAGCCCGAAGCAATAGATCCATTCTGCACAGCACCAAATGTGGCTGATTTCAATCAACCGCTCCCTGAGTGGCTTCCCTTGAATAATTCTTTGCATGCTACAAGCTCGGTACATGACAATTATACTACTAATTTTGCCACATGGCCAGCTTCGGGGGTTCCATGGCCTGGGACAAGTGCTGAATGCTCAGTTAAGGAGGTGCTTACCGGACCTCTTCCTCCGTGCTACGTAGCTGACAATTAGCCAGGCTTCTAACTCTCAACCTCGATACCAAGGGGCTATGGTGGACAAGGATAAAGTTGATGCGCAGACACAATCTCAGCGCAACCCGGGGCTTGCTAAGGACGACCTAACACTTAGATGTCAAGAAATAGGATGTGGGAAATCGTTCTCAAGAACCGGTGACCTGAAAAGGCACCATAGGGAGCTCCACGATCCAGAACAGAAACGATTTTTCTGTGGATGTTGCAGCACCAAGCCCGACGGCTTTAAGCGCGAGGACAAGCTGATAAACCACAAAGTGAAATTTCATGAGTTCACAAAAGGATCGAAACTAAGAACATGTCCGGAGTGCTACGAAGCAAATACTCTAGATATCTTCTACTTCTGCAGTGACGATGCCCTTGAACGTCATAGAAGACTCGCCCATGGAACGCATAGCGTTGACAATATTCCTACTGGCCGCAATGACTGCCAACCTGGAACATTCAAGGGTAATTAGCACTACCCACTGACCATTCACCGGGACAGATGTTGACAATCTACTTATATGCAATTAGCCACCAGAATGCAGAGCCTATCTGATGAAGACAAACTCGACAGGATGCTTTCTGAGTCGTCATCGAAAGCCACGAAGCGCGGACAGCAGATCGAGAATGAGAACACTGCGAAAAGAGCCAAACTAGACCTCGAGGTCCACGAAAATAAGGGACAGCCAATAGAAACCGTGTCCTACAGGTCTCTTACTGAGGATTCAGATGGCCATCTTGATCTTGTCAAGCTACGGGATGAGACTGCGGACGCAGCAGCTGAGGAAATTTTGGTACCGGATGTCGGTATCTCCGACTTTTTTGCCCTCTCGGAGGATAAAGGTATGTCAAGCATCATTAATCCTCTATTCGCTTCGTCGTTGTAGGTATTTCAATTAACATGATCATAGTCATCCGCGCTATTGAAGAAAACATTAAACTTGATAGTGCTAGTGTGCTGGCAAAACCAGAGATTTCTTTCAACGCCTTCCAAGGATCAATAAGACTTCGAGGATTCGGCAATATCACAAAGGCTCTTAAAGCCATAGTATACGACCTTCTGGAAAAGCGAAAACGCCTAGGATCATCTTTGAATGGCTTCGCTTCGTTAAACCTGCTTTGCATGAGGCCTAAGGTACCCAGGGTGCCTCCACCACAGCCGGAAACAGGAACGAAGATCTTCGCTTTGAGACACACAGAAGATGCAGAACTTCTGAAAGTGTGGCATGAGAGGATTATCCCATCTCTACCTGATTTGCTGGCCAAGACTATTGGGGACAATTACTCAGCTAGTTTGGTACGGAAGGGAATATCGGAGTTGTCAGGGACAGCAGTCATCCAAATTCAAAGCCATACAGTACCCTCTAAAACAGTCCGGGCTCTTATCCGAAGCCAGATTGTCCGCTGGGTCGACAAGGATATATCCTTGCGTAGCAATCAAGTCCAATTCTTGAAGGGGCGCCTTACAGTGCTGGCTGGAGAGCTGCACGGAATACACGAGATGAGTGATAGTTCCGAGCAAAGCGATCAGGGCAGTGACGATGATGCCGAGCATGAGTACTATCCCTTCTACAAACGATACTGGAGAACACCGGGGCCCGGAGCATCTATTGGGTTGCTGTGTACCGGGGCAATCGCCGCTACAATTTGCTGCTATGTTCACGTTCAAGGGCGGCTGTTTATCCTTACTGTGAAGCATTTCATCACCAAGTCATACGACCGTTTGCTCAGCGGAACAAGTGATAGAACAACAGTAGTATCTCCTGCCCTTGCTGATGTTGATGACATGAGGGAAAAATTTACCCAATTCGTCACGGATTTCAAAATTGAACTGGATGAAGCAATGAGAGACCACTTCGGGGATGAATGCCCGGAGTATGTTTCATTTGGTGATATAGGATCCCTTCCCGACCATGTGCAAGATATTATGGAAAAATTAGAAGTTGTTCAGAAGGATCTTTCCCACTTGACAGGAGGAGATCAGCCTTTCAGATTAGGTTCACTAGCCTATCAAAGTACTACACCTTCCACTTCTAATCGGCCGCTATTTTCACTCCCAGAGCAAAAGTTTGGGCATCACATGGACTGGGCGCTATGCAGTGTTCTTCCTCAAAGAACGGGTATCAATCGTGAGCGCTACGAATACAACTGGGAGGAGCGAGCTGTTGATTTCTACACTGGAGACACAGATGCTTTTGGTGCCGGACAGCCTATCTTGGATACATGCGTTGTTGAGGGGAATACCAAGGTGCATTTTATTGGGCAAGCAACGGGTCGTCAATCTGGAGAGATCAATCCCGCTCGAATCCTCATTAGTCAAAATGGCATAGTCAGCGAAGAGTGGGTCATGGTCATGTCGGCCAACGGGCAAGATAGCAATGATATGATCCATCGAGGAGACTCAGGAGCTCCGATTGTCCGTGACTCTGATAACAAGCTTGCTGGACTCTTATGGGCTCGCACTAAAGATGGTCAGCTGGTGCTCACTCCTATCAATATCGTGTTTGATGATATAAGGGAGAAAGTCCCGGCTAGTGATGTGTCTTTGCCATCCATTAATCGAAGTTCGCCTCAAGAAATATCTCTCAGCACCGCAGTCCATGAGGTCGACACCATATGTCGCGATAAGACAATTGAGAAGCCCAAACAGCGAAAGCGGTTCAGCTCCTTAGACATGCCAAGCCCAAGACGGAAACAAATTGTTGCTTCTTCGACGCCAGAGAGATTTCAAGCGGGAAGTAGTCAGCCGCCTGTCAGAAAGACTGCATCACTGCTAACTCCCTTGTTGGACTCTCAAAGGTCTGCCAATTTTAATTCGCCAAACACGATTTTTGGACCCGTTCTCCCTGTCCCTGCGTATATCCGGTTGGCCCAGCAAGTTTTTACGGCGCTAGAGGATAACAAGAACAAACATTCCCTCGATTTCATCCTCACTGGATATTCTACCAGTAAGTTGGAAAAACGTTCAACATTCCCGCAGACACAAGATAGAGCACTCCATAGAACGGGCACATGGCCAGCGAAAAATCATCTACGCTTGGGTTCACGCAATGTGGACAACCTCAATGCTATTTCCGTCAATTAATTTCATTCATTGCATTTATCCACTCAATATTTATCTCTTCTTCTTTAAACAACCGGAATTGTGTCATTTGCATGCATTGTTAGCCACCGTTTCTTAAATCTTCGAACACCCCTCCCTAGCTCGTTTCAATTATAGTTCTTTTAAACTTAGGAAATATATTAAGCATTTGCACTGAGTGCATCTTTACCGCAGTCTACCTATGACACCGACCGAATCTAACTTCAAGCAAAAGTAACACCGAAAGTCTTGCGTATTCAGTCATACGTCCCATAGCGAGCTCTAAAGCAGCATGCTACTCTACGCTATTCCCACGAGAAATAAAATTTCTGTCTATTCGTATGCAGCTAACAACAGCCTTAACTTATAGTCAACCAGGAAAATCCCAATTCTTAGTACCGAAGACTTTAACATGCCCTCCAAAGGTGCAAAGCTCTTCTCTACACCACCATTTGGGGCCCGGTCGGCTTTCCAAATACCAACTGAGCACGAAGAGTCCAGGGCTCGGGCACATTCCAGGTTTTAGCGACATACTTGCTGATTCCGGGTTGAAAGCGCTGTAAGTTGCAGCCAAGGTCTTCGGCAGCGAGGGCCGTCCAGATTACAAGTCATCTGTAAATATGAAAAAACACAATTTCCGGCGGTGATGACTTACTAATGAATTGGTTCATACCACTGGATTGTTCGTACCCTGTTGTGATGGAGAACTAATTAATGTGAAGTGGGTGATTGACAGGGAGGAGTGGTAGTGACTCACATTCAGGGTATTTTCCCATGAGATCTTGAAGTTGTAAAGAAAGAGCTTCATCTGCGGAGGAGTCTTCAAGAGAACATAACCTAT